>Ga0208549_100058_pt1 | contig 59699 bp, 57 predicted proteins | sample BED_host_MetaG_FD_187135 | JGI IMG/M metagenome (GOLD analysis project Ga0208549, IMG submission 187135) | Hot spring microbial mat communities from Yellowstone National Park, Wyoming, USA - BED_host_MetaG (SPAdes) (version 2) | ecosystem: Environmental > Aquatic > Thermal springs > Hot (42-90C)... | reverse complement strand
GCAAAGCGCACAACTGTGAGCTCGTGGTGTTGAACAGGGAGGACGAAACTCCCGAGCAAGAACTGATAGAGGATCTGATCTCAATCCTGGTCTCATTCAGCGAGAAATTGCAAGGAATGAGGAGTCATAAATACGAAAAGGTGAGGAAGTGCGTCGAGGAAATTAAGGCTTAAATCGTTTCAGCCAGGGGAGGAATACGTCTACTTAACATACTCCATGAAGAACGATAAGAGGGAGGAGAGTAAAGTACTGCTGGAGAACTACAGAGTCCTACTGCAGAAGGCTTTAGACTACCTGTGGGAGAGGATCAAGGTTGAGAGGAGGGAAGTGAAAGGTAAGAAAGCCACGAAGATAACCCTCCCCGAGAAGAAGGGGGTTTACAGGACGTTGAGGGATGAACTGGAGGAGGTCAACGTCCTAGCCTCCCACTACGTTGACAAGGCAATAAACGACGCTTACTCAATGTTGAGGGGTTGGAGGAGGAGGGCTGAGAAGGGACGAGCTTCACTGAGGAAACCTGAACTGAAGAGGGTTTACGTTAGGGTGAAATCAACGCTGAGGAAGGTTGATGACGAGAGCGTGAGGATCACCGTAAGACCTTACCAGTACATTACCTTCTCCTGGTCCCACACCTGGTTCTCTCCACGGGTCAAAGGGTTGGAACTGGGTGAGCCCGTGATAAAGGAGGACAAGGTTCACCTACCATTCCGTTACAGATTACCCTGGTCAACTCCCCTGGACTATCTAGCAATTGATAGCAACCTCTACACGCTGGACGCTTACGATGGAGAGAAGTTCGTCACTTTCTCCTTGAGGGAGTTATACAGTCTGAAGTTTGGGATCCAGTTGAAGAGGGGTGAAATACAACGTTTTGCTTCCAAGCGCGGTGGGAAAGGGAAAGTGTTGTCGAGGAAGTACTCCCACCGCGAAAGGAATCGCGTCCTGGATTACGTTCACAAGTTCGTCAACGAGCTCCTTGAGATGTACCCCGTGACTACGTTCGCCATAGAGAAGTTGAATAAACAAAATATGTTCCAAGACGCTGACGAGGAGTTGTCTAAGAGGATTTCAAGGACTGTATGGAGGAGTATTCACCGCGTTCTAAAGTACAAAGCTCCCTTATATGGATCTTTCGTAGAGGAGGTGAACCCTTACCACACTTCCAAGTCCTGCCCCAGATGTGGATGGGTTTCCCGAAAGGTCGGCGGGACTTTTCGTTGCGAGAGGTGTGGGTTCACCCTTGATAGGCAATTGAACGCGTCCTTGAATATCTACCTCAAGATGTGCGGGTTTCCCCACGTCCGTGAAATTCCACGGGTGTGGGTTGGGGTTACCCCGCTAAGGGGGCGGAGGGGTAACGGGTTTCCCCGTGACCCCGGTGAAGCCCAAGGGCTGAGGATTGATATTAAATATTATGAAATCCTATGAAACCCAAACCCCCTCTAACAGTATGCAGTTCCTCTTGGAAACATTTATATTTCCTGAAGCGTTTTTTATTTCAGATTCACTATGCTGGGGAACATAGACGATTGGATAATAGTGATCGTGGTAGCCCTAATCCTGTTGGGAGGGGCCTCCAAGATCCCGGAACTCTTCAGGAACTTAGGCAGGGCCATGGGGGAATTCAGGAGGGGTCAGATTGAGGTGCAAAGGGAAATAGAGAGGGAACTGGGCTCTCCCAAAGTCCAGGGACCTCAATCCCAGGGAGAGGGGCGGAAGTTCTCTGCAGAGGAGATAGAGGCCAAGATAAGGGAACTCCAGGCCCAACTCGATCAGCTCAAGAGGGAGCAGGGCAAGACAGAAGCCAAGACTGAAGAAGTGTAACACAGTTGACGCAAGTCAGAGCGAAGCAGGACGAGGAGAGACCCCTAGTAGAGCACCTGAGGGAGCTCATGGTTAGGTTGAGGAGGATCGTCGTATCCCTCCTCGTGATCTTCGCCATCTTCATGACTATCGGGGTCAACCGGGTCCAGATGGGAGGACTTATGATTCCAATTCCTTATCCCACCCTTTTCAACAGTATATCGGTGGACTTCGTGAGGCTGTTCATAAACGCTGAGCTACCTAAGGGAGTAACGCTTTTGATCCTGAACCCTTTCGATCCCCTTTTTGCTTCAATGGAAGTGTCACTAATGCTGGGCTTCTTCATCTCAACCCCCATAATACTCAGGGAAATCTGGGCCTTCATATCCCCGGCTCTTTATGAACACGAGAAGAGGCTCCTCAAGTGGACCGTCATACCCGCCATGTTGCTTTTCGCAGCGGGGGCCATGTTCTCATACTTCGTCGTGACTCCTGAGGTTTTGGATTTCGTGAGGTTCTACTCCCAGAGCCTGGGCATTCAGCCAACCCTAAGCCTGAGGTCCTTCGTGAACATAGTGGTGTCCTTCATGATCGCCTTGGGCATCTCCTTTGAGATGCCCTTGGTAATGGTCGTTACCACTAGGTTCGGTTTCGTCTCCTCCAGGACCTGGATGAGGAACTGGAGGCGGGGAGTCCTCGGCTCATTCATAATCGCCCTCTTCATTTCCCCAGGCACCACAGGTGGAGTCATGGAGACCCTCATAGGGCTCACCCTCTCCTCCCTCTACATGTTGGGCGCTCTCATATCCTCTAAAGTGGAGAGGAGGAAACTGGAGGAGAGGCTAGCGTAAGATGAGATAACTCTTAGTCCAACTCCTCAGTCTCCTATACTTCATGTCCTCCCAGCTATTCACGTTGATCAGGGAGGAAAGGGAAGGATCAGCTGTCCTCGCTTCCTCTGTCCCTACTAGGTAAACCTCACGCGCTTCAGTAACCAGGTCCCTGAGTCTAGTAACCCTGGGGATCGTCTCTACTAAATAGTCCACCCGGTAGCACCCCAGGAGCGGTTGAACGGTGGCGTTATCCAGGGAGCCGTATGGGTAATCCAGCACTGGGACTGAGACTTGGTAAGACTTGCTGCACACGAGCTCCACGAATCCCCTCCTCAGGAAGGGGAAGTCACACCCAGTGAGGAAGACTCTCTCCGCCCTTAGGTATGGCAGAGCAGCCCTTATGGCGTTTATGGGGTTCCTGGGTGAAAGGGAACTCTCCACAAGCGTCCTCAAACCCCTGAGAGGGGACCTGGTCACCACTAGGGGATCACCGAGGCACTTGGACACCCTGTAGATCATCGCTTCCCCGTCCACCTCATGCACACATTTATCCGAACCGAACCTCTTGGACTCACCGCCGGCCAGGATCACTGACTCAAAGTAGGTATTGGACGTGGATCGTTTCCCCCTCCACATACTTCCTACCTCTCTTCAGGATCGTGAAGCCTTCGGCCTCGGTTAATTCTTTGTAAAGTCCAACTCCCCACCTCAGCGGATACGCTCTCCCTCCTCTGATGCTCACTAGATATAGGCTGTCCATCTTATGTCTCACCTCCAGGTCTGAGCCCAGGGGTAGATCGTCCGAGCGTCTCAGCTCCACTCCCAGCATCCTTTCCAGGATGTGGAGGCCGTGTTCGTGAAAGGTGCACACAGCAGCTACGATCTGCCCTGGGAGTATCACCACTGGCTTCCCCTTCACTATGCCCACACTACCTCTCTTTATGACGTTGACGTTGATCCCTTCGAAGAGGAGGTTTCCACACTTAGCTAACGCCCCCTTGGTCAGGTCCTTTTCACCCACCGACGATCCGCCTATAGCCAACACCATATCGTTCTCCTCTACCCCCCTTCTTACGGTCTCGATTATCTCCTCCTCATCGTCCCTGATCACACCGTAGTACTGAACGTCGAAGACCCTTGAGAGTAGAGAAGTGAGCACGGGGGATACCGAGTCAGGTCTCTTTCCCTCTGCGGGAGGGGAGTCGAAAGGATGGAGTTCGTCTCCCACGCCGAAAACGCCTACCTTGGCGCGGCAGACCTGTACCTCCTCAACCCCTAGGGCCGTAAGTAGGCCCATGTGGTAAGGCCTGATCACTTCCCCCCTCCTCAGGATCACTTCCCCCCTCCTGATCACTTCCCCCCTCTTTTCCACGTCTTTCCACCTGAATACCTCCTCACTGACCTGTAGGAAACCGTCGATCACCTTTGACCCCTCAATCCTCGCCACTGTGTCTGCCCCCTCAGGTATCTTTGTGCCCGTGGTGACGTAAACTGCTTCCCCCTCCTCTAGCTTCAGGCTATCCGACCACGGGAATGCCTTCCTCCAAGTCCTCAACTTACCCCTTTTTAGGTCGTCCAGCTTGAAAGCGTAGCCGTCCATTACGGATAGGTCAGCCTCTGGGAAGTCCGATCCAGCTCTTAACTCGGAGCAGGAGATCCTCCCCACTGCTTCACGAATCCTAGTGGGGACGGGCTTAAGCGAAGGTAAGCTAACCCTCTCTATTATCTCCCTCGCCCGCGAAAGGGGAATTAACACAGTTGTTTTTCCACGCCATTGGTTTTAACTTTAGTGCTAGAGCTTCACTGCAATTGTGGCCTATCCTATCTCATGGGGACTCAATCCATACTGTCATCATTAAGCTACAAATCATAGGGTTAGGGCGTTCCCCTTGAGTGTGGCGTTATTCACCCCTTGTGAACCATTCTCGTTAGAAGACAATTTCGCAGCTTAGTGCCGACACTATGACTCAATCCTTCAGCCCCTGATGATCTAGCCGACCTGAAATACTAGACATAATTTATATCTATTATTTATCTTATATAATCTGATATACCTCATATAGGTTTAATACCCGGGTGTGGAATAGGTTAATTATGGAAGTTTATTATGACATTGAAGTGAATGAGGCCTTGCGCAGGAGGCTGAAGAGAACAGGGTATAGGGAGTGTTATGCCATCGCCGATCCAAAGCTCTTCGAGGAGCTCAGGTCACAGGTGATCAAGTGCGTGGCTCTGGAACTGGGTTTGGACGAGAACCTGGTGAGGCTTTTCGCTGACGAGGTCCTATTGGACCTGGTCACTTCACACTATGCAACGAGGTACTTCGAGAGGGTCTGCGACTAAGTAGGTCAAATCCCTCCCCGGGCAAGGCTCTCTCCTTACTGTTCCTAGTTGGTCCAATTGGAGTTCAGGTTGAAACGAATCCAGGCCCTACGACCCATAGTCCCTATTTAGCGAATGTTTCAGGCCTTGCTCCTCATGGAGTATATATTCGACGACGATCGGTGTTGAATAGCGTGTTGAAGAAGCGGAATTTGTAGCTCAGCGACCACACTACGAATAAGCTCAATCCCTGACTACTAACCTTTTTATCCACCTCATGCTCCAATACTCCGATGAAGGCGTTAAGTGCGAGCATAGTCCTGATAGTCTTGGTAGTTATGGTTTCATGGGGGACTCTAAAGCACGGTGGTCCTGCACCTCCAGTTGAGGCCGTTGTTTCCCCTGTGGTTTTCCCCTCATCCCAATCCTCTGAACCTGTAGTCCTGGTTTACGTGGTTTCGAGGGGTCCCTTCCTCAACGTCTCACCTGTATGGGTGAATATAGGTAACATCTCTGTCCTCAACGACTCCAACGCTAACTCCATCCAGTGGGACATGATCTCGCAGAACGGCTTCCAGTTCAATTTCTCCGTCTACGTGCAGGGCGACGTTTACCTTTACCACTACGTCTCGAACCTCACAGAGGTCCCAGTGAGCTTCCATTTCAACAGTGGGCAAACAATATCCACACAAGCTCAAGTGAGGCCCTGGCTATATAACCAGTCGTCAATACTCCAGGAGCAGAGGCAGCAGTTTATGAAGGGCTACGTGGTGGTAGGGGGAATCCAGGTGAGGGAACCAGGGACCATAGGTTCCCTGAACGTTTTCGAGGTCAACCTGGGCACAGCTCTTCCCTCTTACCCTTCTTCGGTGGAGATAGGTGGAGTTAGTATCGGTCCAGAGTTCTTCAGGGTTCTGTCTCCTCCGTCTTACCTAAACCTCTCTGACTCTCTATTGCTCTTCAGCCCCAGTGGCGGCGAGACTAGCTCCATATATAGGCAAATGATCTTCGAAATCGGAGGCTCAGTACCAGTGACGGTGAACTTCGTCAATGGCACTCACCTCACGATCTTCGCGCCGATCTCGTATGATGAGGAGAACCTCACAGTTTCCCAGTGAATCCCTATGAACGTTGAAGATCCTAGACTCTCCTAAGCTATAAGCCGTCAGATCCTCTGACCCGTGTTCCCCTTCAATGGAAAAGGTGTCGATAGCTTTTTCGCTGATCGTTTCTACTTTCGTTTAACTTTGGGGTGAAGGGGGATCGAACTTCCTGGACGGAGCAGGAAATCCTCATCTCGCGATGATGATACAAAGCTCTGTCAGATCGTGGTAGTTCACACCTCTACCACGATCTGAAACGCTGAGTCCAACCTCTGGAAGACCTTCCTGTCCAGTTCTGCGAACTCTTGGCTTATCTCCTCCTTCATGTACTCCGTATCCAGGTTGTCGAAGTAGACTGTGTATTGCCACTTGGCTATCCCCGACGTCACTTTGGTCTCATCGGGTGTTATTGAAAGGATCAGCGTATAGCACTCCTCTGAACCCACTCGCTTCGCCATCTGGATCATGTAGGCAGTTCCCAGTCTAAGTTCTTGCCTAGCTAAATGGGGCGGAATGACGTCACGTAAAGCCTTGATGACTTCTCTGTAATCCGCCCTGTAAACTCGATATGTCATATAGTACAATTCAGTCTAAGTGTATAAATCTCTTGCTTTAAAAAATGATCAATTTAATAGCCCAGCCCTCTGCCGCTTGTAAGTACTATGAGAAAGCCAGGGGATAGACTCGCCTGCTTTTCTTAAGGGGATCGTTTAGGTCTCTTGATCCACAATCCACAAAATGAGGGATGTAATCCCCCATGGTGGAAACCATGAACCCTGGAGGGGAACTCCCCAGGGCAGATAGTGGGTTAGTGAAAAAGATCTCTAGGACGATTTCCGCATCCATATATACATGATAATTAGAAAATTTTTATAAGGTCATACTCTAATCATTAATTGAGGAAGAATGGGGGGGAGGGGGGATGAAGGTCGTAACTGTAGGAAACATCCCTGAAGCATTGATCCAGGAGGCTGGTAAAAAGTTAGGGAAGGATCTGATCCCCGTTAAGTTCTCAGGGTTCTTCCAGGCTAGTGGACCTGAGGGTTTAGTCATAGGGGATAGCGAGAGGATGAGGGAAGTCTTCTTGGCTTCCAAGGGCTTCAGGAGGGTTTTCGTGTACACGTACCCCCATTTGGGAGGAGCAATGGAGGTGGTGGGAGCACTTAGGGAGATGGGGAGGGAAGCGGCGATCCTCTTCCACGGCGAACCGTCAGTGGAGAGAGAGGGCTTCTCCATATTCATGGAGCGGAGGAGGGTGAGAGTGAGGGTGTTGCCGCCTGAAAGGCCGAGCCTACTCACATGGGCCATCTCCGATGGTCCCTTCTTCTCCGTTTCCTATGGAAATCAAGGTGAGGCCGAGTTCATTTGCTCTAGCTGCTCTGACTTCCCCACCTACGATGCTAGAATATGTGTACTGGGCTCGATCATGGGAGGGTTCCCGGTCGAAGTAACAGAAGTCTCAGACGATATAGTGAGGTTAAAAATACCGTGCGGGAAGAGGATGGACGGCGAATTGTCCATAGTTAGGCCCAATAGGTGGTTCTGCAGGTTCGATGTGATCGGCGGTAAGGTAGAGGGAGAAGTCCTCTTCTCTCACGGCGCCGAAGCCTTACTGAGGGAACCCACAGGGAGGACTTTCCTAATGTTGGAAGGTAACGAAGAGGATGTGAAGAGGAAGATCGGGAGTTACTTCAGGGCTCCTGCACTAGCTTGAAGGTTCCTCTTTGAACTTCCTGAAGGAATAGATCTATCTACTCCTAGACGCTCAGCGTGGACGTCATTATCAGTGGTTTCAGTTAACCGTGGAGCTTATGCACTCTAAATGTATCATTAATTCCGATTAGACCTTCACCGGATGTGGGTGAATTTCCCCGGAGGGGTTGGACCTCATAGGAACATAATTTGATCAAACCCTCACCCATTGGACTTCACGGAGTCAGGTTCGTCCTTTTACTCCTATCACCTGCAGGTAACCTCTGACTACTGCATTTCCATGATCGTGAAAGGAATTCAGCCCTTTAGCTCCTCGCTCTTTCAGAACACCCCTTATGGGGGTTAAGGGAACCCTCGGCATGGACAAATTAGCCTCTCATAGACCAAATTACGCTGTTTTTTCCATTGTATTAATGACCATCCTCTATAGCTGAGGACTCGGTGGGACGGAGAGGAGTAGTATCGCCTCTCCTCCTTTACGCTGGAGAGAGTAAACAATGATTCCGCGGGCTCAGCGACACCTCAGGTGGAAGTGGCCCTCTAGACCTCTTCATCAAATGTATCCCGAACCCACTGGGGAGCGATGAATCTCCTGAAATGGATCTCTCGGCATGCAAGAGGTCAATCAGGACCACAAAGAGTCTTTATTTCGTTAATCAATCTTGTCGCGATATTTATGCAAGTATTTGCCGTTCTCTCTCTATTCACATCTCACCGTAATCCGCGTCTTTCCTCCTATTGTAGAGATATAAGGCATCCTCTGTTAACTCGTCTTTTCCCAGATGTTTGAGGATATTTATCAGTTTATCACCACTTCTAGGTGTCATGGACCCTAATTTTTTGGTTAGGGTTTCAATTCCCCTTCTTACTGCAAAATATGAAGCGGACACCGCTTTATTAAAGCATTTCATTTGCAAATCCATTTCTGCCTCATTTAGTAAAAGTTCAGTTTTGCTCATTCTCAGCACTCATATAGAAGTTTATTGAAGCCCCATACTCCCTGTTCACCTCTAAGGCCACCCTAGCTATCCTCCTTATGACGTCGTCGGTCTTACTCCTCACAACCACCAAGACATTCCTATCGTAAACTAAGTCGTCCTCTTCAAGCCCTATTATCATAATTAATTCCTCGCGAAGTTCGTCCCTTAACATCCTCGTAAAATCATATAGTGCCCTTCCCCACTCTTCAGTGAAATTTAAGGTGTACACGTTTTGAGTTTGCGGAGAGCGATAAATAAACCGATACGTCTGCAGAGCCCTCGCAAGAGTATGGAACAGTCACGGAAAGTCGCACGTGGGGATTGAAGTTTTCATAGTGGATTTCATAGAATGGTCTAACCTCTATAACTCACTGGGACTCTTAGTTGCGACCTGATTTCTTCTACCCTGTGAAGTTCCCCCTGCAGTGGATCACTGTTCCCACTGTGAGGGACTTCACTTGGTGAGTGATCGAGGAGTCAGAGACAACTTGAATACATTGTCAGCCCCCTTAGAGAGCCGCCATTAAGTGGCCGGATCCGGTAGGGGAAAAGTATAACTGTTCTACCCTCCGATCCCTTTTCTCCCCAATAGAATTAAGGAGGGGTGTGGTTAGCGTCGTTTGACGAGTGGAGGCTGCAACATCTTTACGTAACTTTCCAAAGTTGGGGTTTAAGGGGTGGAGAGCCCCCTCATTTAAATATCTCCTTCAAACCGTTTTCGGTGAAGCCAGCGATGCACCTCCCCCGCTCGGTTCAGGAAAGGGGACTGAGGGAGGGTTAACCGGCACCTCTCACTCCCCGTCTCTGGATCCCAAGAGTGGATCCCCTCAGGTGGTCCTTTGATCCACTGCCCACCAGATGAGGGATGTAACTCCTCATGGTAGGAAACACGAACCCCTGGAACCCTTCAGGGCGGGGGAGGAGGTCAGTTCTAAATACTCTCCGGGAGTCGTGTTTGCATGGTATCACTGTAATCTCCTGGTGATCTCCCTACCGATGACGAACTCTGCCCACGAGGGTGGGAGGGATAAAATGATGGGAGAGTCGTGGTGTTCCCCTCGACTAACCCCAAGGAGTTGAGAGTGGCTGTGTATGAACAACCAAGAGGGGTGCCAGTGACGGGATCGGAAGTGGTTAAAGGTGTCGAAAAGTTACGGCACGGGTAAACACGTCTTTTTCCCCATCCTATAAGGGATTTGAGTTTCATTGAGTTTTAGAGGTTATACGCGAACCCTAAGCCTTGGACTTTACCTGTGTCTTTCTAGGTTTGGGACATTCTTTCCGTTAAGGAGGAAACCCCTAGATATAGCTTATCTGCAACCTGTTGCATTTCATTAAAGATATCGAAATCCTTATATCTTACACTGAAATTGAACTGGTGAATTCCATGTGGCTCAAAAAAGTAGGGTCCATTTCGACCCCACAAACAGCAGTCTTGTTAGTGACACTGATGATGTTAGAATTGATCGTTATTCCCTACGTGATCCCAGTTAGTCGGATTAATGCCCAGGTTCAAGCTAACGGGTCTGGTCCAGTCTACACGGATCCCGTCTACGGAGGAACCGTGTATTTCAGTGCAGGAGGGGCCGGTCCTTTCACTGACAACTTCAACCCCTACTCACCCTCGGTGACTCCCCCCATAGACTTGTTATACGAGACCCTAATGTATTACAACCCTGTTACCAATCAGTGGATCCCACAGATAGCCAACAACTTCACTTGGGTCAACGCTACGGCACTGAAGGTCTATTTGAATCCAGAAGCCAAGTGGAGTGATGGTAAGCCGATCACAGCGCAGGACGTCGTATTCACCTTCCTCACGGTGAAGAAGAACACAGCCATGGACTTCGATGGTGTATGGTCTGTCCTATCCAACGTGACGCCGATCAATAATTACACAGTCCTCTTCACCTTCAGCACTCCCTCCATACCCTTCGGTTACTACATACTCAACTTCTACCCCATACTCCCACAACACGCGTGGATCAACGTCCCTAATCCAGCCAACTACACCAACCCCAACCCTGTGAGCTCTGGCCCGTTCATCCTCTACTACTTCAGTCCGGACGAGGTGATCTTCAAGAAGAATCCCAATTACTGGGTCCCAGGGAGGCCATACGTAAACTACGCCGTGGAGCTTTCAGCCCCGTCCAACGTGAATGGCATAAACCAATTGCAGTCTGGGCAAGTGTCATGGACCTGCACCATTGCGCCACTTCAAGTCCTACAATCCTGGGTCAATTCGAACCCCAAGTATCACTACTACTGGGCTCCACCAGTAGGTGGTGTTCAAGTCCTCTTGGTGAACCTGAAGATGTACCCGTTCAATCTAACCCAATTCAGAGTTGCATTGGCATACGCCATAAACAGGACAGCCATAGACTACGTGGGGGAGAGCGGAACCATGCCTCCTCTTCCTGCGACCTTAATAGGTCCACTGGAGTGGCCTCAGCAGTGGGTCAATGAGACCCTGATCAGTCAATATAACTACTCTTACAACCCGCAGAAGGCTCTACAGATCCTCCAGTCCATTGGTTTTAAGTACTCCAATGGGGTGCTCTATTACCCCAACGGATCCCCTGTGGTCTTCACATATATAGTGCCATCAGGGTTCACTGACTGGGTCACAGTGGGTCAGATCATATCCAGGAACTTGCAGCAGATAGGGATCAAGGTGAACATAGAGGGTACCTCCACTTCCTCTGTCTGGTCCACTGATGTCGCCGACGGTGATTTCCAGATGAGTAATTGGATAGTGGGCTACGGACCCACGCCTTGGTATATATTCTATTACCTCTTCAACAGTAACCTGTCTGCTCCAATAGGTCAATATGCCTCAGCCGACGTGGAGAGGTTCTACAACTCCACCATTAACCAGATGCTCTACCAATTCTCCTCAACCCTGAACCAGACGGTCCAGTACCAGATCAATTATGAATTGCAGAAGTTCTGTGCCTCAACCCTCCCAGTTATACCAGAGGTATACAGGGCACCGGCCACGCCCATATTCAACGCCACCGTATTCGGCGGATGGCCCAATGCCTCCAATCCCTACACAGATCCCATATACGGCTCAGGGGACGACACGACTCTCATGTTGAGTAACGTTTGGCTCAGGGATCAATATGCCTCCTTAGCCACAGTTGCTCCAAGTGTCTCCCCCAATGTTAACCTCACTGCCATATTGGGTCAGGTTACCTCGACTTCCTCCACGACCTCCACCACCTCGACTTCCTCCACGACCTCCACCACCTCGACTTCCTCCACGACCTCCACTTCCACGACCTCCACCTCCACCACCACCTTAACTTCGATCAGCACCTCCACCGTGAGCACTGGTATCACCGCTTCCACTCTGGCTGTAATCGTCGTAGTCATAGTGATAGTAGCGGCCTTCGCCATATTCTTCGCGTTGAGGAGAAGATAAGTTCTTAATCCTTTTTTATTCTAATATTGGGTGATATAAGTTGCCCAAACGCTCCACATACTTCGCGAGAAAGGCCTTGATATTCGCAGCAGAGGTTTTCGTCGCCATAACCCTGAACTTCGTGATAGCTAGGCTCATGCCTGGAAATCCTGTCAATGCCCTCATAGCTAGGTATATAGGAAAGGGTAGGTATAATCCAGCCCTAGTCAATGCGATAAAGGACCTATATGGTCTCTCCAACCAGCCCCTATATGTTCAGTATTGGCACTACTTAGTGAACACCTTCCACGGTAACCTAGGCATTTCCTTCACCTACTTCCCCACACCCGTGGGGCAACTCATAGCTCAGGCTTTGCCCTATGACATCGTCCTGTTGGGCCTATCCACGATCCTGAGTTTTGCCATAGGTAGTCTCTTGGGAATAGTGTTGGCGCTCAGGAGAGGAGGCGTAGCCGACACCCTCATAACCAATGTCTTCAACTTCTTAGGTAACTTCCCATACTTCTTCGTGGCCATACTCCTGCTTTACCTCCTTGGGTTCACCTTCAAGCTCTTCCCCACAGGCGGAATATACTCTCCCACCGTGGAACCAGGACTTACCCTGAGGTTCGTCTCCAGCTATCTGGACCACCTCTTCCTACCCGCCTTGACCATAGTCCTGACCTCCGTGGGAGGCTGGATCCTCTTGACGAGGAACGTTGGTATAACAAACCTGTTCGAGGACTACGCTGCCCTAGGGGAGATCGCCGGGATCTCCAGGTGGAGGTATGCCCTCTACTACATTGGGAAGAACTCCATTCTGCCGAGCTTCACCAGCTTCGGCATATCCCTGGGGTTCATAGTGAGTGGAGCTGTTGTGACTGAGGAGATCTTCGACTACCCTGGTACAGGCTACCTATTAGTCCAAGCTGTGGGGAACTACGATTACCCACTAATGCAGGGGATCTTCCTGGTCATAGTGCTGGCAGTCCTCGTGGCGAACTTCATAATGGATATAGTTTACGGGTTCATAGACCCTAGGGTGGGCGCCTATGAATAGGCTCTCTAAGTTGAAGGGTAACGCCATCTTCGACGCCATATTCGTTAACAGGAAGGGCCTTGTGGGGTTCTCCATACTCTTACTCTTCACCCTGGTCGCTATCCTGGGTCCCCGCATGTCCCCTTACGATCCCTACCAGAGCTTTACCCCATATCAACCCCCTTCTCTATCCCACCCGCTCGGGACTGATTATTTCGGTTACGACGTGCTGAGCTGGCTCATCGTTGGAACCAGAGTCTCAATGCTAGTGGGTTATCTTGCAGGACTGGGGACCACGCTTCTGGCCGTAATCATGGGCGTGTTGGGCGGTTACTACGATAAGACCCTTTTCGGGGAACTGGTGAATGGGATCACTAACATATTCCTCGTTCTTCCTGGTCTACCTCTCCTCATAATCCTGGCCGCCGAGTTCAAGTTCTCCTCGGTTTACGCGGTGGCTCTCGGTATAATAATTATATCCTGGTCCTTCTCCGCCAGGGTATTGAGGTCCCAAGTACTCACCCTAAAGAGCAGGGACTACGTAATAGCTGACAGGACACTGGGTATGAGTGACTTCTGGATACTGGTGAAGGATGTCCTACCCCAGATGATCTCCATAATTTTCTCCACCTTCCTCTTCAGTATGATAGGGGCCATACTCACGGAGACTACGCTGGACTTCATAGGCCTGGGTGATGTGAACACGGTGAGTTGGGGGGCCATGCTTTACTGGGCTGAAGACGAACTGGCTTACTCCAACAACATATGGTGGTGGTTCATTCCCCCAGGCGTTGCAATAGGACTAGTGGGGGCTGCCTTAGTCCTGATCAACTTGGCCCTCGATGAGGTGACCAATACGAGGCTCCAGGCCATAAAGCTGATGAAGAAGGCCGAGAGCGAACTGGAGAGGCTGATCAAGCGCTGATGAAGGAGAGCATTGCTCAGGGTGGGGTGAAGTCCGTAAAGAGGCCTTGTTTAAATTTAGGGGGCTATCCATCCCCCGAGGGGTCTTCCGCCCCCCAAACCCCAGAGAAGGTAAAAAACTAGCTGCTAGGTATAACTACTACTTCTGATTCGGAACGGAAAGGTAAGAGGCAGAGTGAATAGGCCCAGGGTGCTAAGCTGAGTATAGCCTTCTCGTTCTCCTAAATTTTTCTAAAAGTAAAAATCAATTAGATATAAATAGTATAAAATACACTAAATAAAATTATATTTAATATTCAAGACATAATTTCGTTTATCAAGAATCAGGAGATTAATTTTTCAGATGAGGGAGTAATTAAGATAGGAGATTTTATAAATATTTAAAGAAAAGGAGGTAATGGAAGCCACATAAAAATCTAAAACAGACCTTACTTATCCAGGGAACCAGTTGCAATTTGAATTTAAACCCTTAGAATTTATGGGAAAGATTAAAAATAACTTAAGTAACTGATACTCCAGTACCCTTAATCCCTAAATATTCCTTTATAACTTTTTCCATATTTTGTAAGTTATTTAAATCAACATTAACGTATTTCGACGGTATCGGAATAGCCAAATAATCGTTTTCTAGGAGTCTCGTCCACTTCGATGAGATTCTCTTGCCGAAGATGTGCAGTATATCCCTCATTATGCTAGAGTTGAACCAAGCGGCTATCAACGGGTTTTTAGTCCTTATTATGTAAAAGTTCTTTGAAGCACATATTGGAGTTTCGCTGTAGTTAGCCAAGATTCTGTTTCTTTCCAAGTCTAACTTATCGTGAATAAAGATATGTCCGTAAGGTTTCTTAGTTTGTAACTGTTTCCAAATATGTTGGTACCATTCTTTACCGAACTTCAGTGCTGGTATCTTCTCTTTTTCACCCCACTCCACGTATTTTCTTAAATCCCCTTGTGGCTCATCATCAATTACCAAAACGTAAAATTTAGGATCTCTGATGACTATCTCGTCATTGTAGTATTCTGGCTTCCTTAAACACTTAATAAGGTACTTCTTATGTATCCTCAAACCCACCCACCCATTCCTAGTAACTACGTAATCCCCTTCTTCAGCCTCTATGTTCCAATACGTATTGGGCAGGAAAAAGAACTCCGAACCGTACATCTCAACTCCCCTCAATATCTCATCCTTCTTTAAATATCTCAATAAACCAGATTCTAAACCTCTCTGGATAAGCTCTACTACTCTTTTAGCTCTCTCGTAATTGAATAAGCTCAACCAGTTTCTGTCCATAAATTTAGGGATCCTCTGCACGTTCACAGAATAGAGTTCCTTTAAGCTCCCGTCGTATTGATATATAGGTGTGGGGATTACAGTGAAGGAAAAGGACTTCTTCTTCAGAAATATTATCAACTCTTTATAACCGCTCCCAGAACTGAACGAGGCTTCCTTAAGGTTTTCTACGATTGCCAGAACATCATAGCCATATTTCAGCAGTTTCTTTAACCCACCCCCCTGGCTTGTGTAAAAAGTAGACGCTGGAAGCACTAAGATCGCACATCCTCCGTCCTTAAGTATGGAATCTATTAGGAAAAAAGAAAGTATGTGGACTCCTGGATCTTTCCTCGTCACGTAGTTCTTGTAACCGTGCGAAATAACCGCATTCAAAACCTCATCCCTATTCGATATTAAATGCCACCTAACGAACGGAGGATTAGAGATCACCAGGTCTGCTTTATACTTCCATCCCACGTTAAACGCATCATCGCAAACAACTTCGACGTCGTCGTAAATCGATGAGAGTATCTTACGTCCCAGCTCACAAGGTATCTTGCTGATCTCAATCCCTATAACCTTGCTCGGTTTAACGAGATCGTTAACCGAAGATAAGGTAACGCCAGACCCCATAAATGGATCCATCAGAACTATACCTTCTCTTACACCCACCTCTTTCAAAAAATACCTTATTACTGTTACTCCGTCTGGACTAGTATAGTATGAAGAGGTCTTCTTCCTATCTACTAAACCTTGAACCTTATATTGAAATTCGTCTAGAAACATTTCTTACACTTTCTTTATAATAATTTCATTATTCTCATTCAAAATCCACTCTATCTCACTACCCTCTCTTATATCTAAGAGTCTCCTGACCAAAACTGGCACTGTAGTATAGCCATTGCCCCATAGCTTACTCCTACCTAAGACCCTAGTCATACCGGTAACCCTACTGGTAAATATAATATTATATAAACCTAGCGTTAAGCCCAGAGGTATTACCAGAAAGTCCAATTACTTGGATAAATTCAACCAATGTATATAACTACTAAGAGTCCCTGGGAACAACTGGAGGTAAAAAAGGTGAGAGGTAATGGGATCGAGAAAGGCCTCTCACCCTTGGATTAACGGGGAGTGAGTTCCTTGAAGCAGCAGAGACACTGAAACCTAAACCGTCGACCTCTCCAACCTCCAGGGAGTGGAGGAAGGTTAGATAGAGCATACATGGAGGGTTTCAGCCCAGATTCTGTGGAAAAGCTTTAGAACTCAGGGGGATAGGCATCTAAACGATTACCTTGAGGCCTCTCAGGCTTTACGCCGTGCTCAGTACGTTAGCGCAAAGCGCTGTCTCCCCCTTCATCTCGTTCTTCTCAGCCTCTGAGGGTGTAAACGGAGAACTCTTGGCACTAGTCTCCTCGGCCGGGACAACTCTTCCTGGAGTTACACAGTATGCGTTGGTCAAAACTAAGATGAGGGCCAAGACCATGATCTCCACAGCGAACCTGATCATGTCTTCGCTCTGGATAACCACCGGAGTCCTAGGTGTGAAGGGTTCCCTTTTCGTTCCCCTCTATCTGGGTATTCAGGCTGCCCTGGGTGTGGCGAACTTCGGCTGGTTGCTCATAATGGAGAAGGTTAGTGTGACCACCAGAGGCCAAACGTTAGCCCTATACTCCTTCTACGCCAATTTAGGTGGACTGGTAGCTACTTTGCTGACTGGTTTCGTCATAAGGGACGACCTGTTGCTCATGAGGTACTTCTTCGTGGTCTCGGGCATGATCAGCCTCTTCAACTCCTACGTGATCAGTAAGTCAGATGTGGACTCCTCTTACGCGCCATCAACAGGTAGCAGTGGACTCTGGGAAATACGTCGCTTCCTCGTAGCCAACTTCATCTTCATGTTGACCTGGTCCATGTCTTGGCCCCTCTTCCCCATCGCACAGGTCTACAAGTTTCACATGAACGGGGAGGAGGTAGCCATACTTAATGTCTTAGGGGGCGCATCCACAGTGGCTGTCCAGAGGGCCGTGGGTAGGCTCACGGACAGGCACAGGAAATGGGTCATGTTCTTCGGGAGACTGGGTCTAGCGAGCTTCCCCCTGGGCTATGCCCTATGCACCTCAGTGTACCAGCTCTACCTAGTGAACCTGATCTCGGGCTTCACTAACTCGGCCATGATCTCGTTCACCTCCTATGTCTTCGATAACTGCACCAATAAGAGGAAGGCCATAGCGTTCTACAACATGCTCAATGGGATCGGCGCCTTGATTGGCTCCACCATAGGGGGAGTGGAGTACTCGATCGCCTCTTCCTACCTGGGGGAGGTTGAGGGCGTCACCCTAGCCCTCCTCATCGCCGGGGCCTGCAGGATCGCGACCTCGATGCTCTACCTCGGAGTAAAGGAGGAGGGAAGGAAGGTTCAAGCTACCGAGGCTAGACCCGTTAGCCCCATTCCTAAGTGAACCAGCTCCTCTGGGCTGAACCCTCTTTAGCACGAATCGAAATTTTTATATCTACTCCAGTAAATTTTAGAGAGTAAGGTGATTTCCCACCGGGTGTGGGCTCCGCCCAAAGGGGTAGAGTGAAAAGGGGTGTGAGCCCCGCGCCCTTGGCAGGTTCCACCACTCGTTCACCTTGAAGCTGGGTGGCTGAGTCCCTACACTCAATCGTGAGTGAATGGAATGAGTGAAATGTAAGGTGTAGGGGCAAAAGGATCGGATCACCGACCGAAGTTGTATTCAACTCATTGCTCATCAAAAAGATTTAAATCTGATTTTACTTACATAATTTGTGTGGCAACTCCTTGAGCGAAGTCTTGCTCGACGTTAGGAACCTGACGGCTGTCTACTTAACTCCTGTAGGTGTGGTGAGGGCAGTGGACAGGGTGAGCTTCTCCGTGAATAAAGGGGAGAGCGTGGGAATAGCGGGTGAGTCAGGGAGCGGGAAGTCCACCCTGGTCAACGCCATCCTCAACGCCCTTAGACCCCCTGCATTGGCTAGGGGTGAAGTCCTGTTCCAGGGCAGGAACCTCCTCAACCTATCAAAACAGGACTTGGATAAGATCAGGTGGAGGAAGATCAGTTATATCCCTCAGTCCTCCATGAACGCCCTGAACCCAGTACTGAAGATAAGGGATCAATTCCTTCACATCATCAAGTCCCATTACCCCAAGATGGGCAAGGGGGAAGTTATGAAGACAGCCGCGGAGTCGCTGCTCAACGTAAGGCTCGACCCCGGCAAGGTATTGGAGGCATATCCCCACGAACTGAGCGGAGGGATGAGACAGAGGGTAGCTATAGCCTTAGCCATCTGCCTTAAGCCCGATCTGATCATAGCGGATGAACCTACTACGGCCCTGGACGTAGTGACCCAAAAGGAGATCCTCAGACTCCTCAGGGAACTCAAGGTGAGGATGGACCTCACCCTAATCTTCGTCTCCCACGATATATCAGTCCTAGCTGAGGTAGCGGAGTCCCTCATGATAATGTATGGGGGGAAGATCGTGGAGGCCCAGAGGCTCAACGACGTACTCGAGAACCCCCTCCATCCTTACACCAAGGGGCTAATATCCAGCATTCCCAGTCTCAGCAAGGAGAAGATCTCGAGTATCCCAGGCGATCCACCGGACCTCATGAGGCCCCCTAGGGGGTGCATATTCCACCCAAGGTGTCCCTACAAAATGGAAGTGTGTGAGAGGGAGGAGCCTCCGACCTTAACTGTGAGCAAGGGGAGTAAGGTGGCTTGTCACTTATATCGCGGAGGTGGGAGAGTTGGTTAATGGATCTGTGGTCTTGGAAGGAAGGAACTTAACCAAGGTCTTCGCAGTGAGGCAGGGCATGATAAAGAGAACCCGGATCAAGGCTGTGGATAACGTTAGTCTACGCCTTCACGAGAGGGAAGTGTTGGCCATAATAGGGGAGAGTGGAGCTGGTAAGACAACACTGGCCAGGATGTTGGTCAACATAGTGAAGCCCGATCTTGGGGATGTGATCTACAGGGGAAGGCTAGTGAGGGAGATGAAGAGGAGGGAGCTAGCGAGGGAAATACAATATGTCTTCCAGGACCCCTTCTCCTCCATTCCGCCCAACAGGAACGTGGAGGCCCTGATCTCTGAGGTAGTCAGTATTCACCGCCTGGCTGAGGGTAGAGGGGATAAACGAGAGAGGGTGAGGGAAGCCCTACATGAGGTTGGCCTCACTCCGGTGGAGGACTTCATGAGGAAGTTCCCTCATGAAATGAGCGGGGGGCAGAGGCAGAGGTTGGCCTTCGCGAGGGCCTTGGTGGTGAGGCCTAAGGTCCTCATAGCAGACGAACCAGTTTCCATGCTCGACGTCTCCATAAGGGCTAGTATCCTGGAACTCATGGGTAAGTTGGCCAAGGAGCTCGGGATATCCATAGTATATGTGACCCACGATATAACCACGGCCAAACTCATCTCCGATAACGCTTTGGTCATGTATAGGGGTAAGGTGGTTGAGAGCGGGCCCATGAGGGAGGTGGTGGAGAACCCCCTCCACCCCTATACCTCCACCCTAATATCCAGCCTTCCTGAATTGGCTAAGGGTGGCATATCTCTCAGGGGTCCAGAGGGAGGGAAGATCTCAGGCCTCAGACCGAGGATCGAGGACCTGAAGGTGGGTAAATCCTGCGTCTTCGCTGATAAGTGCCCATATGTTATGAACGCCTGCACCACGAGTGAGCCAGAACTCAAGGAGGTGGGAGGAGGTCATAGGGTAGCATGCCTCCTCTACGGTAGCTAGTTCCCCAGGAGCTGCTCTCGAAGACTGTAATCCCATCGAGTGTGCGTGGATCCAGGGATTCCACACTTGGGCAAGCCCTCTTCGAGGGATCCGTATTCCACCCTGAGAGGAACCCTAGCCTCTCAGGGTGGGGAGGAAGTCAGGATAACGTCGACTCACTTAAGCGTGAGTATAGGAACGTCCTGTTCCCTTAGAACGAATAAACCTAAAACGTGAACCGATTCCCCTTTGGACGTATTCACGAAGAGAGTTGAGAAGCGGAGAACTCCCTGTGGGTCGGTTTGAGATCCGGGGATCCCCTGTAGATTTTCCTCTCCTCAAGGGGTTGGAAATGGGTAGCGCGATCTTTCACGTGAGAGATATAGGTGAGGAAAGTCTGACTCCCTCCCCGCCCTGAAGGGTTCCAGGGCGGTTCACCGTTCCCACCACGGATTCGGTCCGCATCTCATCTGGGGAACCCCCATCATTGTAAAAGAGTTGAATTTGTAGTTCGGTGATCACACTGTGGCTCGGGAGCGTAAGAAGTTAGCGTACTGATTAGCAGTATACAGTGGAGTATTTTTAAACCCAAGTGAGCTAATATTTAGCATGGAACCGAAGGCTTTGGCGCATAGTGAAAAGGACAGCGTGGCAGTAGCTGTGGAGGATATAAAGAAGGGGGAGGAGGTAGTGGTGGCATACTTGGACTCCCCACGCCTGGTTAAGGTGAGGTCCTTGAGCGACGTACCCCTAGGTCACAAGATAGCACTCAGGAACCTGAAGAAGGGGGAGGTGGTGCTTAAGTATGGGGAGCCCATTGGGATCGCCGTAACAGATATAAGGGAGGGTGAACACGTTCACGTTCACAACTTGAGGAGTGCGAGGTGGTGAGAGTGGAGTTACAGAAGACATTCATGGGCTACGGAAGGGAGAACGGTAGGGTGGGGATCAGGAACCACGTAGTAGTAATACCCGTGGACGACCTATCCAATGCAGCTGCCGAGGGCATAGCCAAGGTGGTGAAGGGGGTGACTGCAATACCCCACCCATACGGGAGGTTACAGTTCGGTAGGGACTTGGACCTCATGTTCCATACCCTGATTGGACACGGGTCCAACCCCGACGTAGCCGCGGCCATTGTGGTGGGAATAGAGCCCAACTGGACCAATAGGGTGGCTGATGGTATTGCCAGAACAGGGAAACCAGTGGAGGCCCTGGCCATTGAGGGCTACGGGGACCTCAAGACCATAGAGAGGGGTGCTAGGAAGGCCAAGGAATTCGTCCAAGAGGCATCCGAGAAGAGAAGGGCAGAGTACGACGTTTCTAACCTCGTGGTGAGCATAAAGTGCGGGGAGTCAGACACGACCTCAGGATTGGCTTCAAACCCAGCTCTGGGGGTGACTGTGGACTGGTTAGTGGATGCCGGGGCAACAGTCCTCTTCGGTGAGACCTCAGAGTTAACGGGAGGAGAACACATAGTGGCCAGGAGGATGGCCAGTGATTCGTTGAGGGAGAAGTTCATGAAGGTCTACAACGAATACGTGAACACCATTAAGGCGCAAGGTGTCGATCTCCTGGGCTCTCAACCTACTCAGGGCAACATAGCTGGGGGACTCTCCACCATAGAGGAGAAGGCGCTGGGGAACATTCAGAAGCTGGGCTCCAGATTGATCACGGGGGTTGTGGATTACCTGGACGAGGTGAAGGAAAGGGGTCTAGTGTTCGTGAATACCTCTTCCGCTGCAGCTGAGGCCTTGACGCTTTTCGCAGCCAAGGGGTCAGTGCTCCATTTCTTCACCACGGGCCAAGGTAATGTAGTGGGCCACCCCATAATGCCTGTGATAAAGATAACCGCCAACCCTAAGACTGCTAGGAACATGACGGAACACATAGATGTGGACGTCAGCGACCTACTGAAGCTCAGGATACCTCTCGAGAGGGCTGGGAAGATGATATACGACTACATGATCAGGGTCCTGAACGGGAGGCTCACGGCAGCGGAAGTGCTAGGGCATGTCGAGTTCGCCCCAACTAAGCTCTACATCAGCGCCTGACGGAAAGGATCACGTCCTGTAGGGCAGAGTTAAGGATTTAAGTCCTTGGAATTCCGCTTCAGCGCGTCCTTCACCGATCAATCGCGGGATCAGTGGTGATCCCTATGGGCTAAAGGCCCCTGATTTTCGGTTTCAAGTTAGGTTATAAGGTTTGGGGGCATAGAACTTCGCCGTTTATGGCGGGGATGGTGGGCCGACCTGTATTTCTACTAACGGGACGGTTTAGACAAGACCGAGTTAAGACAGTTAGCCATTGACTTGAGGAAGCAGGAGGAGTATAGGCAGATCTCACCACTGAAATACAATGAGGAAAGCAAAGGATTTTAAATGTTCAAGTCTACTTCCCTTAGAGATGAGAAGGGGAGAGAACAGGAGATCGGACCTTGTCTACGAGCATCTGAAGTCAGAGATTTTGGGAGGTAAGATAGCTCCAATAAGTAAGCTCAATGAGAGCCTAATCGCCTCCAAGTATAGCGTGAGTAGGACTCCTGTGAGAGAGGCCTTGAAGAAGCTGGAGTCAGAGGGGCTCATAGTGAGAAAGGACGATGGCTATTACGTGCTCTACCTGTCCAAGGATCAGGTGGTGAAGCTCTACGAGGTGAGGGCAGTTCTGGAGGCCCTAGCAGCGGAAAAGGCAGCGGAAGTGAGGCCCCAGCAGAAGTTGGCGCAGCTTGAGGAAGTCATGGCTAAAATCCTTGAGATCAAGGATAGGGCCGATCCAGCTACCCTGGCGGAGTACAACGGTAGGTTCCACGACATCATAGCTGAAATGAGCTCCAACGAGTACTTGGTGGAGCTGTTAAAGGACATACGGAACAGGCTCAAGGCTGCTCGTATAACACTTTTCACTTCAGCTGAGAGGAGGGAGAGAGAGATCGAGGAGCACATGAGGGTCTTCGAGTTAGTGAAGAAGGGAGATAGGGAAGGGGCGAGAGAGGAGATGTATAGACACGAGTTAAACGTCCTCTCCTTCCTAAAGGAGAAGGTATTCCTGGTCTGACAGCTCAGGGTCAAGGGCCCTCCTAGAGGACAAAGGGATCCATTGTGCCTCACTCCAGGTCCGCGAACCTAGGCAGTCTACCCTGTGTTGGGGGGAAAAGATCGAACCAACCTTGGTCTTTGACCCCAAGACCCGGAGACTCCGTGGGGTAAAACACTCCCTTCTCAAACCTTAGGGGTTCCACGAATGGTTCCTGGTAAGGTGGGGTAGGGGATACTTCGAGCATGGTGTCTGAGGCTAAGGTGACTGCAAAATGGGCTGTAGCCAGAATGGTGACCCAAAGGGACTGGGGCCTACAGTGGGGGATCAGCTGCGCGCCTAGGGCTTCGGTTAAGGCGGTGATCTTCCGCATTTGCGTGAATCCTCCCACCTTGGCCAGATCTGGTTGGACTATACTCACTCCTCCCTCCCTCACTAGCCTCATGAAGCCGCTCAGGGTATACTCGTTCTCCCCCGCCGCTATGGGGATCCCCAGCTTGAGTGACAGTTCCCTCAAGGAGCGGTAGTCCTCAGGGGGCCAGAGGGGTTCCTCCACCCATTCCAGCTCGTACCTCTCAAGCCTAGGCAGGACCCTGAGTGCCTGCTTCAGGTTGAGGGAACAGTTCAGGTCTGCCATGAGTTCGAAGTCATAGCCTATCTCCCTCACCTCCCTAGCGCACTCTACCACATCCTTCCCCCCCTGGTGGAGCTTCACCGCCTTGAACCCCCTATCTAGGGAGTACCTGACGACCTTGACCACGTCCTGACAGGACTTATACCTGGCTAAGCTGGCGTAAGCCTTAACCCCTTCCTTCCTCTTCCCTCCCAGGAACTTGTAGAGGGGAACTCCCAACTGCTTGGCCACTACGTCGTGAAGCGCAATGTCCACCCCGCTTATTACTGCTGACGTTATTCCCCCCCTTCCTGAGGTGTAACTGACCTTCTGGAGGACATCGCTCACTTTGTTCAGGTTGAAGGGGTCCTCCCCGATCACCAGCTCTTTGATCGAGTTCAAGTAGCCAGAGTAAGGCGAGTGATCCGCTGCATTTAGGAATACGTCGCCTATGCCCACTAGACCTTCATCGGTCCTCGCCAAGACCAGCATTTGGTTGCTCCACTCCTTGGTCCAGACCTGAGGAGGGTCGGTCAACTTCACAGGCACGGAGACTGGTTTAGCCTCTACTGAGACTACCCTCATGGAGCTACATAGTCTGCTGGACTTAAATGAGTTGTGCGTTAGGTGCTGTGAACTACCCTGTCCTTACGGACGGGCATCTCGCGGCGAGGACTTCCCGCTTCCTCCACGAACCTCGATCCTCCTTCACCCGTAGCGGAGGTTCCGTGGAACCGTTCTGTAATGCCCCTTACAGAGGGGGAGTTACGGAGGGTTTCGCGTCCACAGGCCTGAGTTTCCCCAGTTCCCTGGGTACGACCCAGCTAGCCTAAGTCTGCCCAGATTTTCCCATATTTGCCTAAAACTTTCCTATGAGGGGGCCATCCATCCCCCGAGTGGTCTTCTGCCCCCTTAAACCCCCCCATGAGTTAAAATCGACGTTTTCGATCCTCTCACGTTTTTAAGGTAGACGGAGGTAGATAAGGAGTGGCTTTCCTTTCCCTGGAGGAAGTCAGGTCGTTGATCCTGAGGCCCCTCGAGGAGAGGGGAGTTGAGGGAGCAGAGAGAGTAGTGGATCACCTGGTGGAAGCCGAGCTCAGGGGTCACTCCTCCCACGGTCTGCAGCGCCTCATTCCCCTAGTTAGGGGCTTAGATAGGGGGACAATAAGTCCCAGGCTCAGGGCTGTCACCTTAAAGAGGAGCGACTCAAGCCTCCTCGTGGACGCCAAATCCAGTATAGGCATTGTCCTATGGTCCAACCTCATAGAGAAGGAGGACTTCAGTGTGCCCGTTAAGGTGATCTGCGTTAGAAATTCCTCGCACATAGGCTTCCTGGGGTACTACACCTACAACCTAGCCCAGAGGGGGTTAGTGTCGTTGATGTTAGGGAACGGCGAACCTGGGATAGTGAGACCTGGAACCGGCAGACCCATAGTCTCAACCTCACCGCTCAGTGTGGGCATACCCCCTTCTTACGTCCTCGACCTATCCATGGCGGTGAGCTCCAGGGGGAGGATCTTGGAGAGGATGAGGAGGGGGGAGAGGATACCCCTGGGTTGGGCAGTGGATCCCCAGGGGGAGGAGACTGAGGATCCGGCTGAGGCGCTCAAGGGTGGCCTGCTCCCCATAGGGGGTCAGAAGGGGTTCTTAATGGCCATGACGTTCGACCTATTGGTTTCATTCCTCACAGGTTCAGCGGTGGGGACAGAGGTGAGAGGGGTCCTCAACATCGATTTGCCCCCTAACAAGGGGGAGGTCCTGTTTGTGCTGAACCCTGGGTTCTTCGAGGCAAGGGTGGAGGCCTTGTCCCGGATGAGGGAGGTCTACGGCCGCGATTTCCCTGGGGAGCACGGACTCAGGATCAGGGAGGAGAGGCTCCAATTGGGCATGATAGAGGTGGACGAAACTCTTCTGTCACAAATAAGGTCCCTCTAGATCTGCTTAAGAGCATTATATCGATCGGCTTATTAAAATAGGTACTACGCTATTAAGATTTAAAAACCCCTTCCTGAAATATATGGTATGAGTAGTGAAAAGGTAGGAAAGGAGATACAGTCCCAGTATAGGTTGGCCAAAGTCCTAGGGGTAGTGGCCGTGGTGGCCTCTGCCGCGGCCCAGGAGTATGGGGCTGGAATAAACTATGTGGCTGTGAACTCGCTGAGTGTCTATCCAGCCATGACGTCTCTTGTCCCCTTGGCCATGTTCGTCGCAGGGATCCTGCTAATTCCTAAGACCTACCTCTACGCCAGGTTCAGCAGGGTGGTTAGCAAGAGTGGAGCAACTTACGTGTGGACAAGCAGGACCCTCCACCCCCTAATAGGCTTCATCGTCATATTCGGTTGGTGGGTGGGGGTTACTGCAGCCATGGGCTTCCTGGCTTTCACAGTGGGCACCACTTCAGCCCAGCTGTTGGTAGCTCTGGGCATAAAGTCAGGGGCTTGGCTGAGCACGAGATTAGGCCACTTGGCCATAGGCCTGGCAGTCATATGGCTCATATTCAGTCTGCACTACTCCGGCATAAGGAACTACGGCTACTTTGTCATAGCCATGCTGGCCCTGATCCTCATAACGGCTTCCACCGTGATGATATACGGTTTCACCACTCCCTCCTCCCTCTTCATTTCAGCCGCCTCCAACGTGATCCACAGCACCCCCACTCAACCCTCTGTACCTCCCTTGACCTTCAACAGCTTCTTCGGCACAGTGACCCTCTTCATGTTCGCCTATGGGGGCATCAGCGCAGCGACCCTACTGGGAGGTGAGACCAGGAACCCCAATAGGGATGTGCCCAGGGGTATAGTATACGGCTGGTTGGTGGCCTTGATCCTGTTCACCCTAGTTGCGTTGGCGGTCTTCTCCGTGGCCCCATGGTGGGTGGTGATAGACCTGATCAAGTCTAAGGCCTCCTTCTACGCCACTGTGCCTGGTATAATAACACTGGTTGCCCCCCCTGCAGTGGGAGCCTTCGTCACCATAGTGACCACCGTAATCCTGGCCAAGACCATAGCGCCGGAGATGATGGAGAGCAGTAGACTCCTATTCTCCTGGAGTCAGGACTCCATCCTGCCCTCGATCTTCACCCACGTCAACAGGTTCAGGGCACCTGACGCTGCCCTAATAGCCTCTGCCATCCTAGGGTCCCTGTTCCTAGCTGAGGCAACGTTGATAGGGTGGTCCATAGGGGTGGTCATAAGGTCGGTGACGCTGGTCATAGCCTTTATGTTCGTGGGGCTTGGAGCAATCAGGGAGGCTTTCAAGCGTGGCCCCAATAAGGCTGACTGGGAGAAGTGGGTCTCCAGTAAGTCCTCTGTAGCTGCGGGAGTTGCTGCAGTGATCGTGGGCCTGATCCTCATACCAACAGTTCTCGTGTCCAAAGGCGCTTTCATCGCCTTCCAGCCGTGGTTCCAGCTCCTGGTCACAGTGATCGTGGGTGCCCTGTTCTATGCGATCTCCAGCTATAGAATGAGGAAGAGCGGGATAAATCTAACCAAGGAGATATTGGAGAGGATCCCGCTAGAGTAAACCTTTTTAAACAATTTCCAGTCCTCAGATAGTTATACATAGATCTCTGTATGTTTTTAATAAATCGGTTTATATATCAAAAATACACATGGATTACCCATGCGTATAGTGGAGGCTGTAGTCCTGAGGTCGCTCAGGAGGAGGATGAGAGGAGGAAGGTCTCCTATGATCGCGGGGCACAAGCTCCTCTACTCCTGTAACCTGAGGTGCGCCATGTGTCCTTTCTGGAGACGTATGGACGAGAACCTCCTCACCCTGAGGGAGGAGGTGAAGATGATGGAGAGCCTAGCCAAGGCCGGGGTCTCCTTCATGGGTTTCGAGGGTGGAGAACCCCTCCTGAGGAGGGACGTCCCTGAGATCCTCAGGGAGTCCCACGAAAGGTTCCACACATCCATGGTCACCAACGGTCTCCTCCTGAAGAGGAGGATAGGTGAGATCCACAGGTTCCTGGACTTCCTCTTTGTGTCCGTGGATGGGATAGGTGAGATCCATGACAAAATAAGGGGGATGAGGGGTGCCTTCCAGAGGACGATCGAGGGAATAGAGGAGGCCTCTAAGTATGTGTCCTTAGCGATCAGCAGCACCATAACCGAGGAGAACGTGGACCAGGTGGAGCGTATTGTGGAGCTAGCTGAGAGACTCAAGGTAGGGGTGAACTTTCAGGTGGCTTACGACTACTCAACCGCTGAGAGCCTCTCCCCCTCCAGGGAGAGGTTGAGGTCGGCTTTAGAGAGGTTGTTGAGGATGAAGGAGGAAGGAGCGCCCATAGTGAACTCCAGGGACTACTTCAAGGCCGTTCTGGACTCGTGGTTCCATGGCAACCCGTGGAGGTGTAAACCATGGCTCCTGGTGAATGTGGACCCGCAGGGAAGGGTGGTCCTCCCCTGTTACGTCCTGAACGAGTATAAGGGAGGTCCCAGGGTCTGGGAGGTAGACCTTTTGGAACTGTGGCAGAAGGTGGACTGGGAGAAGTATGAGGAGTGTAACAGGTGCGCCCTTTCCTGCTACCTAGAACCGTCCCTCTTCTCCTTTAGGAGCTTGAGTATGGTGAGGGAGAGGATAGTGGAGGGTATGATGAGCTACCTGAGCTCCGTGCTTTAATGTCCCCTCATTGAAGGGAAAGACCTCTTCCTACACGGTATATTTTATATATTAGGAGTTCCAATTTATTTACTAGGAGAAAATGAGATACAGTTTCAAGTGTTCGGACGTGGGTATGAAGTGCGGCTTCGAGATCCGTGGTGCTTCTTCACAGGAGGAGTTGCTCAAGGAGCTCGAGGTTCATGCCAGGATGTCTCATAACATGTCCACGATCCCACAGGAGACCCTAAATCAAATAAAAGCCAAGATAAAAAGCTCTTAAAAGATCCCCATGAACCTACCTTCTTTTTTGATCTGTGACTTTATCTTGTCCAAGGTTTGTTGCTCCACGTTGCTCATGTTATGAGCGGTCTGGGCGTGGACCTTCACGATCTCCAGGACCTCCTCTTGGCTCCCCGCTCCCCTCACCTGAAATCCACAGTTCATGCCGACATCGGAGCACTTGAACCTATACTTTTCGGGCATTAAGGATCTTCTCACTTTTAAATAAAAAAGGTTTATGATCCATAGCAGGAACTCGGTGCTCGGTCCTAATCAGGCAGTTCTACCTCTATCCATCCACCGTTCTCCCTTACGTTATACTTCCTCAGGCCTAACTTCTCCTTAGGGGCCTCAGTGGCCACGTATGGAGGATCCAGCATGGCTCCCGTGTTTAAGTCGTATATTGCGTGATGACAGGGACACTTCACCGTTAATCTCTCCTCGTCTAGAAACCCTAGGATACATCTGGCGTGAGAGCAGACAGCATCAACGCCGTATAGCCTGCCCTTGACGTAAGCTATGAACACGACGTGACTATCGACCCTCACTGCAGCCGATCTCGCCTTCTCCATGGCCTTGGCCGATATCGTTCTCCTCCACACCATATATCCTGCGTTGCACGAGTTCTTAATAAAGGTGAGTATCGGTTTGGTCTTCATGACCATTTCATTCAATGTCAGTCCCCCTCACTTTTGTAAACTCTCCCAGGAGATCCCTGGTTTCAGTTCAGTGAACTACCCCGCCCTTGCGGACGGGGCTTCCCGCTTCAAGCCCCTGCCTTGACCAAGGTAGGGGGCTCCACAGGCTCTAAGTCCTCACCCCGCACATTGAAGTATGTTACACGCACGGGTCGCTGATGGGGCAGAGGCGTGCCTCATGAACCCTTGCTTCAACCAAGGCGTCTCGGTGAAGCTCACCCCATCGTGACTGTCATTAACATGTTCTATTTGTGTACTGATATTTAAACTGGGGTTGTCCATCCCCTAGGGAGGGGTCTTCCGCTCACTTAACCCCCGATAAGATAAACCTTAATAGAGTCTCTCTGTGCAGATTTTGCATAAATCTCAATATTTAAAATATTCAGCCTATATAATCAGTTGGTGGCTTCATGTCTCAGTATGTTCATCCAGAGGTTCTGGCTGATACCAAGTTCGTCCTGGACAATCTAAACAACCCCAAAGTGAGGATAGTGGAGGTGGATTACGACCCCTCCACAGCCTACAACGTTTGGCACATACCCAATGCAGTTTTGATAAGGTGGAGGGAAGACCTAAGGCACCCCGTGGTGAGGGACTTCGTGACACCTGAGCAGTTCGAGGAACTGCTCAGCAAGTTAGGTGTAGGCAATGATCACACGGTGATCCTCTATGGGGACTACAATAATTGGTTCGCGGCTTACGCTTTCTGGCTCTTCAAGGCATACGGTCATGAAGACCTGAAGTTATTAAATGGGGGAAGGACGAAGTGGGCCAAGGAGCAATTACCCACTTCCAAAGAAGTTCCCAGCTTCCCGAGGACCAATTACAAGGTAAGGAAAGTAGACTGGGGGAGCCACAGGGCATTCTTCTGGGAGATCTTGCAAAGGGTCAATAGGGGAGAGGTGGGTAAACTGGTCCAGTTGGTCGACGTTAGATCACCTAAGGAGTACACCGGGGAAATAAAGGCTCCCCCTGAGTACGCAGACGAGCAGAGCCAAGTGGGAGGTCATATTCCAGGGGCGGTGAGCATACCCTGGGCTCAGGCAGTGAATCCGGACACGGGCGAATTCAAGCCGCGAAGCGAGCTTGAGAATATCTACCAGGCCGTACCTAAGGATAAGGAGATAATAACGTATTGTAGGATAGGGGAGAGGGCCTCCCATACGTGGTTCGTCCTGAAGTACCTCTTAGGCTATCCTGCAGTCAGGGTCTACGACGGTTCCTCTGCCGAGTGGAATAACATAGTGGGGGCTCCTGTGAAGAGGGGAAGCGAACCTTAATAGGAACTGGAGAGAGTATTCCCTATGGCTCTAATCTTAAAGGAATATGTTTTTGATAGAGTGGAGTCCTGCGGTAAGAAGAGCCCTGTGAGGGTTATACTGGAGGAGTTGGAGAAGATGAGCCCCTGTGAGGGGGTGAATGTTAAGCTCAACGACTACGATTGGGTGCTCACAGTCAAGAGCCTAGGCGAACTCAGGGGCTTCAATGTGGAGGAGGAGGGAAAGGAAGACGGCTTCATAAAGCTCAAGGTATATAACCCTTGTCAATAATAGTCAATCGAGTTCCTTGGACAAGTCCTCCATAAGTCTTTCCAGGATCAGCTTGGACTCCTTATACTTCTTCAACTTATCCAGGAGGAGTTTCCCCTTGACTGTGAGGAAGTACATTTCGTCCCTTCTGATTATGATCCCTCTGCTGAGTAGGTCTTCTATGTACCTCTTAGCCAGTTCGAAGCTCAAGTTAGCCTTATACATCAATGCGGTCTTCCTTGCACCCTGTCTACATGTCTCCAGGATGTCGTGTATTACCTCGTATCTATCCCTCCTCTTCCTCTCAAAGCTCTTTTCTATGGCCACAGAGGGATATAGGTGTGCCTTAAATATAAGGCATTGCTTTACAAATTGATCACTGCCTAGCTTAAATATCCTTAACGCCGAAGATAGTGTCGTCATTAAGCTATAAATTCTGGTATTAGCCTTCTCTCCCATAAGACTAGGGCTATGGAGTACATCATAATCCTATCCTATTTACTGCCTTAGTAGCCCTCTTGAACCTAATCGGCCTATCCCTGAGTGAAGAGTGCAGTGACTCGTTAGGGTTAACCGGTGAGACAACTGTGTGATCCTTTAACCAAAAGTACAAGTTGTAATCATCACTCACCCATCCCTCATCTGACACTTTTTAACCTCGCGGAAAGTATTCTCATCCCTATCGCCCACAGAGTAGACCAGATAAACTCCCAACTTCGTGTAAACGTAGCAGGTGAAAATCCACTTGTAAAAAGCCCTAACATTCTTAAACAAATAAGTCCACATCTCATCAACCACCTTAGTAACAACATTACCCTTAACCAGCTCCTTAGCCTTCCCCCACAACTCAACAAGCTTCTCATACCTCCTCCCACCATAACGCTTAATCCAAGTGAACAACCTAGAGGTACATTAAGCACCCTAGAAATAGCCCTCATACCCACACCATTAGAATACATTTTTAAAGCGTCCTCCCTCAACTTCCTAGAATGGTGATGGTAAGTAGCATCACCCAAGAAGTACCTACCACTCTCTACACAAATACCTCTGCCTACCCAAAGGCCTACCACACTTAACATGATGAGAACCACAGGAGGGTCAAGAAACGTCTTGCCTAACTACAGCCTTCCTACCCATAAGTAATACTCGTTATACAAATATTAAATAACTTAATGATGACACTATCACGCCGAACTCTATACACAACCTTTTTTGGGTTACCCCCATTGGAACTCGTGGAGTGTTTCAAGGAGATCATGAGGGATTTCCCAACAGGGGTGACCGTGGTTACCTCCACGTGGAGGGGCAAACCAGCCGGCATGACGGTTAACACTTTCAATTCCCTATCCCTTAATCCACCCCTTGTCGCCTTCTTCGCTGACGTCACCAGGGGTAACCACTTACCGTTCGTGGAGTCCTCCAGCTTCGCGGTAAACTTCGTGGACTCACCCGAGCTACTTAACTCCTTCGCCTTCAGACCCTTAGAGGAGAGGTTCAAGGGCGTGGAGTATAGGATCGGGAGTGGAGGTTCGCCCATCTTAGCCCAGGCCTATGCTTACCTGGAGAGTTCGAGGGAGAGGGTAATGGAGGTGGGGGATCACGTTGTAATAGTGGGGAGAGTAGAGGCTGGGGCTAGGGTGAGAGATCCTCAACCCTTAGTCTACTACAGGAGAGCCTATTGGAGGCTCTGCCCCCTCCAGCCCTGATCAACTCCAATCCAGGGAATAGAAAAGCTGGCCTAAGTTTTACAATAACTTATTAACGTAGAGTATATACGGAAATTATGAAATTATGCAGAACTTGATCGGTGTCTTGTCCCTGATCTTCTCCGTAAGCCTAGCGGTAGTAGTCCTGCTGAAGTACTCAAGGTTCAAACTCAAAGTGGAACGAGGAAAGGCTAGAGCTGAGAGGGTTAACACACTGAAGTTCCTCAGGGCTCTCTCTGACCTCTTCACCGAGAGTGAGGCCTCCAAACTCATAGAGGAGGTCATATTCCACTACACATCAGCCCAGACAGAGGACGAAGTGAAGAAGGAGGTAATGAGGTCCATTTCCACTAAGATGAGTAGCGTAATAGAGGAGATAAAGCAAGTCCTGAACGCAGCCATGGAGAACTATAGGTTAGATCAATCTTTGACAGCCTTGAAATTGAACTTGAAGCTCACCTTGATCTCATCGGGCTCGTTGGCTGGCATATCCTTGGTCCTAACCTTGAGGGGCTTCCCCTCCGCTGGCCTATCCGAGGACTTCGCCTACGGCCTGATGCTGGCGGACGGGATAGTGACTCTAGCCTTCGCAGTACAGTTCTTAAGGCTCTTGAGGAGGGTCGAGGGTTACCTAAGGGAGACTTGAACTCCCCTCCTCACTCACCAGCTTAGGCTCATCGCTCTTCGCTGAATCCCTCCTCCATCCTGAAGTCTGTGGAGTTCAGCGTAACCCAGAGCCTTGGAGGGAACCTTCTTGGGGGCCATTAGGTGCCTCACATCGGGGTGGGACTTCAACCAATTTATTATGGCCCTGTTTCCAACCCTCCTGAAGAAGTACCCCATCTTCCCCTCCCCTTCCCAAGGTTCTCTGAACTTCAAGTAGAACTCTATTAACGCGTTGCACACCTTCCAAACCTCCGAGGCAGGCACCTGATATAAATAGACGTCCCCTGTCTCGGGGTCGATGAGAGGTTCTCCCATGTAACGTCCGTCCGTCGTCCCCCCGATCTTTAACATATAGAGCTCATAACCGCTTCCCACCCAACCTATTGCCTTGGTAGCTGGCCTGGAACACTGGGCCACGCAGCCGGAGACTCCTATGGACTCGGCCAGATCCCCCCACCTCTCCTCCAGTTTATCCAATAGCTTGGGTTCGAACCTCTCAGAGTCCGTGAAAGACAGCTTACACGTGGGGAACCCAACGCAGGCATTGGAGTTCACCCTGAGCCTACTGTAAGGTCTCCCATTCCTGAGTCCGTAGCCAAAGAGGCGTAAGTCCTGTTCGAAATCCTCCTTCCTCTCCTCTGGAATGTTGCAAAGGAGCAGGTGTTGCTGAGGCGTTATGAGGGCCTCTATCCCTTCCCCTTCGTATTTATCCATTATGTACCTTATCATGGTCTTGATCCTCCCGTTCGGTCCGTCAACCACTCTCCCGTTCTCCACGAATAAGCCGTAACAGAGCCTGTCTTTGTTCTCCTGCCTGATCCAGCCCAGGTGCATGGCCCTCTCCCCTGGATCTACATCGAGGGGAGGATCTAGGTCGATCCCTGAGGTTTCCCTAACCTTCTCCCTAATCCATTCAATTCCCATTTTGTAAACCAGGTACTTCAACCTGGCCCAATGTCTGTTCTTCCTGTCTCCCCACTCAGCTTGGACTCTGACTACACCGTCCAACGCGGCGAAGAGTTCCTCCCTAGTGTGGACTACACCCAATGGCATCCCCAGGGCTGAGAAGGAAGGGTAGGCGTTGCTCTCCCCCTGAGCACCCCCTACGTAGAGTTGGAAACTCTCCACCTTGCCGTCTCGAAGAAGAGGTACAACCCCTATATCGTTGGTCCTCACCTCGATGCAGTTGTCTCCTCTGTATGACCCATCTTCCCCCTTAACCAGGGCGCTGATCCCTATCTTGAACTTCCTGGGGAGCAGGTTCTCAGGGTAGTCGAATTGACCCTCTGGTGGTCTCTCCTCCAATCTGGGACTGGGGTAGATCTCGAACACCTGTATGTAAGCGCCGGTGGGCAATTTGAAGTAGTTCGCTATGTCCCTAGCCAGGGAATTGCCGTCGAAAACCGTGGAGTACCTGGAGAGCGGGCAGGCCATGGTGTTCCTCACGTTGTCGCCACAGCCATTAAGGGAGAAGAAGCCAGAGGAAGCGATCTCCCTTATGAGCTTCACCAGGTCTACCTTCTTTACGTGGTGAAACTGTATGTCCTGCCTAGTGGTGAGCTTGAGGGAGGGTTTGGTTTCCCCAGTGTAGGCATCGCTGAGGGTATACCGATCCGCCAATTGATCCAGGATCCTCCACTGCCACGGCTTCAAGGGTCCGCCGCCGGGTATGGCCACCCTGATCATGTAGATATAATCCTTCTCCCTCTGCCCCTCCTTCTTCACCTTATCCCTATTGAACTCGAGGTATATGCCGAAGGACTTCAAGGCATCGATCACTTCTTTATCCATGTCGTCCCTGCTCAGATCCCTGATCATTTCGTGAACCTTGAGACCGTCTACCCTCATCCCCCTCATCCCTATTTTAGTCCTCTCTACCTCACTGTAGTCCTTGGGATCCGTTCTGAATGAGGGCTCTATTACTCCCATATCCCTCCTTCGAACCAGCGTCCTTTAAAACTGATGAAGGGTGCAGATTACGCATTGATCCTCCCTCTGAGAAATCCACGGGTTTCCCTGTGAGTGATCTTTCCATCTCTTAGTGTTTTACCCGTGGGCGTAACTCTTCATTACTTTCACCACTTCCAATTCTGCCCAGGCACCCGTAAGGGATCATATACATTCACCCTCAACTCCTTGGGGCTAGTCGAGGGGAACACCGCGACCCTCCCATCGCTTCGTCCTTCCCACCCTCGTGGGCATGCCAATCATCGGTAGGGAGAACCGCAGGAATTACGGTGATACCGTAAACATAACACGGAGAGAGTGTTTAGAAGTGATCAACAGCATTTGAAAGTTACGTAAAAGCACTACAATGATGGGGGTCGGATTCAGTTTCCCATCTCATTTAGTGGGCAGCGGGTCAGAGGCTCACTCCTATTGGAACCAGAGAGTATCTAGATGAGGGGGTCTATCCATCTCCTTGGCGCAGCTTTCCGCCCTTAACCCATCGCCTGTGTAAAATGAGCGTCAGACAAATGGGTCCAAAGCACGACGAGGTATTTGGATTGATCGTTCGAGTGTAACGCAAAGGTTTCGGTTAACCTTGAGTCTGTACTCAGCTACACCGTGGTTTGACGTGCCGAGTTCACTCAAGAGAAGGGCCTAAGGCCCCAGACTAGAAATGAGGAGAAGAGAAGCAGGGATCCTGAAACTAGGGCTAAACCGTTGCTAAGGGGATCGTTGAATCTCCTGTGGGCCCATGCCTGTCTCACCCATCTTCCTCTCCTTTTAACGTAGACCCCCCTCTCAGTGAAGGCGTCAAGGAACATGTGGGAGGGACCGGCCAGGATAGCCGCTATTACCTCCCACTTTGGAATTGGGAGTAAAAGGAGTGGGGGAATACTTCCCAGAACTCCCCAGAAAATCGATCTATACCAAGTGTGGGTCAGGGGGGTCCTCCTCACATAACCTCCCCTGGATTCGTGACCTAACCTGTCTATGACACTATTGGCTAAGACCGACGACAAAAAGGAGAAAGTCAGGGAGTAGAGGAATTGTGTCGAGTTGAAAGTGGGAGATCCCTCGACCCTGTAAACCAGGGAGAGAAAAAGGGAGAGTGACCCAGCAGTGAAGACCAAGTGAGTCCTAAGCCTCAAAGGCCTCAACTATTCCTTCACTTGCCCATGAGCTTTACTAGGTAGTCGGGCTTAGCGGGCATGGAGGTGACCTGAGCGTTTATTGCGTCCTCCACTGCATTGATCGCTGCTGGAGTGGAGGCTATGGTGCCCAGTTCTCCTATCCCCTTGGACCCAAGGGGAGTGTCGGACTTGGACAGGGTCAATGAGATCCAGGAGACTACGGGTGCCTCTACGGCTGTGGGAAGGGCGTAGTCCGAGAATGTCCCAGTGAGCAGGTGACCGTCCTCGCTGTAGACTGCCTCTTCGTATAGCGCCTGACCGATCCCTTGAAGTACTCCACCGTGGACTTGACCCTCAGCTAACAGTGGGTTTATGACGTTCCCAACGTCGTCGAAGGCCCTGTAGTCCAATACCTTGACGAACCCCGTCTCACCGTCCACTTCCACCAAGGCTAAGTGGACTCCGTATGGCGAGGTGTAGAGCCTCATGACGTAGGAATAGTTCTCCTCCGGTAAGAGACCAGCGTTAAGGGACTCAGCAGCTACCTCCTGTAAGGTCATGGACTTGCCAGTCTTCTCGTGGACGATCTTCCCCTCCGAGTAGGTCAACTCCTCAGCCTTCACGCCCATTTTCTCAGCCGCGACACCCATGAGCTTGTTCTTGAGCCTCATTGAGGCCTCATACACTGCTGAACCACCCACCGTTACGGTCCTGGAGCCAGCGGTCAGCTGTCCATCAGCTATCAGGTCCGTGTCCCCCCAGATCACCTTAACCCTCTCTATGTCCACCTCGAAGACGTCCGCGGCTATTTGGGCGAAAGCAGTGCCGTCCCCTTGACCATGAGGACCTGAACCACTTATTACCTGTATCTCCCCGTCTGGGGTGACCTTCACCTTGGCCGTCTCATAGGGACCGAAGGAGGCTATCTCCGCTGGGAAAGAGACACCCACTCCCGCCTTTCTCCCCTTGGCCCTGATTTCGTCCCTTTTCCTCAGGAGCTCGAGGTAAGCTGGTTTGGCCCTCCTGAGGGCCTCGGCGTATTTGCCGCTGTCGTGGGTTATACCAGTGGGAGTCTTGAGGTAGTTGGCCTCCTTGAGAGCGTTGACCTCCCTTATTTGGAATTGATCTGCTCCCAAGGCTCTGGCGCCCAGGTTCATTATCCTCTCTATGAAGTAGGAACCCTCTGGTCTACCTGCGCCCCTGTAAGCGCCTATTATGGTCTTGTTCGTGTTTACGCCCAATACCTTGATCTTTATGTTCTCCAAGGAGTAATGCCCTGTGATCATGGCCGCAGCGGTGGAGGCCATTCCAAAGGAGTCGTTGTTGACCTCTGGGAAAGGCGCTCCTGCATCAAAGAGCAAGGTACCCTGTATGCCCAATAGTTTCCCTTGCTTGTCGAACCCGGCCTTGAACCTGAGCCTCATGTCCCTACCGTGGTTCGTAGTCAGCATGTCCTCAGATCTGGTGTTGAACCACTTCACTGGTCTCCCTGTGATCACGCTCAGGATCGCAACCATTACCTCCTCTGGGTAGACTATTATCTTGCTCCCGAAAGCGCCTCCCACTTCGGGCTGTATAGCCCTTACCTCCCTGACCCCGTATTTGCTTACTGCCTCCCTCACCACGTTCCTCACGAAGAAGGCGCTCTGCGTGCTGGACCAAATGGTTAGCCTCTTCCCATCGAACTTAGCCACTGCCCCCCTGGGTTCCATGGCTGACGGAATCACCCTCTGGTTGATCAGCTCTCCCTCCACTACCCTGTATGCCCCCTTAAGGGCAGACTCCACGTCCCCCGTGTTCACTTCCGACTCCTTGAAAACGTTGGACTTCAGGTCGCTCCTGGCCTTAGGGGAGTTAGGTTCAGTCGCTCTCCAAGGATCGACCACTGGGTCCAGCGGGGAATACTCTACCTCTACCTGCTCCGCTAAGTCCACCGCCTTATACTCATCTTCAGCTAGCACTACCGCCACCGGCTCCCCGGCGAAAGTCACCTCGTCCTTGAGCCATCCGGGGTTGTAGAGGTCCCTCACTGGGTAACACCCCTTAGGGCAACCCCTTATTTGGAACTTAGCGTGGGCATAGGGACTGCGCACGAAGTAGGCGTGCAGTGTGCCGTTGAGCGTTATGTCGTTGACGTAGGTGCTCCTACCCGTAATAATGGGCAAGTCCTCGATTACCCTCTTCACGGGCTTCCCAACGTAACGCATGGCTGATCTAGCTCCTGGTCCGTTATAAGTGTTTCTCGAATTGGACTTTGACTTCCTCTTAACATAACCACACCCCCACGTTCATCTTGGGGCGGCGCGTTTTCCTGATCCTCTTAACGATTCCCTAGTGATCCTCTTAACGATTCCCTAGTGATCTTAGGCACGGAATAGGAGTATACGTGGAAGATATGACCTCCAGCTCCCCTGAGCTCCGATATTAGTGTGCCCGCGTTTCCCTGATCTAGGATAAAGAATCCCACGTTCAATCCTCCTTCGCTTAAGCTCAGTACCATCCTCCTGCGCACTGAGGAAGGCATTGGGCCCTTCAAGACGAAGCAGGCTACTGGGATCCTCCCCTTCAATGGGTCGACTAGGGGGATTATCCTGATCCATGTGGGAATAAGGTGGGGCAGGTGTTTTATCAGAAGCCTGGAATCGGTGAAACTTGTGCCATTATACACGCCCAGTTCAGTCCCTCTCAAGAGATCCGATGCAGCCTCTATACACCCTTCACAGGCTGGTGGATCCCTCCGATTGGGGAAGAACAATTGGGGCACCTTATTGGAGATCTCATTGGAGATCTCCTCGATCCACTTCATCAACTGATCTTTGTGAACGTAGTACACTTCGAAGAGGGTGTAACCCTCGATTGACTCCACCTCGAAGCTTACATTGAGGCGGGGGGGGGGGGGGGGGGGGGATAAGGGTAAAGGACGTAGGCCTTATTCAGGTTGAATAGTTCAGGGTCAACGTAAATAGAGAAACCGTTGATTACCCCCTGCGACTGCAGTCTACGCAATAAGTAGTGGACGTGGCTAGCTGATAAACCTGTGGCCAGCATCAAAGACCTTTCGCTCCTATATCCATACTTAAATAGTGCCTCTACTAAGAGTGAAGCGGAATGACCCATCCTCTTTTCATAAACCACCTATTGCCACTTAATAAGTATTTAGGTATTACTTAACGAGGAAACCGGAACGGTCTGACTCTCACGTGGAGTTCCGGAGTCCTCTACTGTTTCAAGTAGAATTACCTTGAATGGATGATGAGGAGAACGTGACGAACAAGAATTTCTAATTTCATGTAGGTCAGTGAAACTAGATCCTTTTTCCGTTACACGATGGGGGTCTCTGGAGTGGAGGACTTCGCAGCGGAGGTGGCTTGCAACCTTAACCGCGAATTCACCACGCTTGTCCTCAACTACACGTACCGGGTAAGCGCCGTGGGATACCTAAGCGATCGTCTTGAGGTAAAACTTTGTCCAGGCCTGGACAGGCGATCACAGGCGATCAGGGATAGGCAATCAGGGCCAGTCCGTCCGTGGAGCTCTCCACCATTGGGAGGTGGTGAATCAGGGATCTCCCAGGACTGGGGGATCTGCCCGTTTGTCCCTACACTTTCATTCCGGTCATTTTATATTCGATCATGGTCAAGCGTAGTGACTCAGCCCTCAGCCACCCAACCTAAGGACTGGCGGGTTATGAACCCTGCCCAAGGGCGCGGGGCTCAGGTCCCCTTGATCCCACCCCTTTGGGCGGAGCCCATATGGGTGTGGGAGATCACCTCCTCATCGTTAGAAATCCAGAGTAAACAATAATTAACGTGAAAAAGATTCGTCTCCGTGAGGTCGATACTTGTGTGCAGGTTTAATCTATCTGTTATCTTTATTAACCACTATAATCCTAACTTTTATTAGGAAGTCCCCACGGATGTATATCGATCAACTTGAGTTTCAAACCTGATTGGGATTCCCTTAAGGAGCACTCCCGCAAGTTTAACGAGGAATACACACCCTTGTGGTTCCACGATAGTAAGCTAGGCGTCATAATACACTGGGGTCCCTACTCCGTCCCAGGTTGGGCGTCCCTCACGGGGGAACTGGGTGCTGTCTGGGAGACCCACGGGAGGAGGTACTGGTTCTTCAATAACCCGTATGCGGAGTGGTACTATAACTCCATGAGGATCAGGGGGAGCCCCACGTGGGAGTACCACATCAGGACCTACGGGCCGGAGTACTCCTACTCCAAGTTCGTTGAGCATCTCAAGGAGGAGGTCGGGAAGTGGAGGGCGGAGGACTGGGCCTCGCTCTTCAGTGAGGTCGGGATCAGGTACGTGGTGTTCGTGACCAAGCACCACGATGGCTTCCTCATGTGGCCCAGTGAGTACCCGAACCCCAAGAGGGAAGGATGGCATCTGGACAGGGATGTGGTTGGGGAACTGGCCTCCGCCGTGAGGACCAAGGAGCTCAAGTTCGTCACCTACTACTCCAGCGGCATAGACTGGACCTTCAACGACACCGTAATCGTGGACGCAGAGACCAACGAGGCAGCGAAGCCCAGGGACCAGGAGTACAGGGTCTACCTCCTCTCCCACTGGGAAGAGCTGGTGGAGAGGTACAGGCCGTCGATCCTCTACAGCGACATAGGTTACCCATTCGAGGAGGACCTCCCCGGGCTCTTCGCCCGCTACTACAACGAGGTCGAGGAGGGACTGGTGAACAACAGGTTCACGCCGAGGCACTACGACTTTGTTACTCCGGAGTATAGGTATAGCGTGAGGGAGGGAGTGAAGTGGGAGGTCACTAGGGGGTTGGGTTACTCCTACGGCTACAACAGGAATGAGACGATAGAGGACTGCATTTCCCTTCCCTCCCTGATAAGACTGGTGGTGGACGTGGTGAGCAGGAACGGCAACGTCCAGCTGGGGATCACGCCCAAGGCCAATGGCGAGATCCCCTCACACCAGGTGGAGCTCCTCAGGGGTCTGGGGCGTTGGCTCAAGGTCAACGGCGAGGGGATCTATGGTTCGAGGCCCTTCGACACGTTGACCGGGGCCAGCTCCTCCGACGGAGTGCCCCTGAGGTTCACCAAGGGCAACGGATCGCTCTACGTCTTCTCCATGCTGAGGCCGAGGGCTGAGAAGGTCAGAGTTCCCGGGATCTGTCCCTCAGTGGGGTCCAAGCTAGAACTCCTGGGGTATGGGGAAGTGAGGTACTGGGGAAAAGAGGGAGATGAGTTGTGGATTCGCTTCCCCAAGGACGCGGGCGAGTCCCCCGTCTACACCTTCAAGCTCTCCCCGCTTCCGAGTCCATGTGTGTAGGGCTATCCCATCCTCTGCCCATAACGAAGCTGGACTGAACACTTTTTCCGCGTTAATAGAATTGTATTTGTTACAATAATTTTTAGGGAGTAAGAATATTTTCCACTGGATGTGGGCCCTACCCAAAGGGGTGGGAATAAGGAGAGGGGATGTGAGTCCCTGTCCCTCCAAGGGGTCCCACAACTCACTCACCTTGAAGTTGGGTGGTTGAGGACTGATCCCCACGCTCGATCGTGAACGAAATGAGTGGAATGAAAGTGTGGGGACAAACGGCAAAAGGACGCAAATAATCTGTCACTTTGAGACTTCTCCACTTTATTTATATTCAGTTTCAAAATTTTACCCAGTCCCTAGAATTAGGTGAGGCTTGCCTTTCTATTTTCAGATCCCGAGACAGGGATCCGCCATTTGAAACGTGGAGACGCTGGTTTCTCCTCCCTAACTCCTTGGCCCTAAATCGGATCGGGGAGGAGGGTGTAAACGCGATGAGAAAATGGGAAGGACAGTTTAAAGAGGATTATCCACCCACGCCGGCTGGGCTTCATCCCTTACTCTTAAAGGGTGAAAACTCTCTCCCTTAAGCCCTTACGTCGATATCACTCAGTCCTTCCTCCCCCTCGCATCGATCCTGAGCACACCCACGGCTTTTCCCCCCTTCACTAACGTGGCCTCATCCCAAAGGTCTATCGTGGGACACACGTGATAAGGCGCCAGGACCACTCTCTCCTCCAGCTCCATTCCCTTCACCCCCTCTCCCTTGAGCACCGCATGTTCTTCCGACATGGAGACCACCTTCACCCCCTCATGTGACACCACTTCAGGGTAAACCCCTTGATCCACTGCTACACCCTTAGTCCCCACGTCTAGGACTACCCTGTCCTGTCCCTTGCTTATGACCTGAGCTAAGACGAGGGCTGCCACGTCCTCTATTGAGGCCACCCCTAGCTCCACCTGATGCACATCGTTGTAGATGTATGTCCCCGGCTGGAGCTCCGTCACCCCTTCCAGGTTAGCCCATATATGGGCTGAGGGGGTCCCCCCTACGGAGATCGTGTTCACCTCTCCACCCTCCTCCTTAATCACCTTAGCCACTCTCATGAGGTCCATCCACCCCCTCCTCACTTCCTCCTCCCTCTCCCTCCCATCCCTGATCCTAGACGTGTGGCCGTCATATCCCATGAGCCCCTCGAGCCTCACCCTATGCGAGTTCCTCAGGGCCTTGACTATTCCCCTCACCAAACTCACGTCGTTTGGATCTACGCCGCACCTGTGCATTCCCACGTCCACATCCAGGAGGACTTGGACTTCCACGCCGAACTCCTCGGCAGCGTCCTCTAAGACCTTGATCCCCTTGACCGAGTCCACAGCGACACTGATCCTGTGTCCCGCGCTTATGAGTCCAGCTATCCTCCTGGCCTTGGGCGAACCCAGGACTTCGTTACTTATGAGTATGTCCCTCAAGCCCCCCAAGGCGAATACTTGGGCCTCTCCCACCTTCTGTGCACATATTCCCGCTGCTCCTCTCCTGACTTGGGCGTGGGCCAAGGCCACGCTCTTGTGGGTCTTGGCGTGTGGCCTCAAGGCTTTGCCATTGGAATTTGCTAGGGACTGCATCCTGTCCAGGTTCCTCTCCACCCTGTCCAGGTCCACGAGTAGGGTTGGGGTTTCCACCGAGAGGTCCTGGAGCCTATACAACTCACAACCCCGCTATTACGTCCAACTCCACCTTGACCTTTGAGTTGGGGAAAGAACAGACAACCGTCGTCCTGGCCGGGGGACTGCTACCGAAGTACTCCTTGAAGAGGGAGTTCATCTCATCGAAGAAGCGGGGATCTGAGAGGTAGACCGTGACCTTCAGTGCCTTGTCCAAGGAAGTGCCCGCCTCTGAAAGGACCTTGGACACCTTGGAAATAGCGTTCCTGAACTGATCTGGGAAGGGTGTATCCCTCTCGGGATCGTGACCCGTCATGCCTGAGACATAGACTGTGTTACCGTGTATCACTGCGTGGGAGTAGGGACCTCCCTTGGTTAAACCCTTAACGTCTAATGTCTTCTTGGAACTCATGGACCCGATTTCGCAGGGAGGGTAATAAACTTGCGCCGTTATGTGGAGAGCGTTGGTACAGGGAAGGCGTTGTACCGTTTAATTTGAAGAAGAGGGCTGGGGATGTGAGCTTCGCGCCCTTGGCAGGTCCCACGACCCACTCACTGTAAGGCTGGGTGGATGGCTTAGGGCTGAGTCCCTACGCTTGATCATGATTGAACGAAACGAGTGGAATGAAAGTGTGGGGACAAACGGAATGGTAGTCCACATAGATGTTCTCTACTCATTACCCTAAGCCAATGCCCACCTTAGGGTTTAGGACGTATATCGATGAGCTGACGTTGAGGGCTCGGTTGAGGTTGGCGTATGGGGTTTACCAAAGTTGGGAGTTAAGGGCGTGAAGCCCCGCCAAGGGGACGGACAGCCCTCATTTAATTAGTTCTTCAGAACTGTTAGCGATGCCAGCGACGCCCTCCCCAGCTCGATCGGGGAAATGGGACTGAGGGAGGGGTAACTAACTTCTCTCACTCCCCGTCTCTGGATCCCAAGAGTGGATCTCCCTTCAGGTTGGTCCTCTGATCCACTGCCCACTGAGTGTAACCCCTCACGGTGGGAACCATGAGCCCCCAAACCCTTCAGGGCGGGAAGGAAGTCGGCTAAGTCGAAGAGGATCCGCTAGGGAAGGGAGCATCGCAGTCCCCCCTCATAATCCCTTAGCTCGAGCTGAGGGCACCATCGAAGTGAGGGTTTAACAAAGAAGGGCATAGTGTCGACACTTATTATGTAAATTTTTTCTATGGTCGTCGTGTATTACCCATGGCTAAGCGCGGCAGGCCGAGGAAGTTGAACCCCGATCTCTCCTGCCCGTTCTGTAACAGTGACCACGTGATAAAGGGAGGTTAAGGGCAGGCAGAGGTACCTCTGCAGGAACTGCAATAGGCGCTTCTTCACGGACGCTAAGCACCCGCACCCCAGGTGGAGGGTTGAGCAGGCATTGAGGATGTACTCAAACGGGATGAGCGTGAGGGCGATCTCAAGAGTTCTGGAGTTGCCGCTGAGCACCGTGTTCGCCTGGATCAAGCGTCACGGTAAGAAAAGGTTCGTCGAGTTGGTCCGGTTATGGGGTGACGCCAGGCAAGTGGCGAGCAGAAAGGTGATCACAAAGGTAGTTGACGGGATGTGGACCTGCGCAGGAAGGCAAAGGCCTTCTACAAGTGGGTCTACACGTGCTTCGCCTACTTTGGGACTCTACGTGCTGTTTTCAGTTGGAGACAGGGACCAGCGGGCGTTCAGGGAAGTGGTGAAGTGTTTACCTGAAGGAGGTGGGTGAGCGACGACCACAACGTGTACTCGTCGTTGAGGGACCACACGGTGGTGTCGCCGGTGAACCCAAACGAGTCCCTCCACTCGTCACTGAGGGACAGGTCCGCTTCAAGAGGGCCACCAAGGCCGTGAACAGGAGCCTGGAGATGGTCAAGTACTCGCTAGCGTTGGTCCTGTGGGAGAGAAAGCTAATTCCGGAAATTTATATAATAAGTGTCGACACTATGAAGAAGGGCGTTCTCTCCCAGGACCTTCTCGACCTCCTTAACTCCGTTCTGTAAGGTTTAAATTCTTAAAATAAAAGTTAGCTTATGAAACCCCTTTCATATCTGTTCCTCTTACCCCTCCTCGTGCAGATCATAGGTGGTCTGATCTCCCCTTCTCAACTCTCTCATGTGCCGAACCTCCGGGTAAACCAGGTCCTCTCCCTCAACTGGGCTGGCTACGTCGTGGCATCTAGCTTCTCATCCCCATCCCACACCGTTACGGCTGCTTACGGTTCATGGGTGGTCCAGACAGTGAGTCCCACGTTCAGACCCGAATACTCCTCACAGTGGGTTGGAATAGGGGGTTACTTCGCTGGGGATAGTTCCCTGATCCAGACAGGGACTGAGTCTGACTCCGCCCTTGGCACCACGTCCTATTACGCTTGGTATGAACTCCTCCCAGCGCCTGAGACAGTGATCCACGGCTTCACTGTAGGGCCTGGGGACAAGATCTTCGCTGAGGTCTTCGTGGTGAAGGTGATCAACTCCACCACTCAGGAGTGGAACATAACCATAGACGACGTTACAAGGGGAGAGCACTTCTCAATTCTCGTCGACTACTCTTCCTCCATGCTCTCAGCGGAGTGGATAGAGGAGAGACCCTCCATAGCCCACAGCCTCACCACTTTGGCCGACTTCTCCGTGTCCTACTTCGGTTTTGACTACACTGGGATCCAGATGACCGAGGAAGCCACGGTAAACGGCATCACAGGGACCATAGGACAACTGAACCACGTCAGTATAACCATGGTCTCCAGGAACTTCCAGGTGCTCGCGACTCCCTCTACCCTTTCATATGATGGAACTAGCTTCAGCGTCACCTATGGTGGCCCATGAGATGGGATTAGACCTTGCGTCCATCCTCACCTTTGATCAAGCTTTCCACGACCTTCAGCGGGTCCTCCACCCTGTCCAGCATTGACATCACGATCTCCACTGCCTTCTCGAGCTGTGGATCCCTCCCCCTCCCGTAGTCCTGGGGAGAGACGTCCACGGGTACAGTGGGATCGGTTCCGTAATTCTCTACACCCCAACCGACGTCCTTGAACCAGAAGGCGAACTGGGGCTGGGTAACGTATGTCCCATCCACGAGTCTGTGCCTAGGCGCGATCCCCACTACCCCTCCCCAGGTCCTGGTGCCCACCACGGGACCAAGGCCCAGGAGTTTGAAGGAGTGGGTGAATATGTCACCATCAGAACCGGCGTGTTCGTTAGTGACTAGGACCATGGCGGAGGTGGGGGAGAAGGGAGGATAAGGCACCGGTTTTCCCCTCCTAGGCTTGTCCACCCCTATTCTCTTCCTGGTCAACTTCTCCAGGAGAAGGTGGGAGACGTTCCCTCCCCCATTGTATCGCACATCTATTATTAGGCCATCGTGGTAGACCTCAGTGGTGTAGAGCCTGTGGAACTCTGCGAAACCCATGGGGCCCATGTCGGGTATGTGAACGTATCCGACCCTCCCTTTGGTCACCTCGTGGACATATCTCCTGTTCCTCTCCACCCAATCCCTATAAACCAGGTACTTCTCGTTCCTGAGGGTCTTCACCGCGAACTCCATTACCCTACCGTCAGGTTTCCTAACCCTAACGGTGATCAGATCCCCAGCCCTGTTCATGAGGAGGGATTGAGGGGTCACGCCCGCGCTCAGCTGCACCCCGTCGATCGCCTCGATGCAGTCCCCCTCCTGGACGTCGGCTCCTGGTGCCCTGAGTGGGGATCTCTCGCCCTCGTTGGAAGGATCACCCTCGAAGAACCTATTCACCCTATAACAGTTATCGACGAACTTCAGCTCCACCCCGAGGCCGCCCACGGGGTAGGGCCTGTCCACCTGGTAGTCGCCGCCGATCTCATAGGCGTGGGAGGTCCCTGTCTCCCCCTGCATCTCCCTTATGACCTCTGACAGCTCGTATCGCGTGTTGACCCTGTCCAGGAGCCTTAAGTACCTGTTTAACATCTCCTCCCAGTCGAGCCCGTTAAGGTCTTCCCTCCAGAAGTTCTCCCTCATTAGCCTCCACGTCTCCCTTAGCATCTGCCTCCACTCCTTCTCGGGTTCCACGTAGACCTTCACCCTTGAGACGTCCACTAAACCACTCTTCCTCCCTGGTTCTTGCACCCCCATGTCTGGCTTCTTGTCCACCTGGAAGGCCCTGAGTTGGTTCCCTGACTTCACCAAGATCCAGTCGCCGCTCACCTGAAAGTCCTCCACGTTCTGGAGAAGTTGCTCCTTGATCCCAGTCTCGAGGTCGAAGACCTCCAACACGCCCGAAGGCCTACCACCAGACCAGAGCCAGCTCCTGCTCGCCCCTCTCACCGGGAAGGAGAGTAGGATCACTTTCCCCTTTACCGTCCTCAGCTTGACGTAGTTCGCAGGTTCCACCGGAAAAGGTTCCACCCTACCCTGAACTCCCTGAGGTTCGACCTCGGCCTTCGCTTCACCTTGGAAGAGGGGCTTATTGAAGAGTGAGGGGGCTGACCTATTGAGCGATGCGTAGAACGGTTTCGTAACGTTTTGGAACCCCATGTCGAAGAAGACCTGATCGAAGATTGGGTCCAAGGACCTCTTGGAGAGGTAGAAGAGGTACCTCCCCTCAGGATCGAAGGAGGGGGAGAAGTCCACCGAGTTGGGGGTAGTGACGTCGAATTTCAGACCGCTGGAAACGTTGGCTATCCTGATGTTGGAGGCATAGAGGTTCGCTGGGTAACTGTAGGCCAGCCACTCTCCTCCTGGGTGCCAAGCTACGTCCTCAATGACCCCGAACTCGCTCCTGTCTAAAAGCTTCGCTACCTTGCTCTTGACGTCTACTATCCAAAGCTCGAACCTATTATTGGAGACCGCGATCAGATCCCCCTTGGGTGAGGGCTCCAGGAACTCGATGAGGCAGAAGTCCACTTCCACCACGTCCCTCAATCCTCCCCTGAGACCCCAGATCTCAACCCTCTCCTCCCCTGAGGCATCTGAGACCAATGCCACCCTATCTGGGCTCAGGAACCTAACGTGTTTATACCTCACCCCGTTCCTCTCCCCCAACTGGATCACCGGTCCGTCCCAAGGCCTCATGAAGAAGGGTTTGCCCCTGATCGTGAGGCCCAGGGTTTCCCCACCTGGAGAGAGTGTGTACTCATTGAGGTTCCTCCAGATCTCCACGAACCTAGGCGCCCTCTGCTTTCCAGTTATGGATGCCTCTATCTCGATCCTCCTGAGCTCGCCATCAGGCGTGTAGAGGAATATCTCCCCTGCAGAGGAGAATACCACTTTCTCTCCGTCCGTGTTTCCGTTCCTAACGTAATACTCGGTGAAGTTCGTGTGTCTCCTGAGGTCTCCCCCTTCAATACTCACGGAGTACAAATTCCCAATTCCCTCGTGATCCGAGAGGAAGAAGAACCTCTCCCCCACCCACATGGGGGAGGTCAGGTGTCCAGGGAGGTCCAGGAAAGGGGAGAACTCACCCCTGTAGTAGTCTATCCAGAACTTGCCCCTGGTTCCTCCCCTGTATCTCTTCCAGTGGGGAAGTTCCTGCGTATTCCTCCCTATTACCACAGCCCTCTTACCGTAGGCTATGGAAGTGGCGGGGCCCAGGGGGAGCCTCTCAATTGCCCCGTTCACGGGGTCCACCGCGAAGAGATCGGTCCACCTCCTGAAGGGGGTCTGGTAATCTGAGGACACCACTACCCTACCGTCGGGCGTCCAGCCAGCTACGGAGGTGGTGGGACTGCCGAAGTAGGTCAACCTCTTAGGCTCCCCTCCCTCTGAGGGTATTACATAGACCTCAGCCACGTTCTGGTCATCCACTTGAAGCCTGGTGAAGGCTATCCACCTACCGTCAGGTGAGAACTTGGGGCGTAGGACTATGCCAAAGTCCGAGGTGAGCCTTGAGGCCTTACCCCCGCTCACAGGGACCTCCCAGAGGTCGTCGTCAGTTACGAAGATCACTCTCTCCCCGTAGACATCGGGGAAGAGGTAGAAGCCCCTCATGAGCAGGATAATGGGCCGAGTTGAATTAAAACCTTGCGGAAAATCAATGTGTCTGAAAGAGCACAGTGGGAGTAAGGGCTCTGAGAGGACTTTCCCCCTAGGGGATCTCTAGGGCTCAGTGCTAAGTTCGTCGGCTGGGAAAGCAATCGCAAGTCTAAGGATGGGCCCAAAGGGTGGGGGTCGGACTTTCATATTTCACGGTATTAATATCAACCCTCGTCCTCATTCCCCCCGGCTCCCCACTCCTGGGTTGGGGGCAGACCCTAAGCTACCACGTGGGTAGCCTCCATCGAACCTGCCCTCCCCCTCACTTCGCTCCTCGAGTTCACTGTAGGGTTCTACACAATTAAATAGACCACAAAATTCATAAACTTTACATTAAGAGTTAGAAATTATAAATGATACCAAATATAATTTTAGGGTTTATCGGAAACAGTTGGCGACGGCAAGCTAAGGATCCACAAGCGTAGGGTTCGGGATTAAGGCTAAAAGTTATTACCTCTCCCTTAACGACTACCTATGCAACCCCTTTACGTCCTAGGCATAATCGCTCCCATCGTCGCTTACGCCTCAATAGGAGCCTCGATCTACCTCTCCCCGTGGTTCAATTGGTTCAATAACGCCTTGAGCGACCTAGGAAATACCGCCAATAACGGTAGGGTGGCCTGGATCTACGACGGCGGGCTAATAGCAGCGGGGGTTTCGGCGGCAGTCCTCTTTGCACAGATCTCTGTACTAAAACCCTCCTGGGAGCATTTGGTTTGGTCCATACCCGGTGTAATTAGCTCAGCGGATCTGGCCCTGATAGGTATATTCAACGAAACTTACGGTAGGATCCACGGTATAGTATCCACGGTCTTCTTCCTGCTCATAACCGTCACCCTCCTGATCTTCAGTTACACCTCCTTCCCCATGGGAGTTCCGAGGCTCGGGGCACTCTCCTTAGCACTGGGCATAGCCTCGGGTCTAGTGTGGTTGGTCAGGTGGCCCTGGAGAGGAGTGGCGATTCAAGAGACGATCGCCTCACTCATGTTAACCGTCCTCCTGATCTCGGTCTCCCTCAAGAGGATCTGAGTCCAGAGGTCTTGATCCGCTCATAGTCTTTCACCCACCTCCCTACTGCACCGAGTCTCTTTCATACGATCATAACGCCTTTACGAAATGGAAGGGGATCTGGCCCCGGCTAATCCCTCGAAGTGGTGAGGCAATGAAACCCAAAAATCCCCGACCTTCCCAATCCCGTGGAGGATGTCGTAAAGAAAAAGAGAACCAGATCATCTCAACTGACCCAAAAGGTCTGAGACCTTATTCAGTACCTCCTTATCGAAGATGTCCAAGGGTAAGTCTATCCCTACCCCAGCGTTGGGGACATCTACGATTCCGAAGATCTTCATCTGCATTCCGCACACACTCAATATGGTGTAAGCCTGTGAGCCTGTGTAACCCAGTTTCTGCAAGAAGCCTATCGCATTCCGCAGTGCCTCTCTAGCAGCTATCGTGGAGTCCAAGTAATACTGCTTCTCTCCCTCCACGCTCAGACCCGCGAACGTGAGCCACCTGCCGTAGATGGGCCTTATGAATCCAGGCTGGTAGAGAGGCCATTTCCCGCCATACTTCTTGTAGCCCTCCTTCCAGAGTCCAACCTTGAGCGTTATCCTGCCGTCCATCTCTATGGCGTTCCAAGTCACTTCCCCATCTCCCTGGGCGAAGTGTAGGTCTCCCACTGATAGGTTCCCTCCAGGGACGAAAACGGGCAGGAAGAGCCTGGCCCCTATGGTTAAATCCTTTATATCCACGTTACCCCAGTTCTCCCTAGCTGGAACAGTCCTTGCAGCTTCCTTCGCTATCCTGGGGTCAGCTGGTAGAGCTGTGTCAGGATAGGGCGGATAGGCCTTCTCCTCCCCGTAGAGTGGGCTCTCCCTCTTATGCCAACTCTCCAGGAGGGATCTCGATGGAGCAACCCCTATAACCCCTGGGTGAGGAAGTGCAGGAACAGTTACTCCAGGAACGTGCCTGGATACTGCGAATTTATTGCCGTTCTTCATGTACCAAACTGATTTGAATGGGTCAGGGTAGACGTCCCTCAGGATCCCTCCGATCTTCGGGATCACGGCGGAGTAACCTATGCCGCTCAGAGGCTCCACATTGAGTATATCCACCACCAGGAAGTCCCCTGGCTCCGCTCCCTTTACGGCTATGGGTCCAGTGATGGGGTGGACCCTGGAGAGGTCCAGCTTCTTCACGTCCTCTACGTCGTCCGTATCCTTGAGTTGGTAATCGTCGTAACCTATGGTTTCTAACCTGATCTCCTCTCCAGGACTCATTTCCAGTATGGGCTTTATGTCCGGGTGCCACCTATTGTGAACCTGCCCTCCCTGTTCCGCTGCCCTGACCCCCTGCTTGATCTGGACGTAATGATCAACCAAGGTGCATCTAAAGAGTTTAGGATTGGTAATTTATTAATTTTAGTTTAATCCTTTAAGTAGAATGATCTAGCGAAACTTTATAGCTGCAGGCCTTAAATCAATTTGAGCCACATGGCTCTTCAGGCCCTAGGAGGCGCCTTGGTGTATGTGGGGTTCGTCCTCGTGGCCAACGGCTTATGGATCCTGGGGAAGGTCAACGCCAAGGACGTCCTCATGCTCAACCTCTTCACTGGAGTTGTGACCTTCGCCTCCTCATTCTATTCGCTCATAGTGAACGGCTCAGCCCTGGCGTGGGCTCAAGGCCTACTCTTCTCCTTCACCTACCTGTGGATAGCCTCCAACATCCACAGGGGAATACAGGATCAAAGGGCTTTCGGTTGGTACTGCCTTTTCGTCGCCATAACTGCTGCCATAAGCGGAGCGCTTACCCTTCCTGAAGCCCTGACTTCAACGGGGTTTACGCTTTTTGAGTATTCCTATCTCACCTTCCTCTGGTGGCTCTGGGCAGCCCTTTGGGCGTCCTTCTGGGTCCTCCTGGTCCTCAAGAGGGGTACTACCCCTATAGCTTGGTTCACGATAGCCACAGGGATCTTGAGCTACGTTCCCGCTTTCGCCTATATGCTTCGAGGTTGAAAGTCGAGCTTTGAAGGCAGGAGAGTCCTGAGGAGGAACCTTATTCCCCTTCTCAGGGTAGCCGAAGCCAGTGGACCGGGAGAAGTCCCTGCATCTTTTGCTCATATTCCCTTCAAGGGGTTTGGGCTTCATAGTATTTCATAGTATTTCATATCAATCCTCAGCCCTTGGGCTTCACCAGAGTCACGGGAAGACCCGTTCATACCCCTCCGCCCCCTTAGCGGGATAACCCCAACCCACACCCGTGGTATTTCACGGATGTGGGGAAACCCGCACATCTTGAGGAAAATGTTGAGAGATGCGTTCAACTGTCTGTCCAAGGTGAACCCACACTTCTCGCAATGAAAAGTCCTGCCAACCTTTCGGGAAACCCGTCCACATCTGGGGCAGGACTTGGAAGTGAGGTGTGGGTTAACTTCCTTAACGAATGAACCGTATAAGGGAGCTTTGTATTTAAGCACGCGGTGAACAGTCCTCCATACAGTCCTGGAAATCTTCTTAGACAGCTTGTCATTAGCATCTTCAAACATCTCTTGCTTATTCAACTTCTCAACAGCAATCAGAGTGAGAGGATACATTTCCAGCAACTTATTCACGAACTTGTGAATATAATCTAGTACGCGGTTCCTCTCCCTATGGGAATACTTCCTCATCAACTCCTTTCCCTTCCTACCGTGCTTAGAAGCAAAAGACTGTATTCTACCCCTCCTTAATTCCATACCGTATTTTAGACTGTACAACCCCTTCAAGGAAAACGTAACGAACTTCTCTCCATCATAAGCATCTAGTGTGTAAAAGGTTACTGTCAATTGGGAGAAAGTCTAGGGGAGTAAACCAAGGTAACTTATAACGGATATGGTAAATACACTTTATCCTCCTTTATCACGGGCTCACCTAGTTCAAGCCCCTTAACCCTTCGTGAAAACCAAGAGTGAGACCAAGAGAAGGTAATATACTCGTAAGGTCTTACAGTAATCCTAACACTCTCACCCTCAACTTTCCTAAGTGTTGACTTTATTCTAACGTAAACCTTCCTCGGTGTTGGTTTCCTTAACGATGCTTGCCCCTTCTCAGCCCTCCTCTTCTAACTCTTTAATATTGAGTAAGCATAATTTATAGCCTTATCAACATAATGTGAAGCCAGAGTGTTGATCTTCTCAAGCTCGTCTCTCAACACCTTGTACACTTCCTTTTCTTAGGCAAGGTTATTTTGGCCTTTGTAAATACTTTCTTACCTTTCTTCACTTCCTTCCTCTCAACCTTAGTCCTCTCCCATAACCAGTCTAAAGCCTTCTGCAGTAGGACTCTGTAATTCTCCAGTAGTACCCTGCTCTCCTCCTTCTTTTCGTTATTAATGGAGTGCGTTAAAACGTACTCCTCCTCTGGTTGAAATGATTCAAGCCTTAATTTCCTCAACGCACTTCTTCACCTTCTCATACTTATGACTCCTCATACCATACAACTTTCCGCTGAATGAGACCAAGATTGAGATCAAGTCTTCGATCAGTTCCTGCTCAGGTGTTTCGTCCTCCCTGTTCAACACGGCGAGCTCACAGTTGTGCGCTTTGCATACTTCCTCTACTATCTCGAAACCGAACCTTACCAGTCTGTCCGGATATGCAATGACTACTTTTGACACCTCGTTGTTGAGTATCATCCTTAACAACTTGAGGAATCCCTTCCTCTTCATGTTTAATCCAGATCCCACGTCTGTTATCACTTGGTCGTAGTCCTTAACGTTCTCCTCTAGGTATTTAACCTGGTTTACTAAATCGTCTTTTTGTGTGTTCGATGATACTCTTGCGTAAAGTATCGCTTTCCTCCTCCTAACAATACCCATTAACTTCTCTACGTCCTCTTCTCTGAACCTCCACTTCCCACTTTGTAGTATTACTGGTTTTATGTATCCTTTCTTTACGTATTCTCTGAGTGTTGCATAGGATATTCCTAAGCGTTGGCAGACTTCCTTAGGTCTTAGCATGGATTTAAGCCGAATTAGTGCCTTTTTTCCTTAGCTAAGGTAAGAGCGACTGACGGGGGTGTGTGGATTTCGTGTCTCAACTGCGTCCTTCAGGCCGACTTCGTCGTTTTCAGTTTCCCCAACCCAACACTTCTCCCAGCCTAAATCGTTGAGCCCTTAAGGTGGTACTCACATTAAGGCGAGAAAGAAGTGTTCTCCTCCTTCCCCATGGCGGATCAGACGAAGCTCGTGTGGGATCAGGAATTCCGAGCCAGGGTTGGAAAAACCATTGCCTATATTTCCAGCGTGGGAAAAACTTTATCATTCCTTGATCCGACCTCTGTCCAAATGATATCTGTGGTCTACGTCCGAGGATACCCGATCCTAGTCTACAGGAGCGGAGGGGAGGAGAGGACCTATTTGGCCGGCTGTCCCCATAAGAGGAGGCCCATTACGGCCCCTGGATATGAGGTCAAGGAGTACAGGATAATAAGGTGCCCCTTCCATGGCGCTGAGTTCGATCTGCTCTCAGGGGAGATGATAAAGCCTCCTGACTCCAAGACCCCCTGTCCAAGTCCCTGCAGGCTGATCAGGGCGATCCTCAAGGACGGAGATGTGGAGTTCCAAGGGGAGCCTTTCTCGCCAGAACTCCCTAAACCCAAGTGAGTTCTCCCTCATTAGGCGTCAGAGACCCAACCCTTAAGTCAGTCCACATTTCAAGAAGTGGCTCTCAACCTTTCGTCTCGCCAGGGACCTCGTCCCTAAGGGTAGGGTAGTTCACGCACACTGACTTCCTCCCCGCCCTGGAAGGATTCCCTTAGGGCGGTTCATCTTTCCCCCCATTGATTCGGGACTACACCCCTGGTGGGCAGTGGATCAGAGGACCACCCCCACTTGAAGAGGGGACTTCCATCCGTGAAGTCCACTCCCTTAAAGAGGAGAGATATTAGTTGCCCCTCCCACAGTCCCACTTCCCTAGTCGAGCTGGGGAGGAGCATCTTTAGCGTCACTGAAAGGAATTTAGAAACTAATATTTAAATTGGGGAGCTATCCGTCCCCGCCCCTGGAAGGGGTGAGGCTTTCCGCCCCCTTAACCCCCAGTTTCTGTAAACGTTCATCCAAGACTCCGTGAAGTCGAAGGGGTGAGGTTGATGAGGCCTCGAAAATTCGATGAAGTCCGAATCCCTAGCAGGAGATCATTTCAACTATCATAAGGGACTGAGCCCTTTTCGTGACCGAACTATGGGACTCCATATACCTAAAACACGCATTTTTATTATTTCTCGTTAAATATTCTTAAATTCTGATTTCCTTCAACTCCCTCAACAGCTCTCCCTTCACTTCCCCTCCCCACTCCTCCTGAAACACCACCTCGGTGAGGGGCAGTCTGTTCAGCCATCCCCTTTCCTCCAGCTCTGGCCTCTCAGGGAAACGATCTACGTATCCCAGCGTTAGATAGGCCACAAGGTCCACATCTTCTGGGATCTTCAGGATCTCCTTGACCTGCTCCTTCCTGAAGAAACTCACCCATCCCACTCCTATCCCCTCAGCCCTCGCTGCCAACCATAAGTTCCCCACCGCCAGGACAGCGCTGTATTGACAAGTCTCAGGCTGAGTGAGCCTCCCTAACACGTGAGGGCCGAACCTCGATGGATCACAGGTAACGGCTATATTGAGCGGAGTGTCCAGGATGGCTTCCACCTTGATCCTGTCGAAGACCTCCCTCCTTTCAGGGGGGAGGAGTCTGCGGAACTCCTCCCTCTGCTCCTCCACCAACTTCTTCACTCTAGCCCTCCTCTCCTTGTCCCGGATGAGGATGAAGTTCCAGGGCTGTGAGAACCCAACTGAGGGGGCCATATGGGCTGCCATGAGGACCTTGGCCAGCACAGGGGGTGGAATGGGGTCTTGTCTATATCCAACCCTCACGTCCCTCCTCCTCTTTATGGCATCGTAAAGATCCATATGGATAAGGTAACCTGTCACTATTTAAGGTTGTGTGCACTTCGCGTATACTGCACAGTAAAATTAAATATGCTTAAACAGGACAGCCTACTATGAGATTGTGGAAACCAAGATGGAAAAGGCACGATCCGATCCCTTCGACCTCCAGCTCTAGGATCTCATTCAAATGGAGTAAGTGGACACCCCTATGCCTGTTGGCCTTCCTATGCGTCGGCTTCCTCCTTCCGTTAACCGGAGAGTCTCAGCCCTCCCCTAACGCTTATCAGTCCTTTCCATACGCGTCCAACTACCCAGACTTCGCCTACACCACCGGGACAGCTACCTTGACTCCCAACTGGAACGTCTTCAGTCCTGCAGCTAACATAAACATATGGAGCATGGTGCTCGAACCCTTAGCATTCGCCGATTACCTCACCGGTAAGTTGACTCCTTGGCTCGCCTCCAATTGGACCTTCTCCCAGGGGAACTCCGTGTTGACTGTGAACCTCAGGCAAGGGGTTTACTTCTTCTACAACGGCACCTGGATCAACGGCTCCCACGCGACCATACTCTGGCCCTTCACTGCAAGGGACGTGGTAGTTACCTTTCAGGACTACTTCAGGGTCTACGGAAACCCATACGGGGTGAATGTAACAGAAGTCTCCCCGTATCAGGTGCAGTTTACCTTCCAGAGGCCCAACGTACAGTATGTGTACTACGTGATCCTAGTGCAGCCCATAGTCCCCTGGGAGCAATACTCCAACATGACAAACCCAGTTTCAACTCCTGTGCAAGTCCTCGTGGGGACAGGACCTTTCTACCTCTCCTCTTTCACCTCGACTCAGGCCACCTTGCTCAGGAACCCCTACTACTGGATACCAGGCAGGCCCCTGATCCCCAAGATGACCTTCTACGTCGCTGTCTCTAACGCCGTAGCCTTCAGCCTCTTGGCGAAAGGTCAGGCCATGTGGGGTGGATCGGGGAGCACCGGCTCAACGCCCTTCTCCAAGCTTTTCACCTACGCTGATCCACAGTATTACCATGGAATGGCGAGTATAGGAAACGGCTCAGGGGGGCAGGTGAACGTGCTATACGTGAACTACATGCACCTCAATTACTGGCCCTGGAACCAGTCGTGGTTCAGATATGCCCTGTCCCTTGCCTTGAATAAGACGCAAATAAGCATTCAGGCCCAGTTCGGCGATCCCAACGGTGGTCCTCCCATGCCCTCTGACTACTTACCCTCTCCCATGGAGGGGATATGGATAAACTCCTCCATAATCCAGCAGGCACACGCTGTGGAGCAGTATAATGTCTCCCAAGCTCTGCAGATCCTGGAGTCCCACGGCCTCAAGTTGATCAACGGTAGGCTTTCTTTCCCCAACGGAACTCCACTCCCCTCAGTGGTAATGATAATGTACTCAGGGTTCGCCGATGTGGCCTCAGAAACAGAGGCCATTTCAGAGGAGTGGTCAGCGATTGGATTGGCCACAGTGGTGGAGTCTGTCACTCCCGTTGTGAGGGCCCAGTACGCGCAAACGGGACAGTTCGACCTGGAGTGGTACCCCTCGAGCCAATATTCGCCCTACAACATATGGGGAATTCTCTTCATTCCACCCCTTATCCCGGGGACTGATGAACCTAACATCACACTAATGTTCAGCGGGAAACCCATTTACTCGGACTACGGTAGGTGGATCCCACCTAAGCAGTTCATAGACCTATGGTTCCAGGCGGCCAACACTACCAACGTAACGAAGCTCAAGCAGATCTACAGCGCCATGGCCGCGATGCTGGTAAAGGAAATCCCAGCCATACCCGTCACTTTCGAGGCCTATCCACGTTACCAGTACGAGGATCAGTACTACGTAGGCTTCGTGACTCCCCAATACTTCTACACATCGGACGTTGAGCCTTACGTTGAAGGAGACATAATGATGGTTCTGAACATAGCACCCAGGCCTCCGGGGATGACCCAGGACATGGAGGTGGCTTACACCAAGGCAGCTTTCAACGCCCTCATGGCCTTCATAAACGGGACTTCAAACACTGCGACGCCAATGTCTCTAATACAGATGCTGCTTTCCTCCTCTTCGACATCCTCCACGACATCCTCCACGACATCCTCCACGACAACCACCTCCTTCACCACCACCTCCACCACAACTACCTCCACCACAACTACCACCTCAGTTACCTCTACCACCTCCACCACACCCCCTACGACAACTTCAACTTCCGTAACCTCCACTCCCTCCTCCACCTCAACGACCTCGAGATCCTCAGGGAACATCATACTGATTTCAGTTGCGGTTGTTGTAATAATTATAATAGTGATCGTCCTCCTAGCGTTCCTGCTGAGATCCAGAGGAGCCAGGTAAGGGAGTTCTAAATCTATAACGTTTTTTAATTCCAATTACATACTTGATCATTATGCCTTCCTACTCTAACCCCGACCTTATAGCCAGCGAGGTCAGGGATTTACTTCAACGCAGATTGGGGAGGGTAGTCCCTAAGGCTAGAGTAGTCCTCACTAGGGTCAGGCCCGGTGTGTTGGCGTTCGTCAGAGCGGGAGAGAACGTCATCTACCTCAACGAGATCCCATACCGCTCCTTCTCCGGAGACGTCTCTCAGTACCTATTCGTGGTAATACTGCACGAGTATCTCCACCTAGTAGGGGTTGCCGATGAGAGGGAGGTCAGGAGGATAACGCTCGACGTTATAGAGGAGACCTTTGGAGAGGACTCAACTGCTTACAGGCTAGCCCAGAACCTAGCCGATCCTCGTGATATCTATCTGAGGGAGTCGTGGAAGCAGTTCGGAAGGCCTAACACATACATGTAGAGATCACTGACTTCCTCCACGCCCCGGAAGGGCGAGGGTTTCCTTCAGGGAGTTCGTGGTTCCCAAGTGAGGAGTTACACCTGGTGGGCAGAGGGTCAGAGGATCAACCCCCCACTTGAAGGAATGGGGAACCTCCATCCATAACCCCTGGTTCCACGATCGAGAATAAATGTGATGTCGGTTGCCTCTCCCACAGCCCCACTTCCTGAACCGAGCTGGGGAAGGGCGTCACTAGCTTCACTGATTGATCTTCTGAAAATGGTATGTGAACTACCCCGCCCTCACGGACGGCCCACCTCGCGATCTCCCGCTCCTCAGAGCGACCTCGATCCCCCCACAGCGGAGGTTCCATCGAACGGAACCGTTCTGTAATGCCCCGTGTGGAAGAGGGGTTACGGAGGATCGCTCTCCACAGGCCTGAACCCCAGTCCCGAGGGTACGACCTCAGCTCTTACAGCCGGAGGCCTGATAAAACAAACGACAAGCCTCGCCCTTCACGGTAGATCCAAAATCATATTATGAAAAATAATTCTGACAGAATAATATCGATTCATAGCAGATAACAGGATTTATAAGGGTATTAAGAATTCAGTTGTAGAAAGGTTTAAGGTGAGGGAGATGTGGTATTACCACGTGTGA
>Ga0208549_100056_pt1 | contig 60599 bp, 69 predicted proteins | sample BED_host_MetaG_FD_187135 | JGI IMG/M metagenome (GOLD analysis project Ga0208549, IMG submission 187135) | Hot spring microbial mat communities from Yellowstone National Park, Wyoming, USA - BED_host_MetaG (SPAdes) (version 2) | ecosystem: Environmental > Aquatic > Thermal springs > Hot (42-90C)... | reverse complement strand
AAGAGCTAGGTCCATTTCTTTAGCAGCTCAGGATTCGCCCAGTCACTATCACGGTCGCTTAGACCATGCTCAGACGTGGGCATGCCAGCCTACGTGCTACCGAGGGCGTCTATCATAAAGTCACTATCCTTACACCAGTATTCTTCAGTGCTTCAGAAGAAATCTGAGAAGGGAATTGAGCTATGTAAACAACTGATTCACCGAACTTTCTCATATCCTGAGAAAGTCTCTCGGATATTGTAACAGGCTCTTCAGGCCTTCTTACAGGTATCAGATTTCTTGCCTCTTCTATTATTATCATATGCCTCAGCTCAGATTTTTCTCTTCCAAGTCTATAGTCGTGTATGGCTTTGAGAAGAAAACTTGCAAAAAGAGTTCTTGTTTCAAAGTCTCTGAAGTAGCCTAGCTCAACAGCAACAGGCTTGCTGAGCAGCTCTTTCATGTCTACAGTGCTTCTTCCGCACAATGCTCTTCCAGCTTGCCCTTCAGTCAGGGGAGCCAGTCTTCTTATCAGCGCCATCTTTGTTTCGTTATCAAACTGGCTTCTTATTGGAGAGCCATCAATCATCTGCAGCAGTCCTGCCAGGTCTTTGTTTAATCCTGCCAAATCGTTGCTCAGCAATGCTATCAAGGAATTCCTGAACATGTAGGTCTGGGGATTCGTAAAGTAATATATGTCGCAGAATATGTCTGAGACAAGTGCTGAATGTTCTGCAAGGCTATTTGCACCTAGGTTTTCAAGAGGATTAAGCGTAAACTCCCCTTTTCCCGGGGCCTCTACAGAGCCTCCTATTCCCCTTACAAAGTCAGCATACTCGTTATGTGTATCAAGAACCAAGAAAGGAATTCCTCTCTCATACAGTCTTTTTGCTAGAGTCATTGCAGTGGTGGTCTTGCCTGAACCTGTCATACCTAGTATGCAGACATGCCTAGTCAAGTCCTCTTCCTCCACGTAAAGGTGCTGCCTTTCCTCTCCGTTTACTATTATTTTTGCCAGAGGAATGCTGGTCAGCATATTTTCTGAATCAGAAGGTACATGGAACTGGGGTACAGATTGTTCTGAATTGCCTATTGCCTGCTCCAGATTAACAAGCCTTTCAAGGTTTCCAGGTTCAATCTTTCTCCTGAATCTGGAAGGAGGGGTTAACAGCATCTCTATTACATTGTTTACCTGTTTTTTATTCAGTTTTTTGAGCATGCAGTCAGGTATTGCTACTGTTAAAGCGGTAGCAATTACTTTCACCTGTTGCTCAAGCAACGCCTGTGCTTCATCGATTGACGAAGATTCACATTCCACCCAGCTACCTATGTAGGAGCAATATTCAAAGTAGTTCTTTTCTATGGGTTTGGCTATTACGAAGTAAAATACAGGGGTATTAGTTCTATACAGGCCTGCAAATACTGCTCCGATTCCGGATTGCTGCTTCATCTGCTTGAACTGAATAACTGCTGCGTCAGGCTTTGGAAGATGAAATTCAAGGAAGAAATGGAGTGTTATCCTTTTCCCATCCCTGACTACAACTGTTCCATCGTTGAATATCTCCAGGAATGCTTTATTCTTCTTCAGAGGCCAGAGCTTCAGGTTCATTACCTACCAGTGCCATAGAAATCCAAATAGATTATTCAACGAATTAGTTATATCTGTCCAGACCGTTGATATTAGCCCTCCAGCCTTTGTCAGCACTCCTTGAATTCCCGCTACTATAAGTGACAGAGTAACGACTGCCACTATCAGAAGTATAGCTTCTTCAACAAGCTGAACTCCTCTTCTATCCAAACCGATTCACCATAATTTAAGCAAAGAAGGTTTTTAACGACACAAAATCTTCATTTCAGTATTAATGAAGTAAAAAATGATGACAAGAAGTATACACATGCAACGAATGCCATGAAAGATATTGAAGTTTTCATGCTTTTATGATTGACACCAAAGAGAGACGCACCTGCAACTATCATGAAACCCAGAAGAGAATTCGAATGCTGAGATGAATGGAATAATCCTGAGCCTACCTTGGAAAGAAGCGGAGCTATAAATGCAATTATTAAGCATATTATCTGAGACCTCATTCTTGCTGCATTCTTCATCTCTTCTATCTCCGAGAGCATCTGCCGCAACTCAATGCTTATCTGTCTGTATGCTGGTAATGTTTTGCCAGGTGTTATTCTTGAGACTTCTCTACTCTTTATTGCAAGAGCAAGTTCCGCATCTCTTAGATTGAAATCTTCAGGTCTAGATCCCCTGAGAAGGCTGAACTTAATTTCCTTAGGTGTATCTTCTATTGCTATCATCGAATAGGAGGATGACATGCCAGCTCCTATCTTAGCAATAACGTTCTTCTCCCATCTTGCATTTGAACTATGCTTATTAGAAAATAGGGTTATTGCGATGCCTGATGCAAAGAAGGCTAATGAAATTAACAATGAAAGATTCAAAGTTCCCTCACCAGCAGAGTCCTTGCAAGCAGTACAATCAGGGAGTAGTCTATTGCTGCATACACCTGATTTACAATAGTCGAAAAGGCATCAGATAGGAAGAGCAGAAGCAGGACTGGAATGAAGAAAGAGATTGCCTGCAACATACCCAATCTTGTTTCGATGGATGCCTTGTAATTGCTCAAGAACCTTAATTTCTCTTCTGAGGTTGAAAATGCGATTTCTTTGGCTGAAGGTGATGTTCTTTTCATGTACAGTCCTTCATTTTTATGGACCGTAGGATAGCCTCTCAGAACTTTCGAAACTTCTTTCCTGTCTTCTTCCCTCCTGTAAATCCTGTATCTTTCGAACAAAACTGTTATAGCTGACCTGGTCAATATTGCAACTCCCCAATCCTTGAGGGCTACTGACAAATTATCCTGTATTCCTTTAGCATAAATCATTCTTCTCGCCTTTATTCTGACCAAAATAAGAATAATTGATATCATGAAAAGAAGGAAAGAGCCATCATTCCCTAATAATAAAGGGATAGACAGCAAAGGAAGAACGATGTATTCTTTATTCCACATCTGAAGATACCTTCTTCCACACAAGAGCTGCAAAGTCCTTCAAGTCGTATGCCCTCTTTTCAATAGCTGAAAGCAACAAGTCCAAAGACTTGCCTATCACAGAATTGAACTTCGCGTCAGTTAAATCATATGCCTTCTTAAGCAACCTTTCGCTAGGCATAGATAAAGGCGAATCTTCCTCCCTTCTGTACAGGTCTCTTACCTGCATCGATTCATCAACTTCGCTTATTCTGCTGACAATTCTTCCAGACATCATCTGGTTTGGCCTCTTCATCGTCACCAATATACCAAGGTCGTTCAGGTCGGATGTGATTTTCATGTATGAATAAGTAGATGCTGAGAATGAGAGATTAGAGCTAGGTTCATGGTTATATCTGGAGCCCATAAAACTACCCAGCCTCAGCCCTTCAGGAAGCTGGGCTGACTTCAAGTCGTAAACCTGATGGAATGAGCTACTAAGTTCACCATATGTAGCTCCACATTTCGAACAGACCAGCTCATAGTCGACCGAAACTATTCTACCTCCGCAAATTTTGCAGAAGTCCAAATATGAATTCTGGGACATTATCATTTTTCCTTAACAATGAAAGATATTTTCTTGGTGAGACATGAATCTCAGCTCATTCATCAGTAATATCTTCTGCAGCGTAGAAAAATGAAACAAACAGACTCTCTTTTTTGAAAGTATTTGACTTAAGTTAATGGAAATCGTTTAATAACTTGCCAAAGTGGAGAGTAAGCAAGATGTCAGCTGCACCTGCAAGGAGGTTCATAGAGGAGCTGGGAAGCCTTCTGGGTAAGAAGGTTACAGTAGAAACCATAGAGGGGAAAAAATATAAGGGAATAGTGTTGGGAATACACGAAGACCTTTCTACAGTTCTTGGCGATGTCGAAGGGGAAGAGGGAACGTTCAAAGTTGTTATAAACGGGAAATCGATAAAGGAGGTCAAGCTTGTTGAAAGGCCTTTTGACCTGAAGAGCCTTGCAGATGCCATCTCAAGAGTCTTTCCTGGCCTTGTCAAGCTCAGGGAAGATATTGGCGCGATAATAGTAATGGATAAAATAAAGGTGACTGAGAGTGGGGTTGTAGAAGGCTCAGGGCCAAGCGGAGAAAAAGTTAGGCAGATATATGAAGACTATGTAAAGAGTCTCAAAAAAACTTCTTCATCCCAGTAGCTATCTTTTTGCTTTACCTCCACCAGCTATACCCATTTCAGTCAAGGCATGAGGCTCGAATATCTTTTCAATCAGATGCTTTGGCAGCAGCTTCTCTTCCTCTACCACCTGCTTTATAGTCTTCCCCTCAGCAACTGCCTTCTTTGTCACTTCAGCAGCCTTGGAATATCCAATGTATGGATTGAGAGCTAGCGCAACACCCGGAGATGAATGAACAAGCTTCTCCATCCTCTCTCTATTCGCCTTTATACCTTCTATGCATTTATCTGCAAAAACTCTTGACGAATTCTTGAGTATCATTATGCTGTGAAGTATATCATACGCTATGAGAGGCATCATTACGTTCAACTCCAGCTGCCCTGCCTGGCTGCACAGCTCTATTGCATGGTTAAGGCCAAGAACCTGAAATCCTACCATATTCACCATTTCTGGGATGCTTGGATTTACCTTGCCTGGCATTATTGACGAACCTGGCTGCACCGCGGGAAGCTGAATCTCAGCCAATCCTGTTATCGGGCCTGAATTCATAAGCCTGAGGTCGTTCGCAATCTTTATGAGGTCTATTGCAACCATCGATAAAGCTGAAGATAATTCAGAGAAATCTGTGGTAAATTGAGTAGCCCCAGGGAGGCTGGAAGTTCCCTTCAGCTCCATTCCAGTAAGGCGTGATAATATTTTAACAACTTCCTTCACATAAACAGGATGCGCATTAAGGCCTGTACCTACTGCAGTTGCCCCTATATTCAGCTCTGAAAGCCTTGGGATACAGGCTTTAAGCCTTTCAATATCCCTCCTTATCTCCCAAGCCCAGGCATCGAATTCCTGACCTAACCTTATAGGCGCGGCATCCATCAGATGAGTCCTGCCGCTCTTTATAATATCGTCAAATTCCAACGCCTTCTTGTGCATTGTTGATGCAAGATGTTCAAGTTCATCGAGTAGCTCTTTCATACTTAGCAGGCTTGACAGCCTTATAACTGTAGGTATAACATCGTTAGTAGATTGACCCATGTTTACATCATCGTTAGGATGGACTATGGAGTAATCTCCCCTTTTACCTCCCAGTATCTCTATCGCCCTGTTCGCAATAACTTCGTTTGCATTCATGTTATGCGATGTGCCTGCTCCTGCCTGGTATACATCCACAACAAAATGCTGGTTAAGCTTACCGGAGATGACTTCATCAGCTGCCTTCATTATTGCCTTTGCCTTCTTCTCTTCAAGCAACCCAGCCTTCATATTGGCTTCGGCTGCAGCTCTCTTCACCATAGCTGTTGCCTTGACATAGATATCAAGAGGCTTCAACCCAGAAATCGGAAAATTCTCAAGTGCTCTTTGCGTCTGCACACCCCAATATGCATCCTTGGGAACCTTCACTTCCCCCAGATAATCCTTCTCAATCCTGTGGCTCATATTATACTCTTGCCATAATAGCAAATTAAAGTTTAGCAGATTTCCATAAGGCTCTGTCATACTTAATTGACAATTTTGGCTACATGCTTTGCCCCTCAGAATTATCAGTTTAAAGCTAAAGAATCATATGGTGAACAGGTTGAGGTCAAAGTATATCGTTGGGCAGGGGGATAAGAGGGGAGCTCAGCAGTACGATGATGAGCTGACAAAGGCGATTAATGCAAAGTTTGACGCAGCAATTGCACTAGTTCGTATGCTGCCCGATGATGCAGAGTCTGAATAGCTAGCTGATAAAACATACAAAACCGATTTATTCTTTTTGTTTTAAACTTCTTCTAGGTTGAAAAGATACCTTATCAGGGTTGAAAACAATGGCATATACACTCCTCAGGATATTTCTAAAATAAAAGAAATCCTGAACTATATAGACAAAAATTTTGCAAACATAAGAGTATCTAAATCTGCTATAGAATTTGATTATTTTGCTGAAGGGGAAGATAAAGAAATTCTTGATAAAATAACTTATTATTTGGGCAAAGTGCTCGATTTTAAAGAATTGAAGCCTTTGACTTTAGAAGGCTCGTTCGAGCTGGCGCTGCAGCTTTATGAACAGGAGAGATTCTGGGAAGCACATGAAGTGATTGAAGGGCTATGGAGAAATGAGAAAGATGAAAAGAAGAAAGAGCTCTTACAATCTCTCATACTTCTTTGCGCTTCTTACGTGCATATGCAAAAGGGAAGAAATTCTGTCAGTATCGGTATAATGAAAAGAGCTGTCGATAAAATGAATTCAGACATTGAGCAATTAGGAAACATAAAGATAGATTTTCAAAGTTTGAGGGAACAAATTCTTGAAGTGATAAAGGAAGGCAAGCCAAGAATAATAGACTTTGCCAAAACACAATAAATATGGCATGTTATCAAGCTAACGAAGGTGAACTCTCTGCTAGCAGTTCTTCTTGATGGTAAGGGCTATATCGCTTTGAAAGATATGCCAAAACCTTCTCCTGATAGAGGAGAAGTAGTCGTTAAAATGAGCGCATGCGGTCTATGCGGAACAGATGTTGAAAAGATAAAGGGTGAATATACCGCTTCTATGCCTGTCATAGGGCACGAGCCTGCTGGTGTTGTTATCGATGTTGGAGAGGGCGTTTCAACCTTAAAGGTAGGTGACAGGGTTTTTGTTCATCATCATGTACCATGCAATGATTGCTGGTACTGCAGGCATAACAGCGAGACAATGTGTCTAACATACAAATCTACAAATATCAGACCTGGAGGTTTTTCAGAATACTTTCTCGTTCCCTCTTTGAATATACAGAAGGGAGGAGTTTTGAAACTCCCTTCAAACGTTAGCTTCGAGGATGCATCATTAATCGAACCATTAGCATGCTGTATAAGAGGTTTACACAGAGCTGATTCGGATAGTGCTGATAGGATACTGGTTATGGGGTGCGGTCCTGTTGGGCAGATGCATATCAAGCTTCTTTCTTTAAAAGGTAAATATATCATTGCAACTGACATAAATTCCAACAGACTCGAAATGGCTGAGAAGTTTGGTGCTTCACATTCATTCCAGAGCGACAACAAGCTGAAGGAGAATGTAATGAGAGTTACAGATGGATTAGGTGCTGACTTGTCTATAATAGCATCAAGCAGCATTGAGGCGGTGAAAAATGCAATTGAATGCACAAGAAAAGGGGGAAAAATATTGCTATTCGGCGTACCTGCTAAAGGAAGCAGAATTGAGTTTGATTTAAGCAACATATTCAACTCTGAATTATCTTTCATTACAAGCTACGGGGCTACTGAAAGGGAGACAAGAATGGCTCTCGGGATGCTAGCATCAGGTGGTCTGCAAATTAATGAACTGGTTTCTCACCGCTTTCCGTTAAAGAATTTTGAAGAAGCTTTGCAGCTATACAGCTCTGGCAAAGGTATGAAGATAGTAATAACGAACTGAGAAACGCTTAACTATGCGTCAGGCAAAGGCAGAAAGAGAATGTAATATGAGTTGGGGATTAAAGAATAGACTTTCCAGAATAATGAATCAAAGTGACGGCAGGACTCTTATGCTTGCTGTGGACCATGGTTATTTCCAGGGTCCTACAACAGGATTGGAGAATGCAAGAGCGACTATAGAGCCTCTTATTGAATATGCAGATTCACTAATGCTTACAAGGGGTATTCTTAGAACTTCTGTCGAACCAAACATATCGATCCCTATAGTCCTTAGAATTTCTGGTGGAACAAGCATACTTAAGGAGCTTTCGAATGAAGAAATCACAACTTCCATTGAAGATGCCATAAGGCTTAACGCGTCAGCTGTAGCGGTATCAATATTTGTTGGGGGCGAGTATGAAAAGCAGACTTTGCTGAATCTTGCTAAGGCTGTAGATGAAGGTGAAAGGTACGGTATTCCTGTATTAGCTGTTACAGCAGTGGGGAGAGATATGAACAGAGATGCAAGGTATCTAGCTCTATCATGCAGAATAGCAGCCGAACTTGGTGCCCATCTCGTCAAAACATATTACTGCGAGAATTTTACTAAGGTTGTAAACTCATGCCCCGTTCCAATAATTATTGCAGGGGGAAAGAAGATAGATGAGGAAGCGGCGCTAAGAATGGCTGCATCTGCATTGAAGGATGGAGCAAAGGGGGTAGATATGGGAAGAAACATATTCCAATCAGATTCACCGACAGGCATGATAAAGGCTCTTAGGGCCATAATACATTCCGATGCAGATGTAGAGCAGGCATACAAGATTTATTTGGAAGAAAGAGGAGAAAAGCAGATTGCAAAGGCTGAGCTGAATGCTGATTAACCTCTTAAAGTAACTTTCCCCTCTAATATATCAACCTTAAGCAGGCTCTTAACCTTAATTCCTGTCTCCTTTTCTATAAGCCTAACCCCTCCAAGGCCTTCCCTTTCTACAACAACTCCAGCATCAGTTATTTCAGCTCCTATCTGCATCAATGCCTTTATTATAGCTAGCATTGTCCCGCCTGTTGCTATTATAGAATCGACAAGCACAATTTTATCCCTCTCCTTTACAGAATTGATATACATTACAGATTCTTCATAGCCTGTCTTCTTTGTTATCTTTATTTCATTCTCAAGAAAGTAGGGCCTCTTTCTTACCATCAGCAAAGGCAGACCCGTAACCATGCTTAGAGCTGCACCGATATGGAACCCCATTGCTTCTGGAACAAGTATTTTGCTTGACCTGTCAAATTCCAGAAGCCTTGCCATTTCGTATGCGCATCCCCAGAGCGCCTGACTCGGTATCTCGGGCACTCCTGAGCTGAGGGGGTTAACAATATAGTCGTAAACTTTCTCTCCTTGCTTTATCTTCACAATCTTGGCTTTTCTAAGGTCCTCTTTAACTTCCTTAAGCCAGTCCATGTTCTGGCTTTCTAAACCGACCTTAAATAATTGACTGATGCATGGATTCGCATGGACCTTCAAAATAGTATAGCTGTGCTCAATTTTGGCGGTCAATATGCTCATCTGATACGCAGAAGGCTGAGAGAAGCAGGTATAAAATGTGAATTGATTCCATACAATACCCCCCTGAATGAAGTGAAAAGGGCAAAAGGAGTCATATTATCTGGGGGGCCTGCAAGCATATATGAAAAAGACTCTTTGAAGCCTAGTTTTCGAATAGAAGAGCTAGATATACCTGTGCTAGGAATATGCTATGGTCATCAGCTTATGGCATCTGAATTGGGAGGAAAGGTGGAGGGTTCAAAGAAAAGAGAATACGGAAAGGCAAGAGTAAGGATTCTTGCTGAATCACAGCTTTTTGAAGGGATTCCTAAGAGCTTTTCAGTATGGCTCAGCCATTCTGATGCAGTATCATCTTTACCTAAGGGCTCGACCCTTCTCTGCAAGTCAGAGTTTGAAGATAAAGCTGCAATCTGCTACAAACCGGAAAGACTTTACTCCCTTCAATTCCATCCTGAAGTCAGCCACACTGAATATGGAAATAAGATACTTGAGAACTTTGCAAAAAGAATATGCAAATGCAATGGCAATTACATAGCAGAGGACTTTGTCAGCTCAGCGATAAGAGATATCAGGGAAAAGGTGGGAAATGCTAAAGCAATTTGTGCCGTAAGCGGAGGGCTTGATTCTACTACTGCGGCAGTGCTGGTAAAGAAGGCTATAGGTAACAGGCTGAAATGCGTCTTTGTAAACCATGGTCTGATGCGAAAGAACGAGCCCCAAGAGGTGATGAGAATTTTGAAGGGTAAACTGCAACTTGATGTAGATTATGTAGACGCATCAGATTTATTTCTCAGATCGCTAAAAGGTGTAAGCGACCCTGAGAAGAAAAGGCTTGTTGTTGGAAAGCTTTTTGCTGAGATATTCGAAGAATACGTCTCAAAGGAATTTGAATGGCTTGTGCAGGGGACTCTATATCCTGACGTAATAGAGAGTTCTATGCCTGTTCCAGGTTCCCCCAAAATAAAGTCACACCACAACGTTGCTGGCTTGCCAGATTCTATAAAGCGGAGACTCAAAGTGCTTGAGCCTTTGAGAGATTTATACAAAGATGAAGTTAGAATAATAGCAAAGAAGCTTGGTATACCTGACGAAATAGTCAGCAGGCACCCATTTCCCGGACCAGGCCTGAGCGTCAGAATCATAGGAGAGGTCACAAAGGAAAAGCTAGAGATATGCAGAGAAGCCAGCTGGATATTCGAAGATGAACTGAAGAAGGCGAAGCTGTATGATAAGCTTTGGCAGGCATTCGCGTTTGTTGGAGATGATAAAGCTGTTGGGGTATTTGGAGATAAAAGAAAATATGGCTACATAGTGACTTTAAAGGCAGTGACATCAAGCGATGGCATGACCGCTTCATACTACCCTATTCCCTGGAAAGTGCTGGATAGAGTGAGCAGAAGGATAACGAACCTTTTGGATAAGGTCACAGCTGTAAGTTACTCTATAAGCAACAAGCCCCCTTCAACCATAGAGCCACAGTAAGCAAGTCAGAATCTTCTCTCCCATTCCTTTATTGTGTAGTTTCTTAGGCCTGATGAGTGATAAGGGTCTCTATCAGCAATATCTTTAGCTTCATTTATGTTTTCAGCTTTCAGTATGTATGCTCCACCTGTGCCGTCAGCAAACCTTCCAGCAAGCGAAAGCTGTCCTTTCTTCTTTAATTCTTCAAGATAACTCAGATGCTTATCTCTATATTGCTGAAGCTTTTCCCTGCTAGCCACAAGGTTCGATAGTACAAGAAATTCTGGCATGCTGCAACCTCTTATTTAACCACGTTAAAGTTTTACTTTCATGCAGTATTCAGCAACACGTAAATATGTCTAACTAATCGATATCGAATATGCGATATCGATTTTGTCCGGAATACATTTCGGAAGAGGTGTTCTCCTGATGTTAGGCAATATGCACGGTACAAACCATCATTACAATTCAAGCATAATAGAGGTAAGAGAGCTCTCAAAACACTTTGGAAAGCTCAAAGCTGTAGACCAGATTACTTTTGAAGTTAAAGAAGGAGAGATATTTGGTTTTCTGGGTCCTAATGGGGCTGGCAAGACAACAACTATAAACATGCTGACAACTTTATTGCCTCCTACTTCTGGAGAGGCAAGAGTATGCGGTTTTGATATAAAGAGAGAGGCTAAAGAAGTAAGAAAGAGGATAGGGGTTGTGCCTCAGGAGTACACTGCTGATGAAGACCTGACAGGTATGCAGAATATCATGCTCTGCGGTGAGCTTTATGGTATAAACAGGGGAGAATTGGAGAAGAGGGCAAAGGAGCTGTTGAGGCTTGTAGACCTTGCTGATGCAGCTGACAGAAAGGTAAGTTCATATTCTGGAGGGATGAGAAGAAGGTTGGAACTAGCTTCAGGGCTGGTCAACAACCCGAGACTTCTCTTTCTTGATGAGCCAACCCTTGGCCTTGATGTTCAGACAAGAACTGCAGTATGGGAATACATAAGGCAGCTGAAGGAGGAATATAATATGACTCTTTTTGTAACAACACATTATCTTGAGGAGGCAGATTCTTTATGCGACAGAATAGCCATAATCGACCATGGTAAAATTGTCAAGGTAGGCTCTCCCACAGAGCTTAAATCAGGTCTTGGAGGTGATGTTATCCAGCTTACAGTGGATAACTCTTCTGACCTGACCGATGAAATAAGCAAAATAGAATTTGTAAAGGAAGTCAAGAAAGTAGATTCGAGCTATAGGATAAAGGCTGAGAAAGGGGAGGAGGCTGCTCCTTTGATAATAGAATTGATAAGGTCTAAAGGTCTGCATGTGACAAGGATATCAGTTACGAAGCCGACTCTTGATGAAGTCTACCTGGAATACACTGGTAGAGCATTCAGAGATGATGAGGACCCATCGAGGGTATGGGCTCAGAGAATGACTATGAGGAGAGCTAGAGCATGAGCAGCATAGAGAAAGAAATTGCACAGAGCCAGGAAAAGGTTAATCTGGATAGTAGATTGGCTGTTGAGCAACACTATATAGATCCATCACCTATTCATGGGTTATGGGCGCTGACAAACAGAGACCTGAGAAAATGGTATACGAATCCCTTTCAGCTGTTTATGTCTCTAATTCAGCCAGTTATATGGCTCGGGCTGTTTGGCAAGGCGCTTGATTTCGGAGCCATCTTCTCAGGTTCAGCTCCTCAGCTTTCAGGGGCAATAGTGTCATCAGTCTTCGGCACAAGCAGCTACTTTTCATACCTTGCTGCTGGCATGCTAACGTTTGTGATACTTTTTACAGCAATGTTTAGCGGGATGTCAGTAGTCTGGGACAGGAGGTTCGGTTTTCTGAATAAGGTTCTCACAACTCCAGTTGCCAGAGGCTCTATAGTTATGGCAAAGGTGCTCTCGAGTGTAGCTAGGTCGCTTGTTCAGGCTGCAATAGTGCTGGTAATTGCCGTTCTCCTAGGAATGGATATTAGCAAGATGACGTTGCTAGGAGTTGCAGGAACCTTTGCAGCGATGTTTCTAATGGCTATAGGCCTATCTTCTCTCTTCGTAATGCTTGCATTAAGGTCCTCTGACTGGCAGACTCAAATGGCTATTATGAACCTTCTCAACCTTCCTTTACTGTTTGCCAGCAACGCTCTCTTCCCTTCAAAATTCATGCCCGAGTGGCTTCAGTATATAGTAAAGGTGAACCCTGTCAGCTATGCAACAGATGCCGCAAGGCAGCTCCTTCTCGGCTCTCCTGGTATGGTTTCTCTGTCATTTGATTTCTCATTCTTACTTGGCTTCGCGATACTCTTTTCAGTAATAGGAATAGTCATGTCATGGAGATATCTTACAAAGTAATCTCTTCTGCAAACCACTATATTCAGCGTCTGATATTTTAATATCCAATGCTGCACTAGGCTGAGGCAATGAATCTGCAAATGGGTAGGGTTGAGCATGTCTGAATATGGCAAGATTTCTCGAGAGGTATTTATTTCAACAGTGCTTACACAGCTAGGGTCAGATAGAAAAGAGGTTCTTCAACGCCCGTCAAGCGGGATAGATTTTTCAGCAATAAGAATGGCGAAAGACAAAGTTATGCTTCTAAGCTGCGACCCTATAAGCTATATACCCGAGCTGGGGGCTGATGATTCTGCCTTTATCTCCTTGGCATCAGTTACAGCTGACCTGCTTACATCATCAGTTGAGCCAGCTTACGCAGCTTTTGTCTTAACTCTGCCTAAGGAGATGCAGCAGAATACGTTCAGGAGGTACTGGTCAGCAATAAGCAGAGAGTGCAGTAAGCTAGGTATCTCAATAGTTGCAGGTCATACTGGGGTTTATGATGGATGCGGTTTTGGGGTTGTAGGCTCAGCTTGCGTGATGACAGTTGCAAAGACTGGTAAATACGTCAGCTCATCTATGGCAAGACCTGGCAATAAATTGATAATGACAAAGACAGCAGGCATAGAAAGCACTTTTATGTTTGCTAGATCCTTTCCAGAGACAGTGAAAAAAGAGTTAGGAGCATCAGGTTTTGAGGAGGCTGTTTCTTTCATCAGAAAGATGCAGGTATACGATGATGCCATAGCAGCTACTTCAGTAGGCATTCACTCGAAGGGAGTTACAGCAATGCATGATGTTGCCGAAGGAGGAGTGCTTGGAGCAATATATGAACTTGCGGAAGCTTCTTCATCGGGAGTGATTGTTTATGGAGACAGGATACCTGTTGCAGATATAACAGAAAAGGTATGCAACATATTCTCTTTGAACCCTCTCACAACGCTAGGAGAGGGGTCTCTATTGATATGCTGCCAGCCTTCAAAGGAAAGAAAAATCTTGGAATCACTAAGAAGAGCTGGAGTTCAGGCAACCACTATAGGCAAGGTGGTGAGTAAGGGAGAAGGCAGGCTTATACTTCGAGAGCACTCTGAAGAGAAATTAGTTCCTGTCGTCTCTTCAATTTATTGGAAAGCTTATTCAGAGGCAAAGGCCAGAGGACTAAAATGAGAATATCAGCATTGTATATATATTAATGCTAAAGCTGGATGATGAAGATGTCCAACCTGCATGAAATGGTTCAAAACACAGGAGGATTCAAGAACCTATTCGATTCACTCAGAAAGAACAATAGCAACGTAGAGGAGATAGTAACTGATGCACTGGCATCATCTAATCCGCTTTTCTCAACCATAGGATTCAGGGTCAAAAGTCTTGGCGATGGAAAGGCTGAGCTTACATTTCCGATGACCAAAGAGGCCTCTAGGGCCGGAGGGATAGTGCATGGCGGTATCATAATGTATGCCCTTGACACAACATTAGGTCTTGCTGTGATGACCTCAAGCTATGCAATCAACCAATTCACTCTTGAGCTGAAGGTTAATTTTCTTGAACAGTTGAAGAAGGACCCTTTTACAGTTGAGGGGAGAGTGCTGAGAATCGGAAAGACTACTGCTGTAGCTGAGGGTGAAGTAAGGGATGCTGAACGGGTTATATGTGCAAAGGGTTTAGGAACATGGTATCTTGTCCATAAATGAAACAGATGCAGTTGAATAATATTGAGCTGATTGAGAACCTGTTTAAGTCTTACAAATTAAACGGTAGATATGCATCTGTTTGCAGCGATGTCAAAGGTAACTTTAGCAGTTCATCTTAGCCTTCCTCTTTATCCTAGCAAGGCCTTTCCTTATGATAGGGCAAAGAGAATTGCTGAGGAAGCAACCCTCATGGACAAATATTTTGACCATGGCTTAAGCCACAAGATGTACCAGGAAGAGAGCAGATGGCTTTACACGCCTATGCTCGAAGGATTCAATTCTGCAGCAGAAGAGCTTCAGAAAAACGGCTCCGGCTTTAAATTTGCTTTATGCATCTCGGGTCTTCTTCTGGAGCAGATGCTTAAGGAGGATAGGGAGATAATTAACAAGATAACGAATATGGTGAATTCTGGATATGTTGAGATGCTAACGACTCCGTTCTACAACAGCCCAGCATCAGTCTATCCTTCGGCATCGACAGAATTTGAAGAGCAGGTAAAGGAGCACCAGCAGCTTATAAAGAAGGTCTTCTCTGCAGATACAAACGTACTTGCAAACAGCAAGCTGATATACAACGATAGAGTAGCAAAGGCAGCAGATAGTCTAGGTCTTAAAGGAGTTATAGTTGACGAAGTACCATATTTGAATGTAAGAAGCTCAAACGAAGTATATTCATCCAACAGCTCTCCAAACGTTAAGCTGCTAGTTAGGGACCTTAAATCAACACTTATGCTGATAAGAGGCGAGCTGAGCACTAGTCAGCTCTTCCAACAGGGTTACCACCTTTTATACCTAGAAAGCCAGAATATGCCAAGAGCAAGCTCAATCGTCTACAGGAATCTGGCTCTTTCTTTTGCTCAGGCTGGAGTAGAGACAGCACTCCCATCAGAAATAATAGATGAGAGCATACCTGCCGGCAATATAACTGTCCCTGAACCTTTGAATATAGCATCATCAGAATTAGACGGCGACTTCTCAACTCTGATGAGGAACCCTATGCAGAGGCTCTACCATGACAGGCTTTCTTCGCTTCTGCCACATGTGAATGAAGTTAACGACCCAAGGATAAAGGGAATATGGAGGCTAATGCAGCAGGTTGATTTTCTCATAGCTATGGATGAAAGGAGCATTGAAAGCAAAGGCTTCAGCTCAGCATACGAAGCCTTTTCAGTTCTGAACACTATACTCGTAGATTTTGAAGGAAAGGTAGCTACTCTTGTGCAAAGGATCAGAAAGGCAAAGGCACAGGCGCAGCAAAAGCTGCTGCAGGCTCAGCAAGCAGTTAATCAGCAGCAAGCAATTGCACAAGCTTTGCAGCAACCTGCCATAAAGAGAGAGCAGACTTGATTGACGTTAGAGTAAGCAGTAATTCTCAAATAGTTCGAAGGGTCATTCTAGCTTCCCACTTCAGAAATGTTCATATTGAATTTCATCTGCAATATGATAAGCTTAGGTGATTCAATCCTTTCGAGACCACTATTACTCATCTTCCAGTCTTTAACCAAAGGAAAGCTGTAGGAAGCTGTGCTCTTATGTTATGGGTAAGTGGTTTAGACGTTTAAGTCAGAAGCTACAGATGAGAGCTAGCTCACTCGCATTGAACTCCTGACCAAATTGTCAGGTCTATTTTTTACTGCTGGTATAATTTTTGTATCAGGATAGTAGCTTAAATATTATCACTTATCACGCCTGCCTATGTCAGGAAGTGATATGCATGAGGCTTCTTGAATATCAGGCAAAACAGCTTATGTCAAATTTCGGCTTAAAGGTTCCTAAAGGAAAGGTTGTAAGCAATTATGATGAAGCAGAAAGGTTTGCAAGGACAATAGGTTACCCTGTGGTGCTGAAGGCTCAATTACCGATAGGAGGGAGGGGAAAAGCAGGGCTGATAGTAAGGGTAAAAGAACCTGAAGAGATTAAAGGAAGCTTCGAGAAACTTAAGGAAAAGGTTGTATCAGGGTATAAAGTTGACAAAGTTCTTGTTGAACCTTTTCTGGAGCATGACAGAGAATTATACATATCATTCTCTGAAAACAGGGGTGATAGGTGTTTCACACTTATTACTTCTTCATCAGGAGGAGTAGATGTAGAGGAAGTGAAGGATAAATACTTTGCAAATTTTGGTCTTGACGGGCCGAGCGAACAGCAATATAACAAGGCAGCTTCATACCTCAAGCTGACATCAAAGGAAAGAGAGAAGTTCTTATCGACTGCAAAGAAGCTGTATTCTCTCTTTGACAGGTCAGAAGCAGAGCTGGTTGAGGTAAATCCTCTGGCATATGTATCAGATTCGAACAGTAACGATTTTGTGCCTTTAGATGCGAAGGTGATAATAGATGATAATGCATTGTTCAGAAGACCTGAGCTGAAGCCTTACTTGTCAAGCGACATTTCTGTTGAAGAGGCTGAAAAGTACGGTTTCAATTTCGTACCGCTCGACGGGGATGTTGCTGTAGTCGGTAATGGCGCAGGTCTTGTGCTTGCAACGCTAGATATGGTTGCCTCAAGAGGTCTAAGCCCGGCATGCTTTCTTGACCTGGGAGGAGGAGCCACTCCTGACAGAGTTCTGGCTGCCCTTGAACTTCTATCCAAGGCGCTTCCGAATATGAAGGCTCTTTTCATAAACGTCTTTGGTGGCATAACAAATAGTGTATCTGTTGCTGAGGGATTTCTGGAAGCAAAAAGGAAAGGGCTTCTTTCAAAACCATTTTTCATAAGGCTATCAGGCGCAGGAGAGCAGGAAGCTAGAAAGCTTCTCGAAGATAATGGAATAGAGTCACATATAGATGTTGAAGATGCTTTGGATGCGTTGAGCAGGTGGGGTAATAGACAGTGAAAAAAACCTTGCTAGCTTCCTGGCTTTCTGGAGAAAGGGACCCAAAGGGTACAGAGGTTATGGTTCAGGGTATCACTGGCAGGTATGGAAGGCTTCATACAGAACTGATGCTATCGTATGGAACAAAGATAGTTGCAGGAGTCACTCCTGGCAAGGGTGGAGAGAGTGTGCATGGTGTTCCTGTCTTCGACAGCTGTGAAGAAGCAATAAAAAAGACAAATGCGGTTGTCAGCGTTGTATTCGTTCCCGCGCCAAACTACCTTTCAGCAGTTGAAGAAGCTATAAAAGCAGGTGTGAAACTGATAGTAGGCATAACGGAAAGGGTGCCGGTAAGGGATACAATTAAATCGATAGAAGAAGGGAAAAAATATAACGCTGACTTAATAGGGCCAAATACACCTGGAGTAATCTTTCCTTCTAAGATAAAGCTCGGGATAATGCCTGTTCAACCTTTCATAGAGGGAGACAGCCTGGTCTTGTCCAGAAGTGGAACTTTGACATATGAGATTTCTAATTATCTGAAGAAGGCCGGAATTGGAATCTTTTCAGCAATAGGAATAGGAGGTGACCCCATAAATTCTACAAACTTTATTGAGGCTCTTGAGATGGCAAGGGATAACCAGAGAATAAAGAATATAGTGATAATAGGGGAAATAGGAGGGGATGCTGAAGAGAGGGTGGCTAGCTACATAACGGAGACAAAGCTACAGAAGAAGGTTGTTGCATACATCGCAGGCAGGTCGGCGCCAAAGGAAAAGAAGATGGGTCATGCTGGGGCTATAATCATGGGTGAGGCAGGGACTGTTGAAAGCAAAGAGAAGGCTCTTAATAGGGCTGGAGTGCCTGTAGCAAAGATGCCATGGGAAGTGCCAACACTCATAAAAGCATGACTATGTTGTTTTCAAGAAGCGAGTTGTGCTATTGTCTCTATTCTTCTTGAGCCATTAAGGCCATAACTCTTAACCTTATCAATATCTACGCCATGCTTCTTGCAGATCGATTCTACAACCTTCAGCATGGCATAACCTCCAAGTGCTATAATGCTTGATGCGCCAAGCTTTGAGAGTATGTTTCCTCCACCCTCTGCATATGCATCCCTTGATGCCATCTTTGCCAGATGCCTGTATGATGCATAGTAGACAGCAAGCTGTGCTTTTGTTAATATCTCAGTGCTAAATTTTCTGCTCTTTATCATCCCAAGAGGCACATTCTGCATAGGTGTGACTGTGAATTCAAATGGTCTGTCGTTGACATATGACTCGCTCATCCTGTTTATAAGTGCAACAGTCTCCCAGTTATCTTCATCAGTCTCAGAATTCTGTCCTACCTGTACAGTAAAAGCTGGTCTCCACCAGAACATATTCATGTTTCTGGTTCCCTGCCAAACAATCTCCTGCCAGCTGCCATCAGCCCCTATCTTCAGAGGCAATGTCTTGTTCGGCATATGAAGCTTTGCCAGTCTATCGCTTCCTGTCTCTAGCCCTACCTGTATGCCTATCCAGTTCGATGGTCCTGCATGAATTATCTGAGATAGTTTTGAAAGAAGCTCAGGATAAGCAGCTGGTATAGATATCCTCCCATGTGTAGGGTTTGTATCATATACTCCATCTATCTGCATTACAGTGCTGAACAGCTCTATTAACGCATCTTCATTCGGCACAAACCTTGGACCATGCATGTATGCAAATATTTCATCGCTGTGCAGCCATGCATGATGCAGACCTGCTTTGACATTAACTTCAATCTCCCTCTTTATCTTTTCTACAGGGTAATAACGTAGTGGTCTAAGAGTAACTTCACAGAAATCGCAGCCTATCCCACATCCCCTCATGACCTCTGTAAGCGTCTTCATTGTAGGTCTGACTATATCTGGTATCTGGTCAAGAGTCGGATACATTCTTACACCCGGTCTTCTCGATACAAACCTCTCATCTTTAACCCACTTTCTGTTGAACGACTCGTCGTATGTTATATAGCCCTTGAAGAAAAGGTTTGTATCTATTCTATCTTCAAACATCTGTTCAAACAGCAGGTGAAGTATATCATCTGTTTCACCCTGAAATGCATAATCAACATTGAATCTGTCAAGTTCTTCTGGAGCAATTGTGAATTCCCATACCCCTGGTCCTCCAATCACAAGCTTTGCTTTCTTCCCTTTTCTTGCCTTGTTTATCCTGTTCAGCAGGTATTCCCATTCCTTTCTAACCCATGGATAGGAGTTGTTTCCAAACAGAGCAGCATAGGACATGGTTAAAGGCCCAAAACCAAGAGGGTCCATCGTTGACACACCTATTATTTCGGTATCATCCTTTATGAAATTCTCAAGGTAATCTATGTGAGGAACTGCTACCTCTTCTCTCTTGTAATGCATTAGAAGAGAAGCCTCTAACTTTCTTACGGAATATGTTGAGAGCAATGCTTCTCCGTTGTCTAAAGCAGGAGAGTCTCTTCCTTTCAGAAAGTTATATACAAACCTGGGAACCATGTCTGACGGTGCGCATGGCAGGAAGTCCAGAAGCGGAAATTCCCTGTAGTCATGTGATAGAGTAAGGTCTGAAATGAGTACAAACCTTGTCAATAGCATGCCACCTCTTTAAAAACCAGATTGCATGCATTTTTCTGGCCTACAAAACAGTTAAGGCCAAACCTAATCCCTTTCAACATAGAAATGGAGGTTGTGCTGAAGGGATTAATAAGTTTCGCCCCATTCTCATACTATGCAATTGTGGTTTGGGAAAGGCTAAAATACACATTCAGCTCTGCTCTGCCTTCATGCCTATAGCAGATGCAATGAAGAAGCAGATAGCTATGGAGAGGAGACTGTTTTTCAAAGTCTGCATGAACTGCGGGGCGAAGAATCCTATAAAAGCCACAAGATGCAGAAAATGCGGGAGAAGCAACGAGTTGAGGCTGAAAAACAGGCAGACAGGACCAAAGAAGTAAAAAATATAGTGTCTTTTATATCCAGCCCCTTAATCTCATTGCATGCTCTACTTTTTTCACTGCAACGATGTAAGCTGCCATTCTCATATTTACTTTCTTCCCCATCTCTTCATATTTGCTTAGAACATCTCTGAACGCTTTTGTCATCTTTTTATCAAGGTGCTGATATACTTCATCTTCACTCCAGAAATAGCCATACCTGTCCTGCACCCATTCAAAGTATGAAACTGTAACTCCGCCCGAATTGCATAGAAAGTCTGGTATTACGAATACTCCTTTCTCTGCAAGTATCTTATCAGCTTCAGGTGTTGTAGGGCCGTTTGCTAATTCTGCAACCAGCTTTGCCTTTACCTTGTCAGCATTATCCTTTCTTATCTGGTTTTCTATAGCTGCAGGTATTAGTATATCTACATCCAGCTGAAGAAGTTGTTCATTGCTGATTTTTTCTGCTCCGGGAAATCCTTCAAGGCTTCCCTTGCTCTCCTTATGTTGTATAGCCTTCTCCACATCCAGACCAGAAGGGCTATAGATACCTCCTTTTGAATCGCTCACTGCAACCACCTTACCTCCAAACATCTTGCTTACAAGCTTTGCAGCAAAGCTTCCTGCATTACCAAATCCCTGTATTGCAAACCTGGCCTTTTTCAAATCTATCTTTAGATATTTTGCTGCTTCTCTTATATTATACATTCCACCCATAGCTGTTGCATCCCCTCTGCCAAGAGAACCCCCAACCTCAACAGGCTTTCCTGTAATGACAGCAGGCTCATATTTTCCTGTTAGCTTGCTATATTCATCCATCATCCAAGCCATTATCTGGGGGTCTGTATACACATCTGGGGCTGGTACATCGTTATCAGGCCCTATAACTTTGGCTACTGCCCTTATGTAGCCTCTGCTCAGAGCTTCAAGCTCTGTCTTATTCATCTGCTTGGGGTCACATATAACTCCTCCCTTTCCCCCGCCAAGTGGTATATCCGCTACTGCTGTTTTCCACGTCATCCACATAGCTAAAGCTTTTACAGTGTCGAGAGTCTCCATGGGATGAAATCTTATTCCTCCTTTTGCAGGACCCCTTGCATCGTTATGCTGAACCCTGAACCCCTTGAACACATTTACAGCCCCTTCCCTCATCCTGACAGGTATCTGTACCTCAAGAACTCTCAGCGGTTCTCTGAGCAAAGCTTTTGCAGCGTTGTCAAGCTTTATTATCTCTGCAGCTTCGTCGAACTGTTCCTGCGCAATTTTAAATGGATTCAGTTCTTCTTTTGACAAAATATCCACCAGCATGGCGCGGCTCTGACACATTTATAAAACTTGCAACATTTCCGCATATAACCCTGAAATCTAGTTATCTTTTTAGTCAGATGGCATATAGAAGAAATATTGCTTATAATACATCACAATTATGAAACTTTCGCATTAAATTTTTAAACATGTCAATACTATAATTGAGCTTAGAGCATCGCTGAAAGATGAAATTACCAATATGCACTTTCGATGCCAAGATAGGCGTCCTCTGTCCAAAATGTGAAGCGAAGCTGAGAAGTGGTGAGTTGACTCAGACAGATGTAGATGTATCCATAGCTCTTGTGAAGCTTGCGGCAAAAGTCCCTGCTCTGGATAAGCTGACGTTAAAAAGAGCATACTCTCTCGACGGAGAGATAGTCCTATTGCTTGGCCATGGAGATATGGCCCAAATAAGAAGCAACCCAAAGCTTTCGTCTTCAATACAGGAGGCTCTGGGCAAAAAGATATGGTTCACTGAAGCCGAAAGCGATGACAGAAAGTTTGTGGAAAGTCTCCTTTATCCTGCCAGGATAATGACTATGAACACAGTGTTTGTTCCCGATGGTAGCAGAATAATGAAGATAACAATACCAGGGAGAAGAACCTCCAAGTTTCCTGTAGATATTGAAAAGGTAAAAAACATAGTAAAGGAGACCAGGGGGATTGACCTGGTCGTCAGATTTGAGAGATAAAGCAATTACGATAGAAGAAGCAAGTTCAAAACCACTAGGCAGCACTGTATCGATATCTGGCTGGATAGAGGATATCAGGGCAATGGGAAGCCTGCTTTTTGCAGTTCTCAGGGATGTAGATTCATCGATTCAACTGGTATTTGACAAGAATGCAAAGGATGCATTTGAAGCTGCTGCAAATACACCCAGGCAAAGTTACGTGTTTGCAGAAGGGATTTTGCAGGAGAGCAAGTCTAAGAATTATACAAAGGAAGTCAAAGTAATTAAATTCTCTAAACTTAACGAAGCGAAACATCCCCTGCCACTTGACCCCACAGGTAGGGTAGATGCCAATTTAGACGTAAGGCTTGATGCTAGAGCCCTTGACCTGAGGAATCCGAAGGTTTCAGCAATATTCAAGATAAAGTCAGCATTCTTGGCAAGTGCAAGGGAATATCTGCAGAAGAATAAATTCATAGAGGTGAATACTCCAAAGATAATAGGCGCTGCGGCAGAGGGTGGCGCCGAACTTTTCAAAGTAAAATATTTCGATAAGGAAGCATTTCTTGCACAGAGCCCTCAACTTTACAAGGAGGAGCTTACATTGTCTTTGCAGAGAGTATTTGAAATAGCCAGCTACTTTAGGGCTGAAAAAAGTCATACAACAAGACACTTGAACGAATTCATCAGTCTTGATGCAGAAGCAGCTCTTTTCGATAAGAATGATGCCATGAAACTGTTAGAAGAGCTGGTTGCAGCTTCGCTCAAAAGTATAAAAGAAAAAAAGAAAGAAGAATTGGGGTTGCTAAACATAGAGCTTGTTATTCCTTCTACTCCGTTTGAAAGAATAACCTACAGTGATGCTCTTAAATATATCTCAAACAATGGAAGAAACTTAAAATTCGGGGACGACCTGGATAGTGATTCGCTTAAAATACTCTCATCAAGGTTCAAAAGTTACTACTTTATCACAGACTGGCCAGTTGAAACTAAACCATTTTACATAAAACCATCCGTAAACGGGCTGACGGAATCTTTCGACCTTATGGCTGGGGCTCTTGAGCTGGCTTCAGGAGGGGAGAGAGTTGCCTCAAGAAAGCTACTTGAAGAAAGGCTAATTGAGAAAGGCCTTAACCCCAAAGATTTTGAATCTCACCTGAAATGCTACGACTGGGGCATGCCACCTCATGCAGGCTGGGGCTTCGGAGTCGACAGATTCATATCAAGCATATGCAATCTGGGCAATATTAGAGAAGCTGTCCTTTACCCAAGAGATGAAAACAGGCTTACACCATAGCTGTTAAGCAAGTATATTCCAGGATATCTTCCCTTGAAATATTGTGCCCTCTTCTGAATCGACCTTGTTAATTATCCTTAAGGGTATACCATTGTACTGTAGATATCCAATGAAGGCTAGCATCCATGGATTGCTCGGTAGTCTTTCAGCTTTCCCCTTCGTCTCTATAGAGATGAGTTTTGTTACGTTGTCATATCTAACTTTCCCTTTATCGGCAAGAAATATGTCTAAAAGTTCAGCCCAGACCTGAAGACCAGCTTCTGGCTTCATTGTAAAAATCCTGCTCGGAACCGCTGAGGCAAGTCTTAGGTAAAATTCTGTGGATATTGCGTTTATATCATCTTCCTTCATCCTGCTTAATATAGTTTCAAGCAGGGTTTGATTGACGTTGGAGCCTGTCAAGGAGGAAAGCTCTTCAGACAGACCGGAGTTGCTTATTCTCAAGTACCTATTTAGTTCAAGAGATGTATTCCATAAAGGCTGAAAGAGGTTGCTGTCTATGAGCGATGCCGCCTCTGCAAGAGGTATAAATGTGGCACCCCCAGTAGTAGGATTTCCGATCAACACTATAGAGCTATCTACAATGAAGATGCTTCTTTCGCTGCTGGACTTTATTTTAACTCTGACTTCAGCAGGTATATCAGGGCCAGACTCTTCAAACAATTCTCGCAGCTTCTCTTCTCCTATCAGAACTTTAACATCAGCATCCCTTAGCGAAAGCGATGCCAGCTGCTTCTTGCAGTTCCTGTTAAGCACATCGTACCAGTGGCCATCAACTATAGCATGAAAGCTGCTCTGGCAGTCAGCTATGATATCAGATAGCTTTGCCTGGGCCTCGCTGGCTACAAAGATATAGTATTTTCCTTCAGCTATGCTTTTTCCTCTTAAACCCTCTTCTCTTATCCTTCTTATTCTTGCAAGGCTGGATTTTAGCTCCTTTATTCTCTTCTCTTCCTGCCTTATGGCCGGGTCGAAGACTTCATCAGCATCCACTGCAGTGAATCTCAGAGGATTCTCCTTGAGTCTGAGCAATCCTCTCTTTGCTAGGCTCCTCACACTCTGGTATACTTTTGTCCTAGGCACTCCCGACCTGAAAGCTAACTCTCTCATTGGAAGAGACCCTTCGGTAAGTGCGCAAATATAGACTCTTGCTTCATATTCAGTAAGTCCCAGCTCCTTTAAAGAGTCTATAACTGCTCTTGCCTGACTAGACACATGGCATTGTATTTTTGCTCAAATAGAATATATCATGTCTACGTTTGTTTACTTGCTAATCTAATTTGTCACCAGCTGATCTGTAACCGGAGTGACAGGTGCAACAGGTTACACTATCGATAATACAGCTGGAAAAAGATAAGATGGTGGTGCGCTGATAATGTCCGAATTCAGTAAGAAATGGCAGACACCCAATACTCCGGGCTTCGGGGAGAGAGTTAGGGAGGCTGTAAGGCCCGCAGGACCACTAAAGCCAAGGATCGATGCAGCAGTCAGAAGCATACAGATTCAGATATCAAAGCTGGATGCAACGAGCAACAGACTAAAGGAAAGAGATACAACACTCTTCAACAAAGTAGTAGCGTCAATACAGAAGCATGATACACAGCACGCATCTGTCTATGCAAACGAACTGGCAGAGATAAGAAAGATGAACAGAATGGTATCCTCTGCAAAGATTGCGCTTGAGCAGATAGTTCTCAGACTGAGCACTGCAACAGAACTGGGAGACATAGTTGTAACGCTTGCTCCAGCGATGGCAGTGATAAAGAGCGTAAAGTCAGGACTTGTAGGAGTGATGCCAGAGGCAGAGCAGGAGATTAGCGAAATCAACAATGTACTGAGCAGCATACTTGTCGATGCAGGTCAACTTGGAGGCCTGACCCTTAACTTCGAAGCTGCAAACGAGGATGCAGAGAGAATTCTGGGAGAAGCATCAGCAGTAGCAGAGCAGAGAATGAAAGATAAGTTCCCAGACCTGCCTTCTCTGAGCAGCCCTGAAGGCCAGAGTTACACACAGCAGTCCTAGGATAGTTTATCCAGAAGGACTGCAAGTTTCTTTCTTTTTATTCAGTTGTAAACGATTATTGTCTATTATGAGTATAACTGTTCTTACCTGCTATAAATGTCTGGAGCCTTGACAGGTAGATAAGAAGTGAAGCTAGTAGCCTGGGGAAAGCAAAAGGAGAATAGAGAGGGAATTCGTGATAAAGTGCTAGATGCGATAAGGAAGCTTGAGTACCATAAAAAGGAGGTTCAGAATTTGAGGAGGAGGTTTCAGGAGAGAAGTAACAGGATGTTTGAAAGCGTGGTAATCTCACTTCAGCTGGGCGAAAAGGATAAGGCTACAATATATGCAAACGAAAATGCAGAGATAAAGAAGATATTAAAGGCCTTAAGAACATCTGAACTTGCACTTATTCAAGTGATATTGAGGCTTGAGAGTATAAGGGATGTGGGAGAAGCGATAAAGCAGATGGAGCAGGCTTTTGGAGTTATAAAGGGGATGGGTAAGGTACTTGAAGGCATGTCGGTTCAGATGAACATAGCTCAGGATAACATACAGAATACGCTCAACGAGACAATGGCAGAGCTTCAGCAGCTTGCCCCTGACTTAAGGCTTGATGTGCAGACTTCTAACGGGGAGCAGATAGTCGAGGAAGCTATGAAGTATATAGAGCAGCAGATAACTGCAGAAGGCCTTCCTGACCCATCAAAACTGATGCAGGAAGTTAGCAGCATTGAAAAGAGCCTGGATGATAGGCCTTTATTAGCTGCTGGAGATGGTAGTGAAGAGAGGTTCAAGATAGATATGGTATCAGCTCCTAGCAACAGCATAGATGACATGGTTAGCAATTACATAAAGTCAAAGGGGGGTAGGCTTGATATATATGATACTGCCAATGCAATTGGGGCTCCGGTTGAGGAAGTTGAAAGAAGCATCATCAAGCTTGCGTCTGAGGGTAAGATCAAGTTTCAGAGGAATGAAGAAGCTGGAGGTGTGCAGCCTTGAGTGAACAGGCGGCGCATGAGTTGGAAAATGCTGCCAGCAGATACGCTGCTGAGGCGATAAAAGCTGATAGCCAAGGTAGCTATGGCACAGCAATAAACCTCTATCAGAAAGCTATATCTACGCTAATGAGGCTTGTGCAGCTCTATCCTGAGTACAAGCTGAACCAGCTTTACCTTCAAAGGGCAATGACGTATCAGGAGAGGATAAAGGCGCTGCAATCAGCCAGAGGAATGCTACCACCAGATAATCCCAGGGAAGAGTTTTCACCCAAGGTTACATCTTCATCAAGCGGCGCAATGGTAGAGACCCTTAAGGCGTCTTTTGATGACCTCGTTGTAAAGGAGAAGCCTGATGTCAAGATAGATGATGTTGTGGGTCTTGAGGATTCGAAGAGAGCTCTGAGGGAAGCAATCATCTTTCCCTACAAGAGGCCTGACCTCTTTCCTTTAGGCTGGCCTAGAGGCATATTGCTTTATGGCCCTCCTGGCTGCGGTAAAACGATGCTTGCTGCTGCAACTGCTGCGGAGATAGATGGATATTTCATAACTGTCGATGCTGCGAGCATAATGAGCAAGTGGCTCGGAGAAGCTGAAAAGAACGTATCAAGGCTGTTCAATACAGCAAGGGAATTGACAAAAGATGGGCATCCATGCATCATATTCATAGATGAAGTAGATTCTTTACTAGGTGTAAGGAATCAGGAAGTCGGAGGAGAAATAAGGGTAAGGAATCAGTTTCTGAAAGAGATGGATGGAATACTGGATAAAGGCCACAAGAGGCCGCTTTATGTTTTGGCAGCAACAAACAAGCCCTGGCAGCTCGATGCACCGTTTCTGAGAAGGTTCGAAAAGAGAATCTATGTTTCCCTGCCGGACACAGCTGCAAGGAGGTTCATGTTCGAGCAATACACCAAGCCTTTAACGCTTGACCCCAGCGTCAGCCTTTCTGAACTTGCCAGGCTATCAGAAAACTATTCAGGAAGCGACATAAAAGATATCTGCCAGGCTGTGCAGCTGAGGGTTGTTGCAGAGCTGTTTGAGAAAGGAACAGCTAACGACCCGAACAACAAGCCGAGGCCTATAACCATGAACGATTTCAAGGAAGTTCTGAGAATAAGAAAACCAAGTGTGCCAAAAGAAGCGTTGAAGGCATTCATAACATGGAGTGAGAATTACAAAGCTCTTTGAACGAATCATATTTATAACCATGCTTCTGAGGATATGATTTATATGCCAAAACAGATCTTTGATGCTAAAACATTCAAGGATATACTCCCAAGGGCTGAAGAGGTTAGGGTTGTAAAGAGTGATGGAAAGACCAAGCTCAAGTTAAGGACAAAGAGCATGCTTTACACCTATGTTACTGATGATATCGAAGCTGAAAAGCTTCTGAAGAATATAGACAAACCTGTAGTTGACCTGAGGAAGCCAGTTGAAGAGAAGAAGGGAGAAGAAGTGAAGGAAAAGGAGAAGGAAAAGGAGAAAGAAGAAGAGAAAGAAGAAGAGAAAGGGGAGAAAGAGAAAGGGGAGAAAGAGAAAGAGAAGAAACCCGCAAAGAAGTCAAAGGGTAAGAAGAAAAAGGAGAAGGCTGAGGAGTAAAGGTATCGTAAGGCCTGGCAAGGCTCTTCTTTTTCTTAACAGAATCATTGTAAGCAAAACCCCTGCATCGACAACTATCATGGCTATTATTGAATATAGAAGTCCCTTAAGAAGAAATGCAGCTGCAGGGACCATAGAATAGAATATCTGGTCGCCTAAGCCCATCGATATCTTTCCTATATCCATGCTCAGCATGCCAAACCCAGGCTCATCTATAACTTTCTTAAGTGGTCCCTTGAAGACAGCAAATACATCATATAAAGCAAAAAAGAGAAGAACCAGATAGAGGGTTGGTGGAGTAAACACTACGCTAAGGAATGCACCTGATTCACTGCTTACAAGTATGGCTAGAATTGTCCTGGATATTACATTACCCTTGAAGATTACGATGTATGCAAAAGATGCTATAACTATGCTCAAAAGCAGAACCAGATAATAAGGAATGCTCTGATATCCAAGTATGAGAGATGTTAGGATGAAAATGAGGAAGGCCTCTGCGGCAGCATAAATAGTTCTTGCGCTCTTATGCTTTCTTAGTCTGAGATAGAGTATTGTACCGAGTGCAGGAAGAAGGACAAATATCAGAGCGTTTAACAGGTCTGCTCCTTTTACAGGTTCAAACGATACTGCCCCAAATAGCGGAGAGATCGATGATACAAAACCTATCGATGAAAGCTGTGCTATTACAGTTACCAGTATTACATAGCCCTCATACCTGTAGCCCATCAGCAGTTGTTAGTTGTGATGGATTCATAAGTGCTCTGTCAAATGCTTGACCTTTGAGGAGCAGTCTGAACATAATACAGGTAGCTTGCTATCTACCTCTTCAACATTGTTTGCAAACTTCATTATACAGCCTTCATTGTTGCAATGCTTTAACCCTAACAGATGTCCTATTTCATGAGTCAGCTCCTTATAAATTCTTTCAGTCAACTTTTTTGAATCTGCATTTTCTCTGAGCCTTCTAAGAGATATCACAGCAGAACCTGATTCTGGCTCAGCATAGCCAAAGACAAAATTAGTTCCCCGAACAAACATATCATTGTCTGTTATTCCCACAATGAAATCATATCCCCCGTTAACCTTTAGCTCCTTCAACTGCTTTACCAATATAGATGCATCCCACTGTCTTCTCTTCATGTCATAGCCATCTTGGCTTGGCTCAAACGCTCCAGGTGTGACATGAGCCTTTAACCCATATACTGATGCTGACGTTATGGCTGGCGATGAATCATTATAGAAGGCGCTATCTCCTAAAAGTACAAACGCAATTATTTTCTCATGCTCAGGCTTCAATCACTTCACCTATGCTTGGTACAATACCCTCAAGACCGAAGTCTTCCTTCAGGGTTGCAGCAAACTTCTGGCTATAATCTTTTTCTCCGTGGACTATCAGAACTTTAGGACTTCCTTTTACCTTTTCCTTGAAGAACCTGAGAAGCTCTGACCTTCCTAGATGTGAAGAGAAATCATACCTCTGAACATCTGCAAGAACCTTTTTGTATTTTCTCCCGTCTATAGTCACTTCCTTCTTCTCCAGAAGCCTTGCACCTGGTGTTCCAGGAACCTGGAAAGAGACTATTGCAATAACACTCTTCGGGTCCCTTGCTATCTGGGAGTTATAAAACACAGAGGCTCCACCTACAAGCATTCCTGCTGGAGAGATTATGACAGATGGTTCTGTAACAACCCTTCTTCTTGTCCCATGGTCTCTGACATATTCTACTCTAGCTAAAGCTCTGCTGAGATAATCTGCATCCTTGACATATTCCCTATTCTCAAGGAGTATCTGGTTTGTCTTGAGAGCCATCCCATCCATGTAGATATTTCCGTTGAATCTGTGAGCATAAAGAATGCATGCAATTTCCTGCGCCCTCCCAACAGCAAAAGAGGGAACAAGGAATACACCTCCAGATTCTACAGTTTCTCTTGCAGCATTGACAAACCTTTCCTCTTCCTGCTTCCTGTCGGCATGGTCCGAATAGGAATATGTATTTTCAGTAATGAGTATATCTGGCTCTAAGCTAGGGACCTTTGCCCCAGAGAGTAGCTGTGTTTCGACAGTGTTCATATCCCCTGTGTAAACAACCTTTTTCCCTTTCGAATCTTCAACCTCTGTTATGGCGCTTCCTGGTATATGCCCTGCGTCATAAAACCTGACCTTGCAATCCTTGACCCTGAAATCATCATCGTATCCATGCATCATATATGCTCTACTGAATCTTCTTATTGCGTCAGAATCAAAAGGAAGGTATGGCCCGCTTATATTGAGAAAATCATATAGCAGGAGTTCTGAAAGATACAGAGTTACTGGAGTGCCATACCCGGCAGGTCCGGCTGTTACATAAAGCAAGGGAGCAGCACCCACATGGTCCAGATGTGCATGGCTCAGCATTAGAGCGTCAACATCCCTTGGCCTCACGTGTGCTGGGAATAGAGGCTCTCTGTGCATCTGCACCCCATAATCCAGCAAAATTCTTGTCCCATCAGATTCAACTAAGAAACCAGACCTTCCTACCTCTCCTGCAGCTCCAAGTACGGTTACTCGCATGAATACCACTGTTAACTTTGACAGTCTGGCTTTTTAAGGAGGCTCTATAAACCTTTGCGAGGAAAATTTGTTCCAGGTAATACCCAGGGATTTAGACATAAAAGGGTCCAAGCTGATAACAGGATTCCATGGTATAGGAGCAACAGGCTACTGGACTGTAAAGTATCTTATTCAGAAGCTGGAAGCAAAGAGGGTAGCATTCATTGATTCAGACCTTATGCCCCCTGTATCTGCAACATTTTCAGGAAAACTTGTAACTCCATATGAGCTTTACAGAAAGGATGAAATCATATTTCTTAAGATAGACATACCAGTTCTGAGAGAGAATGAGGTGGCCTTTTACAGGGAGCTTGCTGACTGGGTAGCTTCCTCAGGCTTTTCCGAGGCTGCACTGGTTGGGGGGTTGGATTCTAATCTCAGAGTTGATGATTCAACCCACAGGGTTGTATTTACGAGCAACTTCATCCCAAGACCACCTCTGAACAATTCCAAGATACTTGAAGACGACCATATAATAGTTGGACCAGTGGCAGCACTGCTAAACAGGTTTGAAATACTTGGCTTCCCTGCCTATGCAATACTTGCATATGCTAGTACAGAAAGAGTAGACCCGAGAGCAGCGTCTGCAGCCATAGATGTTCTATCTTCTCTTTATGGATTTCAGGTTGATACTTCTCCTCTAATAAAGGGAGCAGAGGCGCTTGAGGAGCAGACTCAGAGGGGAGAAAGGATATCAGACAGGTATCAGAAGCAGAGCTCAATGTATACGTAGCATCAAATCCTGAATTTCATTTGGCTAACTTTAACTCCCTTCTTCTTCATAGAAGCTAGGAAATTGGCCATATGCTCTTTATAGCTTAAATGTTTCGAAAGCTGCACAAGAATGATTGACCTATACATCATTTTTGAAACCCACTTTGAAAGGTAATCGATTGAATCTTTAACCACATCATAACCCACGTTTGATGGAACCACATTCTGAACCAAAGGGTAGATGTGCATTATTAATACTGGTATGACGGAAAGAAAGGGGTGGAATATAACAACATCTGCTTTACTCCTATCTCCTAAATCTAAAAGCTTCTCTGAATGCATAAACAGTCTGTCAAAATCCTCAGCTATTATCAGCATCAAAGAGTCGTTCCTTTTTGTGTAGTTTGTAAGTAGCCTTCTTCTGTGTCTTCTTACCTCTGGAGAGTCAAGGTCGTATCTGTCAAAAAAGAAGAATGCTCTTTTCTTATCGATGCTGCTACCTTCTTCAAACATCTTTAACATAGGTTCTGGGAATGGCAGCACAGAATAGAGGTTTGGATGGCTTCTCAGCTTGAACATAAGATAATTCCATAGCCTCCCTTCCCTGATAGCTGCTTTTGTCATATCAACCTCCTGCTTGATGGTATAGAGGTTGTGAAGAGCAATCTCTTGAACTCTATTTTGCTTGGGTAAGGCCTTCAGCTCTTCCGCACTTCTTCTCTTACATATATTGCAGCAGCAAGGCAGTTCTTGCAATTCTTTCAGCTGCCTTACTCCATGAGGCATCATGTACTTGTCTTCTTTAGCAAACAATATGTATGAAGCGGAATCGAACATGTCGCACCCCATAGCTACTGCAAGAGCTATTGTGAAAGGATGGCCTGCTCCAAAGAGATGAACAGGTTTATCGACAGGCAATATTCTTTTTGCAGCTGTGATCAGCTTTACAACCTCCTTATACCTGTAATTGTTCATGAACTCCACCGGCGAACCTATAGCAAACATGTCAAAAGGGAGAGAAGACATCTTCTTTGCTGACAGCATCACAAGGTCTTCAAACGACCCTCCCTGTATCGGGGCTGCCCATGCAGGAGGTTTCTTCATAAAAGGAAGTGACTTCTTTGCTGCGGAATACGTTTTATCAACTGTCATTTCTGCCTTTCTTTTGTCTTTTATGCTCCCTGTGGGGAGGTCAAGTATTACTGCTATATCGCTACCTATTCTGACCTGATATTCAGCTATTTTCTCAGGCTCAGCATCAACATCCCCATATATCAAAGCTTGATAGCCTCCTGAGTCAGTCATTATGATACCATCGAACGAAGTAAGTTTATGTATATCAACTCCCTCAGGATATTTTTTCATTGTAATGTAAGAGTTCGTCATTACAGCATCAAATCCTGCTTCTTTTATAAGCTGAGAGGGAAGCTCCTGGGAAACAGGATGCAAAACAGGCAGATATGCAGGAGTTTCCAGCAATTTGCCGTTTATGCTTATCCTCCCTATTCTTGCTGCAAGGTCTGTATCCCTGACTTCAAATTCCAGCAAGGCATTAAAGGCTTAGGAGTTGATTGTATAAACTTTCATTCTAAACGTTGATTTACCTGAATAAATGGAGTCAAGTGTCGAAGAGGTTTGAAGGAGACAGACGCATCATTATTCAGAGACTACATGCCTGCAAGAAAAAGTGATTCGAGGAAAGGAGAAAATGGAAGAGTGCTTGTAGTTGGAGGCAGCAGCATTTACCATGGAGCTCCTGTTCATTCAGCCAGAGGGGCTCAAGCAGCAGGTGTCGACCTTGTTTACTTGGCTGTTCCCAAGCCCCAAGCTGTGCCTGTGAGAAGCATGTCAGCAGACTTCATCGTATTTCCTATGCCAGATTCAAAGTTGACAAAAGGCTCCGTAAACAGGCTTTTGAACTGGCTTCCTGAAATAGATGCCGCTGTAATAGGACCAGGCCTTGAAAGGCCGGATGAAGAAGCCTTAAGAAACCTTGTTGTAGAACTGAGCTTGAGGAATGCAAAAATCATTCTTGATGCGGGAGCGCTTCAGCCTTCTCTTAGACCTGCTATAAAGGCAAAGAACGTTATTGTCACTCCTCATGCAGGAGAATTCAAAAGATTCTTTTCTTTTCAGCTCCCTTCATCTCTTGAGGATAGAGCTACCGAGGTAGAAAAGATAGCCAGACAATCAGAAATTGTAATTCTGCAAAAGGGGCATGGAGATGTTGTAAGCGATGGAAAGGAGACATTTCTGAACAGGACTGGAAGGGCTGCGATGACTGTAGGAGGGACTGGAGATGTACTTGCAGGTCTATCGGCAGGTTTTGCAGCTTTGAACATTCCTATACTGTATGCTGCTGCAATGGCAGCATATGCTAACGGCGTTGCTGGAAATAATGTATGGATGAAAGTAGGCAATAGAATTACAGCAGAAGAGTTGGCTGCAGAACTAAAGTATGTATTGAAGAACTTTGATAAGGAGGATATTGCATGAGCAAGGGAGATATAGGATTAGGGGAGGACTGGGAGAAACTTATCAAGGACTTTGAAATACTTGCAGAATACTATGATGAAGGAAACAAAATATTATCTTTCGGAAACGATATAAAGTTCAGGACAGAGCTGCTGAATAAAGAGATGCCTGAGTCTGGCGTATTTCTTGATATAGGGTGCGGTCCGGGCACAATGTCGGTTATTGCAAAGGACCTGAGACCTGATATGGAAGGGGTATTACTTGACCCTGTTCCAAAGATGCTTGCAAAGGCAATCTCAAACCTTGGAAGGGAAAAATATTTCTTTGTGTGCGGTATATATGAATATCTACCGTTCAGGAATGACGCATTCTCAGCCTGCATGGCAGGTTTTACAATAAGGGATGCAAGAAACAGGCTTGCTGCCTTTGATGAAGTTAGAAGGGTTTTGAAAGAAGGTTATAAATTCCTCTTTATCGATTTATCAAAGCCAGATTCTCTGATAAAGAGGTTTCTTGTCTCTGTCTACTGGAAATATATTGCTCCGTTCAGGTTAAACATTGCTATGGGAGAAAGGGGGAAGCCGTATGCTGATATATACATAACATACAGGCATTTGCCTAGTAATTCAGTCATTATAGGTGAAATGAGGGAGAGAATAGGCAAAGTGGATTATGAAACAAAGATGTTCGATGGAGTACTCATCGCCAAAGCTTTGAAATGATATCATTAAGGATAAGGCTATTATACCTCTAGTCTGGGATGAAAACGCTATGGGAGGAGTAAAGAAGAAGACTCTTGCAGGAATGGAGAAGGAGCAGGCTAGAAAAGAGGCTGAAGAAAGGGAAAAGGAGAGAAAGAAGGAAAAGGGTAAACAAAAATCTGGAGGAGCCCAGCCAAACCTTACTTTCAGCCTAAAGGATGAAGAGGTGATAAATTCTCTTAAGGGTCTGAAGGCAATAACGATTCATTCAGCAGCAAAGGCCTTCAACGTCAAAGCAAGCGTTGCTGCAGCAACATTGAAGTCTATGGAAGCAAAAGGACTGATAAAAAAGGTTGGAGGTTTTAGCGGTCACTATGTCTATGCTTTGGCATAAATCGAATTTATGCTCCTATCCTATTATCAATTGACCCCTATCTCCTGATTTTGCATCAAGCAGTACAGATAAACCATATTTCACTTCTCCAATATGGTTCATGGGCCTTGCTACATTTTGCTTAACAAGGATGAACCTTATCGACCCGTCCAATGGCAATAAAGCTACACTCCCGGATTCAAACTCTCTCTTGCTCTTCTCAAGTCCAGCCCTAATCCCTGCAAGCAATACAACCTGCTCGCTTTCCCTCGTAATCACCCCCTCAATTTTTCTAATTTTTATCAGCATAGAATTTGTAAGAGGTGCGAGATGCTTTATCAGCTCCCCCCTTACCTCCCCTTTCTCTGATATCAATAGCCTAAAGGGAACTCTGGAAAAAGAAGGGGCTGGATTGCTCACATCTTAATCACTTTAAGCTGATGTTATAACCTTATTCAGTACATCTGTTCCTTTCAAAATACCCAATGAGCCTTTTCTTGCATACTCTTCTGTAAACCTCTTCGACCCATCTTCTCCTAAGGATGAATTGTATATCATAAGCGGAACAGGGTCGTCGCTGTGAGCCTTTAATTCGCATGGAGTTGCGTGGTCAGCTGACACAGCTATAACGACATCATCTTTTAGCTGCTCTAAAAGAGGCCCAAAATATTCTTCGTCTATCAGTTCTATAGACCTCTGCTTCTCCAAAGCCATGCCATCATGCCCGAATTCGTCAGGCCCTTTAAGGTGCAGATATACAACATCGCTCTCCTGAAGACCAAGAATTGTCAGTTTAACCTTCTGCCTGTAATCATCTCTGGCAGAGGTCATTGTCTTTAAACCAACTAGTTTAGATATGCCTATTTCAACTGGCATATCCACTACCGCTGCAAACCTTCTGTTGTATTTATCTGCAAGTTTCTGAAGCTCAGGATATCTGTTTCCAGCATCTCTCAGCAAAAGTATGTTTGCTGGCTTGTATGATTTGGCTATTCTTGACTCGTTCACCTTGCTTCGCTTTAGAACTTCAAACGCCTTTCTGCTGAATTCGTTCACAATATTAGCAGCGAGAATCGCAGCGTCATCATCAACCAAAGGTCTGCAGGGCTCAAAGTTCTGTGAATTGCTTGTAGCTTTTGCAACGCCTATCCCCATTGTTCTGGCATAACCAGGGTCTGTATTCGTTATCTCACTGCTCAGCATCCTTCTGTGTTTGATGATAAGAACCCCCCTATGACCTATTGTATGCTTGAATTCAAACGAAGCATCTTCAAGCCTTACCTTTTTATTTATCTCTTCTTCAAGCATCTCGGCTTCAGCATCGCTCAGGTTTCTACCAGCTCTTCTGTCAATTATAACTCTCATATAATCATCAGCAGTAGCAAAGTTAGCCCGAAGAGCTAGTTGTCCAGTCTTAAAATCAAGGCCTGCTCCTATAGCTTCTATCACTCCTCTTCCAGGATAGCTGTCTGAAAAAGAATAGCCCAGCATGCTGAATACAGCTATGTCTGATTCAGGAGCTATCCCCTTTCCAACAGTTATTACTTGTCCCATGACAGAATTTGCTGCAATTCTATCCAGGTTAGGCGTTTTGGCCCTTTCAAGTGGTGTCATTCCACCTAATTCTTTTACAGGTCTATCAGCCACTCCATCTATCAGCACATAGATTATCTTTTTCATAGACGAATCGATTGTATATTAACTATATCAATATAGCTGATAACAACGTTTATCCAATCGCCTTTAGCTACGCATGGCATGCAATACAACATGAAAAGAGTTGCGGGTCTTTTGCTCTTTGTAGGAATTCTGCAGTTCCTCTTCAGCCTGATGGCTGCTGAATTTTTTTACCCTGGATACAGCGTATCACAGAACTTTATAAGCGACCTCGGAGCAACATGCAGAAGTACATGCCAGATTTTTCAGCCTTCTTCATTCATATTTAATTCATCGCTTGTAATAACAGGTGTATTTGTGATAGCTTCAGGATACTTTTATTCCAAAGCAAAAGTCCCTAAAAGCAGAGCCTTGATAATTCTCCTTTGGATAGCTGGTATATCCTCTGCAGGGGTTGGTCTCTTCCCTGAGACTACTGGCATAATTCATACCATATTCTCTGTAATAGTCTTCTTCAGCATGGCGTTTGCAGCAATATTCTCGTTCAGAGTTACTAAAATGCCTTTAAAGATATTATCAGTTATTCTTGGACTATTCACTCTATCTTTTATCTTTCTTTACATAGGGAAGATATACCTGGGGCTTGGTGCAGGAGGGGCTGAAAGGTTCATTGTCTATCCTGTTCTCTTCTGGGCTCTGGCGTTTTCAGGTTCGCTGATGTCATCGGAATAGACCATATATATTGGATAAAGAGAAAGGAGAGAAGCTATGTCATATCAAGAGCCCTGGTATTTTGACGATATGGAAGGTAAATTTCAGGCCAGATTGAAGGGCGTGAAGAGCGAGACCAAGTCAGCTATGGGAGGAGAATTTGAAGGAACGAGCATAGTGGCAACTCTTGAAGCAAAGTTTGATATGGAAGTCTTTGACAGGCTTCACGACCCAACTTTCATAGCAATAGAAAGGGAAACCAGCAAGGGAAAGATAAACCTGGTTTATGAAGTTACTTCAGTTCAGCCAATGCACTTCCAGATGCTTGGCGTTTCATCAAGTATACCTCAGCAGATAAGAGAAGAGTTTCTGGAGAGAGTCAGCCAGAGTTGGGAGCAGAGCCAGGAGACATGGATAGACCTTGGAGCTTTCCATACAGGATACAAGATGGTCTTTGATGGCAACGAATTGAAGTTTGAAAGAACCAAGCTGACTCCTTTGCAGGGTTCAATTGCACATCTTCTCTCAAAAAAGGCAGTGGAGAGCCTCATCTGTGTGGAGAACGGTATGGAAGTTGGGCAGGTGAAGGGATTTGATATAGGTCTTGCAGTAGATGAATCCTCTTTGGTAAGGTATCATATAGGAGTCTTTGGCTTTACTGGTACAGGAAAATCAAACTTAACCTCTCTACTTGTAAGGAAGCTGATGGAAAGAGATAGCAGGTTAAAGGTCTGCGTTCTCGATGTTTCTGGAGAATACTCTGTCAATCTCATTGATAAGCTTGATGAAGGTACTTTGTATTCAGCGGAGGAATTTGAAGGTATAGATAGCTTCGCCCAGTCTCAGGTTATACCTGATACGCTTGCTTCATACTCTGGTATAGAAGAAAAAATAAGAAAGAGGTTTGAAGAACTGAGCAGGGAAAATAGGATAAAGAAGATGGTGACTGATGAGCAGACAGCTCAATTAACTCTTGATAAAGTGTATGGGGTTCTTGGCAAAATAGTCGATGAGGGAAAGACTGGTTCGCTATCTGTTGAAAACTCTCTCAGAAAAATTCAGAGGTACTTCAGGAAAGGTTTGGTACCTTCAAACAAACTTTTCAAGGATATAGGTGATGAAAATATAAGATACCTTATCTCTGAGCTCGAATCTCTGAAGGGGAAGCTTCATGAGAAGTCAGGCGCTCTGAAGGAAATAGATGCTCTTATAGAGATGATATCAGAAGGAGAGGATGAAGAAGAGGGTATAGCTGAGACTCCTGAAAAGCTGGCACATAAATTTCTAACTAGTAATGATAGAATTGTGATAATGTATCTCCCCGAGCCAAGAATTGCACAATCAGTTGCAGCCAGGTTTCTTAGTAATTTGCTTTATCTGAAAAAGGTGATGGGTAAAAGGGATAGAGTTCTTGTTGTGATAGATGAAGCTCAGGAGTTCGCATCCAGCGACCCCAGGGGAATGCAGAGCGAGTCGAATAGAGCAGTTGAAGCTTTGCTGAGGCAGGGTAGAAAATATGGCGCATCAGCACTTATAAGCACCCAGAGGGTAGCATATCTGAATACAAATGCATTGCAACAGCTTCACAGCTACTTTGTAAGCACTCTGCCGAGAAGCTATGATAGGGTTGTTATAGCAGATTCTTTCAGTCTGGACCTGGGGGTTCTTCAGAAGACAACAGAGCTGCAGACTGGAGAATGGCTGTTTGTCAGCTATAAAGCTACGAAGCAGAAGAATGTACCTGTATTCTTATCTACGCAGAATAACGAAGATATACTGAAGAATTACTTGCTCGGGAGATAGCTGCTTTTGCCATATAAGATAGCAATACTTGGAGGAACAGGAAGCCTGGGCAAAGGCCTGGCGTTAAGGCTGATTAGGGATAATGATGTAACTATCGGGTCAAGGGTGAAAGAAAAGGCTCTGACTGCTGCCAAAGAAATTAAAGCTAGAGCAGAGGTTCTTTACAAGAGCTCTGGGTATAGAGGGATGATAAGAGGAGAGGTTAATTCTTATGCTGTAAAGGAGAATGAATTCATAATACTTGCTATAAAAGCAGAACAGATTGATGATTTTTTGAAAGATGCTGAAAATTATGCATGGAGTGATAAAACAGTTCTCTCGCCAGTAACAAGAATGAAGAAAGTTAAAGATGTGTTTGATTATTATCCCTTTAATATAGATGGTAAAAGAGTATCTGCAGCAGAATATATACAGCAAAAGCTTAACAATGCTACAGTCGTATCAGCTTTGCAGCTTGTTCCTGCCTCAGCTCTGTGGTCGATTAAAGATATGCAGCAATATGATGTTCCTGCAGCTGGCGAAAAAGATGCCTTTAACCTTACAATAAAGGCATTTGCAGGTATAAACAGCCTTAAATTCCTCTATGCAGGACCTTTGCATGTATCTTACCTTATAGAAAGCACATTGCCTCTATTACTCAATCTAGCGATAAGGAACGGTTTTAAAAACCCGGGAATTAGGGTTGTGTAATGAAAATAGGCATGGCTTCAAAGTCATTGTTGCTAGGATTCTCTTTTCTCCTTCTAACACTTCTCTACCATCATAAGTATGTCTGGAATACATCTAACAGCAACGGCAGTATAAGTTATGTCATGAGATACTATGGCTTGCCTTTACATTACATATATCAGGAGATAAGCAGCCCAGTTGGATTATCAAACTACTTCAAGGTTTCAGCAGTTAACTTTCTCATAGACCTGTTGTTCTGGACTGTAATTGCAGGCTTGATAATAGCTGTTGTATCAAGGTATCTTGCTAGGCAAATACCTTTAACCCAGCAATCATGAGGGTTGGAGCAATTCATGAAACGCAAAGATGAAGTTCTGCTTGGAGTACATGTATCTATATCAGGCTCAATAGACCTAGCTGTTGATAGAGCGTTAGCTCTTGGCATCAATATCTTTCAGATGTTCACAAGAAATCCCCAGGGTTGGAAATTTTCACCGTTGAAGGAAGATTCTGTAAAGTTGTTCAAATCCAAGCTTAAGAAGAGTGGAATTAGCAAAGTCATAGACCATATGCCCTATCTACCTAATCTGTCATCTCCTGTTGAAACAATATACGAAAAGTCTGTAGATGCATTCATTCATGAGCTTGGAAGGGTTGAGATGCTCGATATTGATGAGCTTGTTGTTCACCTAGGTAGCCATATGGGAAAAGGTCAGGCATACGGGCAAAAGAGACTAGCTGAAGCAATAAAGAAAGGTTTGAAAGAGGTTAATCCTTCATGCCATGTGTTGCTTGAGAACACGTCAGGTCAGAAAAACGCAGTCGGATCAAGCATAGATGATATTTCAAACATAATTTCTATGATAGGAGATGATAGGGTAGGGGTTTGTATAGATACTTGCCATCTCTATGCAGCAGGCTACGATATAACTACTGAAGCAGGATTGAACCAAGTGCTGAATGAAATAGAAAAAAAGATAGGCATAGAAAGGGTCAGGGTTATACACCTCAATGATTCAAAAGGTGCTTTGGGCTCAGGGCTTGACAGGCATGAGAACATAGGAAAAGGGTATATAGGAAAAAAGGGTTTCAGAAATATCCTAAGCAGGAAGGAGATAATAACAAAGCCTCTGATACTCGAAACCCCTGTGGGAAGTGAAGATGATTACAGGTCTGACTTGAATACTGTTAAAGAGCTGATAAATAATAATTAGAATTCCTTTTTTACATTGACTCTGCCTGTCATTCTATATTTCATCACATCCAGCTTCAAGAGCTGGATTGCTAATGCTGGGTCAACACCTTTCGGGCAGACCAAAGAGCATGCTCCTGCAAATTCGCACCCCCACACTCCGTTCATGTCATCAACCAGCTCGAGCCTCTCCTTTTCGCCCTGGTCCCTCGAATCTTTGTTGTACCTGTAAGCCTGTGCAAGAGCTTGAGGACCCAAGTAGTAAGTGTTTGTGTTTGATATAGGGCATGCATCAACGCATAAACCGCATTTTATACAGTAGGAAAACGGAAGGTAATAGTCTAGTTGCCTTCTTGTCTGATTATACTCCTTTTCAGCCGTGAACTTCTCCTCTTCATCTTCTCTGATGAGCCATGGCTTGACAGACATATGCTTTCTGAAGAATTCGTCAAAATCAGTTACCAAATCTTTTAATATAGGGTGTGCTTCCATCGGTCCTACTTCAACCCTCTCTACACCAAGTGAGAAAAGATTGGTCTCGCATGCAAGCCTGGGCCTTCCGTTTATCACCATGGCACATGAGCCACAGATTCCCATTCTGCAGCTGTACCTTATGCTTAGAGTGTTATCTTGCCATGCCTTTATATTGAGTAAGGCATCTAGCACTGTAGTATATTTGTCAGCTTTAACATCGTATTCTTGTATTTCAAAACCTTCCCCTTCAGCTCTCAGCCTCTTCACAGCAATGGTAAAGCTCTTCATCTCCTTTACTTGTAACTTCTGGGCCTGATTGGACATTATGGCTTCCTCCTCTCAGAATGCAGGTATATTGCCCTTACGGCTACAATGCCATATACAATTGCCCCTATACCCACCAAAATATTCAACGCATACCTCAGTATCTGGATAGATGAGAAAGGAGAGAGGAATGAAGATAGCATAAGAAGCACAGGTATACCTATCATTGTTATATAGCCAAATAACATTATGTATGCAGCCTTCATCTCCAGAACACCACCATAAATACAAAAGCCATTGACCATAGCAATATCGCTACATATGGTATCATCATGTAAACGCTAACTTTGAACGAGCTGCCATATCTCTTTCTTATCAGCGATATATATTCATCGTTCAACCTTCCGAACACCATTCCCCTTGACCAGCTCATGGAAAGCCCCTTTACAGTCTCAAAGAATTGAGGGGTTATCAATACCCAGAATATTGCTGTGGCTACTTTGGCAATTAGATATGCAGGACTTGAGAAGAGAAGGTAATAAAGCATTATTGCACCATATATAATTGAGTAGAATGCAAGAATCCTGTTGAAGAGCATGTGAATGTAAGCTGCGACGTAAAAACGGGAAAGCCTTGATATTCGCTTTTGACCATCTCTCATATCCTTTAGATTTTTTTTGCTGCTCATCAATACACCCTCTCCATCGGCTGCCACTTTGTTATTTTAACAGGTGAATATTTTATTCTTGGAAAATCTTCAGTTCTGAATGCTAATGTATGCTTCAGAAAATTGGCATCGTCCCTTTTCGGAAACTCCTCCATTGCATGAGAACCCCTGCTCTCCCTTCTTGCAAGAGCTCCTTCAACTACAACCTGAGCAAGCTCTATCATATTCCCTATCTCTATAGCATCTCTTAGATTGCTGTTGAAAACTTTACCTTTATCCCTTACATATATATTCTGATACCTCTTTCTCAGCTCCAACAATTTCTTCTTTGCTACTTCTAATCCTGCAACTGTTCTGTAGACATAGACATAGCTATCCATCGTCTCCCACAGCTCTTTTCTGAGCTGGTATGGATTCTCTGAGCCTGACGCACTTTCATACCTTTCCAGCTCTTTTGTTGCAGTATCTATCAAAGATTCGGAGACCTGCTGCGGGTCCTTTATATTCAATGCATATTTCGCCGCCTCTTCCCCAGTAACCCTTCCCCATATCACACACTGGCTTAGGGAATTGCTGCCAAGCCTATTAGCCCCATGAACGCTTACGCAGCCGCATTCACCTGCAGCCCATAAGCCCTTGACTGCTCTTCCAGTCTCATCCATCAAGACCTGACCAAATATGTTTGAGTGAATTCCCCCCATAGTGTGATGAGCAGCTGGCCTTACAGGTATGGGTTCATCTGCAGGATTAGTGCCTAGAGTCTTCATTACAAGCTCTTTGATCATCGGGAGCCTTTCGTTTATCTTATCTTCTCCAAGATGCCTTAAATCAAGAAGAACATGTTTTAACCCGCTAGCTTCATGAGTAAGCCCTCTCCCCTGCCTTATCTCCGTTATCATTGCTCTGGCTACTATGTCCCTTGGTGCCAGCTCCATCAGTTTCTTGGCATAATTTTCCATGAACCTCTTCCCTTCAGAGTTAAGCAGATAGCCTCCTTCCCCCCTTGCAGCTTCGGTTATCAGAACTCCGCTGGGAACAAGCCCTGTCGGGTGGAATTGTGTGAATTCCATATCCTTTGTAGGTATACCTGCCTTGTATGCTATTGCTATACCGTCTCCTGTGCTAGAATATGCTGTTGTGGTAAAGCCGAAGAATCTTGATGCTCCGCCCGTAGCTATTATTCCAGCCTTTGCCAGAAATGCCTTATGCTCTCCTGTTGCAAGGTCAAAGGAATAGAAGCCTCTGAATTCTCCGTCAGCAATTAGAAGGTTTGTAACATAGTGCTCGTGAAATATCTCTACATCCCTAAACGATAACAGGTTATCGTAAAGTGCACTTAGCATGAAGAAGCCCGTCTTATCTGCAGCAAACGCTGTCCTTGGAACACTCATGCCTCCAAAGGCTCTTAGGATTATCTTCCCATCTTCTGTCCTGTTCCATGGCACCCCAAGATGGTCAAAGAATCTTATCTCCTTTGGGGCTTCATTGACAAGAAATTCTATAGCATCCTGGTCACCAAGATAATCGCTTCCCTTAGCTGTATCGAATCCATGCAAATCTATCGAATCGCCATTCTCGCCCGGGAAGAGTACACCAGATATGCCCCCTTCCGCTGATACAGAATGGCTCCTCATCGCATGAAGCTTGGATACAAGTGCTATCTTGAGAGAACCTTTGGAGACCCTTGCTGCCTGCAGAGCAGCTCTCATACCAGCCAGACCGCTTCCTACTATGACGACATCGAAATCGAGAACTTGCATCGCCAGAATGGGCTTATCGTTAAGGTGTATAGGCTTTTCTGCTATAATTTACGAGTAGCTGGGAGCCTGCTTCTTCTTTATCAGCTCCTTGGGAACATTTGCTAATCTAACTACATTGCTGCTTTGAATCATGTATATAGGTAATCCTGTGTTTGGGTCATTGCCTACCCTGAATATTGCGCTGACTATGCTCTTATACATCAGCACGCTTCCATCCTTCAGCTTCAGCTTTATCCAGTGGTCTTCCCCCTCAGCTTCAAAGTCTACCAGCTCTCCACCCTGCGGCATCATAGGTGCGCTCAAACCAACACTCTCTGGCTGCAGGAAGCAAACATTAAGGTTAAAACGTTTTCATATATAGAAATCTATGTTAATTAACCCAGTTGAGGAAGGGCTTGCAATGCAAATTGACAAAGCCAAAGATTCTGGTCAGCAACGATGATGGCCCATCAAGCCCTGGAGTGCAGGCATTAGTCAGTTCTCTTTCATCGTTTGCAGATGTATATCCTGTCATACCTGAAACTCCAAGAAGCGGTACAAGCATGAGTCTTACATTTCACAAGCCATTGAGAATAAGAGAAGTCTCCGTCTCAGGTAGAAAGGGATACCTTGTATCTGGCAATCCTGCTGACTCTGTGATGATGGCATTAAACAGGATTCTTGAAGAAAGGCCGGATGCAATGGCATCAGGGATAAACATAGGGGATAATACAGGCCTGCAGGATGTTTTTGCATCAGGCACTGTACAAGCTGCAATTCAGGCTGCGTTTGCAGGTATACCTTCAGTAGCTTTCTCGATGCAGATCCAGGAATCAGCAATCTTCTCTCCCGCTGAAGCGAAGGGAAATTTCAAAACTGCGGCAGAGTTTGCAATCAAGATAATGCAATGGGTTATTGAAAAAGGATTGCCAGATGGAGTTGACCTTTTGAACGTAAACTTTCCTCTAGCTATTGATAAGAACAGCAAAATAATAATTGCAAGACTTGCTAAAAGAAAATACCAGAATTATGTTGAGCAGAGGCTGGACCCGAGAGGCAGACCTTATTACTGGGTTTGGGGCAAAAGAATGGAGAGCTATGAAGATGGAACGGATGCAAAGGCAGTGCTTGAGCAAGGCTATATTTCTATAACTCCTTTGAAAGTGGATTTGACTGCTACAAACTCTAATCTAGAGTCTCTTGTTGAGTTTTTATCAACTTGGCAACGTTTAACAAAGTGATTTTAAAGACAGATGATGTGAAAAAGAGGGTTATCATATCGAGCAAAGTTGTTTACAGAGGCAGGCATATAGCTGTAAGAGAGGATGAAGTTAAAGAAGATGATAATAATATACATCACTACGAGATAGTTGAGCATCCCGGTGCAGTAGCAATACTTGCTTTATATGCTAAAGATAATAAATTCATCTTCGAAAGGCAGTACAGGCACAGCACTCAAGAGTATCTTTACGAAATACCTGCGGGAACTCTTGAAGAGAATGAAGAGCCAAAGCAATGTGCAAAGAGAGAGCTGCTGGAGGAAACAGGTTTCATAGCTGATGATATCAATGAGCTTATTAGTATAAGAACCTCTCCAGGCTATACAAACGAAATTCTTCACATTTTCTACTGCACTTCGCATCAGAGGAGAGAGAGCAGGCTTGAGTCAGATGAAGAGATAGAAGTGATAATGCTCGGAAAAGATGAAATAGCAAGGATGGTTAGAGAGAAGAAGATAGTAGATTCTAAGACACTTTCAGCTCTTTTTGTTGCCGAAAAGCTCAGGCTTGTGGAGCTGTAAGCTGTGCAGCCTGTTTCGCTGTAGGCTCAGCTAAAGTGCTATGTTCAAAGGCCGGAGCAAGTGGCTGAAGAAGCTTCTTTATCCTGTTTGCCGCAGTTGCAGCTTGTCCGAAGCCAACTGCTAATAAATTCTGCCTGAAACCTGACCTTGGCGAGGCAACATCGCCTGCAGCAAATATTCCTGGCACACTTGTCTGCTGAAGGTCATCCACAAGCAATCCTCTATTATCCATTTCTATACCCCACTTCTTCATGATGCTCAGGTCAGCCTTGTAGCCTACTAGGACTAAAATATCGTCAACCTGCAAAGTTTCTTCGCTGCCATTCTGTGTGTTTGTAATGATAGCTTTCTCAACCCATTCATTTCCCAAAACTGATTTCAGGACATAAAAAAGTTTCACCTTAACGTTAGAGTGCATAAGTTCATCAACAGACTTCTCATGAGCCCTGAAAGCATCTCTTCTGTGAATCAAAGTTGTCTCTGAAGCTATGTCCTTCAGGTGAAGGGCCCAATCTACTGCTGAATCTCCACCTCCTACAATAAGGATCCTTTTACCCCTGAACCTTTCAGGGTCTCTCACATAGTAAAAAACACCCTTTCCCTCAAACTGAGTTATATTTTCAGCCTCAACCTTGTTCGGGCTGAAGGTTCCTATGCCTGTTGCAACAAGGACTGCTTTGCATTTATATGTAGCTTTATCGGTTGTCACTTCGAAGGAAAGTTCTTCCTTCTTTGATATTTCTAACACCTTTTCCCCAAGCTTAACTGCAGGGTTATATTTCATAGCCTGCTTTACCAGGTTGTTGACCAATTCTTTCCCAGTTACCTCATAGAAGCCAGGCATATCGTAAATGAATTTGTCAGGGTAAAGAAAGGTTATTTGTCCTCCTAGGTCTTCTGTGGCTTCTATAAGAAGTACATCCAAATCTCTAAATCCAGCGTAATAGGTACTGAAAAGTCCTATGGGCCCGCCCCCTATCACTATAACATCGTATACCTTGTCTTCGCTCAAGGCCCGGGGCAAGGGCGGATTGCACCTTCTATTTTACTTTCTGGTAGAATATGCATTTTCTAAGCTATAGGCTTTTGCATACTAGTGCCCATCTCCGAGCAATCCCCTCCCCATGCTCAACAACGTTGAATCTGCTGAGCATATGATTCCACTCGGCAGATGAAACTGCTCTAGCATCTGTCTTTCTAAACGCTCTGGTTACGCTAATGTATGCTTTGCCCTCTGGCTTCATTATTCTGTTTATCTGTCTGATTGCTCCTTCATGGTCTGTCATGCAGCAGATTAGGCCATTGGCAAAGACAAAATCCACGGATGAATCGGGTATAAAGTCAACTTTTGACGCAGAGACTGCATGAGCTTCCACAACATCTTCAACTTTTTCTTTTTTGGCTTTTAAAATCAGCTTTTTTATGCTATCAACATCAAAATCTACAGCATATACCTTTCCTTTCTCTCCTACCCTTTTTGCGAAAGCTATCGTATAGAAACCTGGTCCTGAACCGAGGTCAGCAACTGTATAGCCTTCACTGGCATAATGTTTTGCAACTTTACCTGGGTTAAATAACAAATATCTGAAAGGATTATCAAGCAAAAATGATGGTATACGCCTATCCTGGCAACAGCTCTTTCCTTCAAAGCATTCTTTGCTCAAGAGGTCCTCACAATGATGCGTCTTTTAACCTGGTTAAAAGTGTAATGGCCCAACAATCTTCCAAACCTTTTACATCTAAATATGTGATTGAGTAAGCGTTTCAACAATCATATAACAGCCAAGTACCAAAGAAAAAAGGTTATATTTGGCAATTAAATGGTTATGCTGTTGTCAAATTCGGATAACACAAAACTCGACCAGATTATTCAAGAATTGAAAAAACTGAACGAATCTCTTGCTAAGCCCCCAGCTCCACCGCCGCCTAAAGGGCTATGGAATGAATTCAAAGCATTTCTGGGCAAAGGAAATATGCTAGCATTGGCTGTAGGTTTCATAATCGGAACCTATACAGGAAAAGTTGTATCAGCACTTGTATTCGATATAATAATGCCCATACCTGGTGCATTTACGCCAGGAGGAAATTGGCAGACTGCAACTGTCGTATTGCAAATAGGAAACGGAATGAAATTCGCTGTCGGAGATTTTATTGCTAATGTGGTAAATTTTATCATAGTTGCTGCAGTGGTATTTCTTTTGGTCAGGTATGTTGAAAAGCTAGGGATAAAATGAACTGTCGATAAATAATAGCTTTAAAAGGTAAAAGTTTCCTGCTATGGCATAATGAAACATCGATTTCAGTCAGTCAGAGATTATGAGGTCGAGCCGGGCCTTGTAAAAGGCCTAGTTGAGAATATGAGAAATTCAGGAGGGTTTCAGGCATCTCAGCTTGGAAAAGGGGCAGAAATAATAAGCAAAATATGGTACAATGATGAGTGCACGAGCATACTTTCTTTCACTGCTGATATTGTATCAACAGGAGTAAGAGGTGTAATAAGGCAAGTGGTTAGAGAGGGGCTCGTTGACCTCATTATAACGACCTGCGGCACCCTTGACCATGATATAGCTAGGTCTCTTGGCGATTATATGGAGGGAGACTTCATGCTTGACGATGCTACTCTCTTGAAAAAAGGATTTCACAGGTTGGGTAATGTTATCATACCTAAAGAAAACTATGGACCTTCAATAGAAAGGTTTATGAAAGAATTGCTGAATGAAAAATACTCTGATGCATCAGAGCCAATTCCTCCTCATCAGATAATATGGGAAGCAGGGAGGAAGATGAATGAAAGCTCAATTCTTTACTGGGCTTACAGGAATAAGGTTCCCGTAATAGTTCCCGGGATTATGGACGGTGCCTTTGGATCTCAATTATGGCTCTTCTATCAATCCCACAGGAAATTCCAGATTGATATGATGCAGGACCAGCAACTTATGGCAGATACAGTCTTTTCTTCAAAGAAGCTTGGAGCTCTCATTCTTGGAGGAGGAATTGCTAAGCATCACACAATATGGTGGGCTCAGTTTAAGAGCGGGCTTGACTATGCAGTATATGTAACAACTGCATCAGAGTATGACGGAAGCCTATCTGGGGCTCAGCTGAGGGAAGCCATAAGCTGGTCGAAGATAAAACCGAAAGCAAAGCAAGTAACCATAATAGGAGATGCAACCATTGTATTCCCATTGCTTGCATCCGCAGCTCTGAAAAAGGAATGATAGCGCTTAACTTAATAGCATCCCAATCTTAACTTTTACCGTGAAAGACCCGTTCGAGTATTTAGCTAAAGATTACTTACCATGGATGAAGGGATTGGTTTCTATAGACCTATCCCAGAACGGTTACAGTCAATCAAAGATATCTGCCATGATTGGCGTTACTCAGCCATCGGTAAACTATTATCTGAAAAAGGGTAAGAAAGAATATTTTAGCAAGCTACAGAAAATAGGTCTGTCTGCTGATAGCATTAGAGAGCAGGAATATGGGTTCAAAGATGCAATACTGGCAGGAGGGTCTGAGGGTATGCTGAAAGCAATGCAGATAATGCTTAACGCTCTCGCAAGCGGGGAGATGTGCGAATATCATAAGAGAGTTTACCACGCTCCAATCGATTGCGATGCCTGCATGAAACTCTGGGGCACAGGGGATAGCAAGGAAAGAAACAGGATAATAACAATTTTGAATAAGGCTGTTTCCGTTCTTGAAACCTCTACAACCTTTCCTCTGCTAATACCAGAGGTAAACACAAACTTTGTGCTTTCTTCCAGGGATGCAAGGAGCGAGAAGGATGTAGCAGGTATAGAGGGGAGGATTGTTAAGCTGAGAGGAATTGCAAAGGCTATGAGCTCTGCAGAATTCGGAGCAAGTGGGCATCTTGCTTCGGTATTGCTGGCTGTGAAAAAGCATTATCCCTCAATCAACTCTGCAATAAACGTGAAGTATGATAGAATGATAAGAGATATAATGACAAATTCAGGCTGGAGGCTTTACGAGATACAATCAAATAAACAGGTAACTCCTGAAAAGGTCCCCATGCTTCTTGATAGAATGCTTTCAGAAATCTCTGGCAGTAATTCTCCGCCCGATGCGGTAATCCATGCAGGCAGCATAGGTTTAGAGGCTTCCACATACATCTTCGGGGCTGATACTGATGAAGTACTCAGAAAAGTGCTCGACCTATCTGCTGCATATGCATCGAAAAGGACAGAGACGATTCATAACAGGCGATAATTATAGAAGTGAATGTCCTCTTTCTTTTTCGATTTAATTGTAAGAATTCTAACCTTTTTATAGCCCCCTTGAATGGAGACCACACCTAATGTCCCTTCTGGGATATCTCGTGCTCTTCCTAGGCGGTCTGATTGCAATCTATTCTCTTTACTGGGGCTTTTTGCTGGTGGTTGGCGGAGATTACATAAGAAAATACAGACAGAAAGAGCATAAATTGCCCAGTTACTTGCCTTTTATTTCTATCATCGTTGCAGTGAAGAATGAAGAAAAGGTTCTGGAAAGGTTGGTCGATTCACTTCAGACACTTAACTATAGCCCAGATAGAATGGAATTTATCTTTTCAGAAAGTGGTTCAACAGACAGAACAAGGCTGATTCTTGCACAGCTGGCGTTAAAGGAGCCTAGAATGAAGGTTGTCACATCTAACGTTACAGGTAAAGGAAATGCCCTGAACGAGGCAATAAAGATAGCTAGGGGTGAGCTCTTCTTCTTTCTTGATGCAGATTGCGTTCCTGAGAAGGACTTTCTGCTGAAAGCAGCTGAAGAGTATGAAAGGGGAAACAAGGTTCTTGTAGGATACTACAGAACCATAAACGCAACCCAGAGCATCTGGTCAAGGCTTGCTGTGTTTGAGGACTTTCTCTGGAGGGTGATGGGTGCAGGTAAAGCTAAACTTAACCTTTCAGTCCCGGTAGCAGGACCTTGCACAGTTATCTGCAGAGAGGCTGTTCATTCAATAGGAGGCTTCAGGAATACCCTGACCGAAGATATAGAGTTATGGATGAGGCTTCTTAAAGCAGGGTATGTAGGTAAATATGTAGACGCGTATGTCTGGCTTGAAGCGCCTGTATCGCTGCAAGTGTTGCTAAGGCAGAGAATAAGATGGTACAGAGGCTACCTTGAAACAGCTCTAATGCATCTTGATATTGTGAAACATGCACCTCTTTCGCAATCTGTAGATGCTCTTTTGATGCTTTCAACGCCATTCTTTGCCATGCTCTCGCTTTTATCATATGCAGTTTCTCTGCTGAGCCTCCCTGCACTCCCTTCAAACCTTTCTATACTTCTTTTTGTTGGCTGGTTCATAGGCTCAAATCTTTTGGGTCTTTTCCTGCTTAACATAGGAATAATATTTATTCTTGGAAGCGATGGAAGCGAAATAGCTAGAATGTCCCCGCTTGTATATCTTTACACTGCAGTGCTATCTTTATCCAGCTCTATAGCAATATTGAATATGGCACTCAGCAGACCAAGAAGATGGATAAAGACAGAAAGAACTGGTTATGTTGACCCTATATTTGTGAAGCTCAGGAAGTGAAATTTCCTGCAGAGCATTGATGAAAAAAAGCATCAACATCAGAAATTCATCCTTTCTCAAAAAGTAAGACTTCTTGACAGTCTGACAAGAAAAGAAATAGAACTTGATGCCAGCAATAACAGAGCTGTAAAGGTATATGTTTGTGGCCTTACAGTTTATGACAGAGCACACATAGGCCATGCAAAATCGATAGTATTCTTTGATGTGCTCAGAAGGGTGCTGAAGGCAAAGGGATTCGATGTTACTTTTGTTCAGAACTTTACTGATGTAGATGATAAAATTATAGATAAAGCAGCAAGGTTGGGCATAAGTTCCGAAGAGCTGGCTAAAATGTACATAGATGAATACTACAGAGATTTTGACCAGCTTAACGTCTTAAGAGGCGATGTAATGCCAAGGGCTACTGAAAATATACAGGAGATGATAGCGATGATTGAAGGGTTGATGAAAAAAGGATACGCATATGTTGTCAGGTCTGGAGTGTATCTGGATGTAACAAAGGTAAAAGATTATGGAAAGCTGTCAAGAATAAAGGTTGAAGAGCTGAAAAGAGGTGCGAGGGTTGAGCCAGACCCATACAAAAGGAACCAGCTTGATTTTGCTCTCTGGAAGTTTTACGATTCTCCTCCTCACTGGGATTCACCTTGGGGTAAAGGGAGGCCCGGATGGCATATAGAATGCTCAGCCATGATACACAGATACCTGCAGGAGCCCATAGATATCCATGGAGGAGGAGAAGACTTGTTATTCCCGCATCACGAAAACGAAATAGCGCAGAGTGAGTCTTTGTTCGAGAAGCCTTTGGCAAGGGTATGGATGCATGTTGGCATGGTCAAGCTTGAAGGGATAAAAATGTCAAAATCTCTTGGCAACATAATTTCTGTAAGGGATTTTATCGATAGATACGGACCAAACCTCTTGAGGTATTTTGTTCTTTCTACACACTACAGGAAGCAGCTTGAATATAACGAGCAGATGCTTGAAAAAGCTGCAGAGAACTGGAGGCTTGTCGAGCTTGCAGCTGCAGTAGTTAAAAATTATCCATCAATTGGCTCTGAAGAAGATAATAAGCAGGCGGAGAAGAGCTTGGTAAGTTTTGACCAGCATATTTCATCAGATATGAACACTGCATTAGCCTTGTCAGATATGGTGAGGGTTTCAAAGCTTGTTAATTCTGCCTTCACGAGGGGGGAATTTGGTGATGGTAAAGAGACCGCTTTGTCATCAACCTTCTCTATCATCTTTAGCACTTTAGGCTTCAAAAAAGCAGAACTTGTTGAAAAGGAAGTTGTTCAATTAATAAGGGAAAGGGAGGAGTTAAGGGAGAAAGGCAGATTCAGCGAAGCTGATGAGATAAGGAAGAGGCTGAATGGAATGAAGATTGTAGTCATAGACCATAAAAAGGGAACCCTTTGGTACAAGAGTGAAGTGTTAGGCTAAAAGATAATTTGACAGATTCATTTACGCGGAAGATTTTTTAAGCATGATATAAATCGTAAGGGATGCTGGGAATCGTATGGTAGTTTACTTTCAGACAGCCACAGACATACTGACTTACATCACAAACATCGTCTGGGTAGTAGTTATAATGGCTTTTCTTTTCTACGGTAATAGAATACAGGTCTACCTGTCTTTAAGAAAAGTAGGAGGCAGCTTGAGGGCTTTAGAAAGAATGAGGGATGATACAAAGAAAAGACTGATTCAGGAATTTTCAAAGTATGGAGGAGATGTCATAGAGATAAAGGCAGAGACGGATAGGTTGCTTGGTAGCATATTGATAGACCCTGTGTCTATGGACCCGAGCGGAATAGTCTACAAGCTTGAACATCTGATAAAGACGTATGAAGATTACTTCAAGAAGAAGGTTGAAAAGCTGACACCTAATGCTGAAAAGATAGTAAGGCAGAATTTATCTAACCTGGTTGAGATAGGCATGTCTCTTGATTATCTTTATAGGTATGTAAGGCACCTTTACGCCTCTGCAAAGAGATATAATGACCTTTTTGCAGTTGTGCAGCTTCAGATGACACTGCCTTTGCTGATGGATTCTGCAGAGGCTTATTATGCTGCTACAGATGCTTTCGTAAAGGGAGAGCCTATTGGAGACAGCTTAGGCCCTATGGTTGCAGCTGCTTTGATTAACAGTGCAAATGCAAAGACTCAACCTATATCTGAAGAAACAGTTTATTCAGAAGTCAGTTATGAAGGGAGAAAGCTTCTGGTTGTTAAGGCTGAGGGGCCCGGAGGCACTGTGGGAAGGCCTGGTGAAGCTGTGGAAAAGCTGCTTGAAAGCAACCCTGACACATCTTTAGTTATAACTGTGGATGCAGCACTGAAGCTTGAGGGTGAAAACTCAGGTGAGGTTGCTGAAGGTGTAGGAGCTGCGATAGGAGGGCCAGGAGTTGACAGATACAGGATTGAAGGGATAGCAACGAAGCATAACATACCTATGTATGCAGTGGTTGTAAAGATGTCGGAGAAAGAAGCGATAACAAAGATGAAGGATGAGATAAAGAATCAGGTTGAAGAAGTTCTCAGAAGGGTAAGAAGATTGCTGTATGAAAAGACAGAACCAAACTCCAAGGTTCTGATAGCGGGAATCGGCAATACCATAGGCGTACCCTAGGATATTTCTTCAAGAATAGCTGTCCATGCTCTATCGACATTATCAGCGTTGTATCCTCCTCCGCCCATAACGAGCAATCTGCCATTGCACATCTCATGAGCCAAAAGATGTAATTTTCTGGCTGCATATCTGTGAGCTTCTTCACTGTATCTTAAATGGGTCAAGGGGTCTCCTTTCAATCCATCAGCCCCAGCCTGGAAAAATATTATCTCCGCTTCACTCCTTTTGCAGAATTCAAACGCTTCGTCGAACGCTTTAATGAAATCTTTATCATCGCTGCCAGGCGGTAAAGGTATGTTCAACTTTGTCCCCTTAGCCTCTCCTTTGCCATCTTCATCTCTGTAGCCTGTCCCTGGAAAAAGATACCTTCCATCTTCATGAATGTCAGCAATGTAAAGCCATGGCTCTTCTTCAAAAGTGTAATATATTCCATCACCATGATGGGCATCTATGTCAACGTAGAGTATTTTTTTGCAGCTCATCTTCTCATGGGCCATCTTAATAGCTATGCCAGCATCGTTAAAGACGCAGAAGCCTGATGCAGATGACGGCATTGCATGGTGTAAACCGCCAAGAGGATTAAATCCATGCTCAATCTCATTCTTGTCTATAGCTTCAAGTAGTGAAAGGGTTGAACCAACAGGTATGGTTGAAGCTTCATAAACTCCTATGAATGCAGGAGTATCGCCATAATCGAGGTAACCCATACCTGTCTCCGATGCCAGTTTTACTCTATCAACGTATTTCGAGCTATGAAATAGAAGTATCTCTGAATCCCTAGCATGCCTTGGCCTGTATATCCTTATCCCTCTAATTCTAGCAATCTTTTCAGCCCTTTTCAAAAAAGGCTGAACCCTGCTCGAACTCATAGGATGACCTGCTGGGAATGTGTATTTGGTAAGCTCTTCTCCCAGTATCATACCTACTCTGCATTTACTCAAACCACTATATTCATCTCATCTTTTGTAACCTATCTTCCTAAGAAATTTGAGCCTTTCTTCCACCTTATCTTTATCTTCAACCCCTAGAGGGGAGCTGCCATCTATCACCCCTAGTATGCCCTTTCCCTGCTCTGTTTCAGCAATTATCAACTGAAGAGGATTTGCAGTTGCGCAGTATATGCTTGCAATTTCATGAACTTCTTTTAGCCTGTTCATTATGTTTATAGGGTAGGCATCTTTCAGTATAACAGTTAGCATATGGCCAGCCGCTGCCAGCTTGGCTATTTCAATCGCTTTTGTAATGCAGCTTTCATCTGTTCCATCATATCTTATCAATCTATCGCCACTTGACTCGTTAAATGCTATTCCGAACTTTATCCCAGGGTATGCTGTACTAATTGCTTCATACACATCTTCAACAGTCTTTATGAAGTGAGATTGAGCTATTATTACGTTGTAGCCATCAGGCTTTACTTCTACAACCTTAAGCTGCAGACTCATGGTAAGACAGCAATAGCGAAAAGAATTTAACCTTTCTTTTCAGGAATTGAAAGTACAACATTATACAGATAGGATTATGCTTCAACGATGAGAATCAAGTTTGTCTGACAAGTTGCTTCAGCCTGTCAGCAAGCTCTGGCAAGTATCTCTTCAGATGTGCTTCTTCTGCAATTATATCCATGCCTCCAGCAATTGCATCAGCTCCTTCCCCCTTCTTAAGCAGCAGATTTGATATGCACCAGTAAGAATAGTATAGAGAATCAAATATATTTCCGTTATCTATCAGCCCTTTCATCTTCCTTTTTATAGCAGCTGCTTCAGCATAACCAAACGATGTGGAAAGCTTGTGCATTCTTCTTTCAGCGTTTGTACTGCTGCACAGGTCAAAGTCCGATGCTTCTGAAAAAAATGAAAGCGAGGCTATATCTCTAAGCTGAGATGCTATATGTGACGGATGAGGAACTATACCTTTCTTCAGAAGCATAAGCTCGGATATGAGGGGCAGGGATGACACAAAATACAAGCTAGATGCCTTAAGCTTTCCCTTCTCTAAGAGGGAAAAAGATTCCATTATGCAGGATGTTGCAATGATTTCCACTTCTTTCACATGCTCCTTCTTCGCCAATTCAGCCTTTTCCTCAACTCTTGAGCCTAAAACTTTTGCCATATTCCACTCGCTGTCTGATATGATTTTGTAAGGAAGTGCTATTATCCTCTTTAAATCAGAAGCCGGTTGAATAAGGTATAGTTGCTTATTATAATCAATAGCTCTTGTCTTACCTTTTGCTGGATACGCAAAGATGTTGTATTCACAAAAGTCTCTTCTGCAACCATCTGCAGAGCAGCCGGAAAGAAATATAGTTGAGTTGGGGAACTCAGATATTACTTTTTCCCTCAAAGCTATAGGAAGCTTCACATGCCTGGTAAAATATTCAAGCTATATTAATTGTAATGAGAGTGCAATTAAGGATACGTTAGCAATATTTAAATAGGGGGTTTATAACTTATACTTACAGATAAGTTTTAAGGTGTTAGAAGTGAGTTATAGAAGAGATCCTTATGCAGCGGAAACGAGCGGAGAGAAGTGTCCGAGGTGCGGCAGGGGCCCGATGGTCATGGACCCGTCAAGCGGAGAGATGGTATGCGGATACTGCGGGTTCGTAGTCAAGGAAAGGTTGGAGGAGACAGGTCCTGAATGGAGGGCATTCTCAAAGGAGGAAAAAGACGATAGAAGCAGGACAGGCATACCTATGTCTCTTGCAATGCATGACATGGGTCTAGCAACTGTGATAGGCCCTGAAGATAGGGATGCATCAGGCAAGAGCCTTTCAAGCAGCGTAAGAAGTGCAATGGACAGGCTCAGAACCTGGGATGGTAGAAGCCAGGTGCATGAACCAGTAGACAGAAACCTTAGACAAGCATTTAGCGAACTGGACAGGCTTGCAGATAAACTGAGCATATCTGATGTTGTTGTTGAAAGAGCGGCATACATATACAGGAAGGCACTTGAAAGAGGGCTGGTAAGAGGGAGAAGTATAAGTGCTCTTATAGCAGCATCTGTATATGCAGCATGCAGGGCTACAGAGACTCCAAGAACTCTTAAGGATGTTACTGCAGCCAGCAGCGTTAAAAAGAAGGATATAGCTAGGTGTTACAGGCTTTTACTCAGAGAGCTTGACATAAAGATGCCCATAATGGACCCGATAAAGAATGTCAGCAGGATAGCTAGCAAGGCAGGACTTAGCGAGAAGACAAAGAGAAAAGCTGTTGAAATACTCAAGAAAGCAATAGAATCAAGAAGTTCGGCAGGAAAGGACCCTATGGGCTTAGCTGCAGCAGCACTTTACGTTGCATGCGTTCTTGAAGGAGAAAACAAGACACAAAAGGATATAGCTGAAGCTGCGGGGGTTACAGAAGTTACAATAAGGAACAGATATAAGGGATTGAAGACAGCGCTAAAGATTCAGGAGCCTGTGCTGACAGAAGAAGAGAGTATTTAATTTAGCTCCATAGCTCTTCAGCATTGTGAACCCTGTTTTTTGCAAGGTTGTCAAGGTCTATTGATGAATATGCATCAAAGCATTCTCTTTTTATTGTATCCATATACATTTTGACTTCTTCATCATTCATGCACTGAAACATGTATCTTCCCTGATAAGGATGGGGCTTGCCGTCTCTCTTTATCAGCTCGAAGTGCATGAACGGGTCGCTCCTTTTTATGCTGACAGGCTTCCTTTCGTTGTTGAGGTTGACTATTTCAAGGGCAAGCCTTCCAACAAAGCCGCTATGCACTTTTGCTGCATTAAGAAAAGATAAGCCCATCCTTCCAAACTTGCTCTTGGCAGTTAAATGAGCCACGTAATCTGGAGGCACAAAGACTATCTCAGCAGATATCAGGTTTATATGCTGAAGATAGCTTATAGTCACATCGTCTCTTACAGTCAGAACATACCCATCTCCATCCATCAATTCCTCGCTGAATGGATGAATCACTCTGTATTTTCTCTGCAACTCTTCAAATTTATCTTTACCAGCTACTGACAATTCGCTTCGCCCGATTGCTCAGACATACCTATTTAAAAGCCATATGAGCTGATTTCTTTGAAATCATACCTCTAAAAACTATGAAGAGAAGAAAGATGTAAAACGTTGCAGCTGATACTATCAGCAGCATATTTACATAAAACGTTGATGATAGCAAGAGCTCTCCCTGCACAATGTTTCCTGTTGAATCTAAAATGCCCCTTAACTGGTCAAAATAAGTATATGTGGATTGGTAGTAATCGAAGCCCCAGTGCATTATTACAGCAGCAGGCAAGCCATGAGTATAGTATATTGCGGCAAGTATAAATCCTATTGCTGAAGCGCTGATAAATTTCCCAACTTCCCAGCCGCCTCCGTAAATTACATGCGCAGCCCCAAACGCTAAGGAGCTCAGAATTATAGCTGCTATAAGGCCAGGCTGCTTCCAAAGCTGAATTCCAGCCTCACCAAGAGCCTTTGAAGGATGCCATAGAGCCTTTAGTGATGATAAAACGTTACCCTTTGCAGTATACACAAGAAAGAAACTTGTGATTCCAATGAAGCATAACCTGAAACCCAGCTCTTCCCTAAGGGGTGCAAAAGTTGATAGAAGAAAGAAGTATCTTTGGTCAGTGTTTGAAAGGCTGCCTACAGGTAGACCAACAGTATTCAGAAACTGCTCAAGAAGTACTGCAAATATCAGAGTTGCAGGAAAAAGCATTGCGACGTAGAGGGCAGAATTTGAGTAGATAGCTAGATTTTTATCAGCCCCTAATTTCTTCAATGCGTTAAGTGCACCTGACCAGGGACCCATAAGCATCATCACAAAGAGTGTGAGGTTAATGCTCCAGACTATTATGAAAAAAGTCTCGAATGAAATCCCATGAGGCAAAGGTATTGCAAAGTTTATTCCAAAGAGCAAGAGAGGTAGGCTAGAAACCTGGTATGCTCTTGATGTGCCTGTTAATGCAGGGCTATTAAAGATATAAGCGCCAAGAGGAAAAGATGCAAGCATGGTTAGCAGTACAGCAACTGAGAGACCTGCCATTATGTAGAGAAGTGTATCTTCTGCGCTCTGGAGAGTTGGCTTCATGCCTCAGTATCAGTTTTTTCCAGAGCTATATAACCTATATAACCGCATTTATCACAAGCGTATAACTCAGGCGTTGCCCAGCCCGATAATGAGCCATATAGCCTCAGCTTGCCTAGGCATTTTGGGCAGAGTTTTTCAGTAAACAGCTTTCTTGTAATCCTTATCTTCCTTTCATTCGCCAAAATATATTTCTCCTCACTGTACTTCTATGCTACTATCATCAAACCCCTGCGTTACAAGTATCTCCTTAACTCTATGCCTTTGGTCCCCCTGAAGAAGTATGGAGCCATCTTTTGCAGAGCCTCCGCATGCAAACTTCTTCTTCATTATTCTAGCTAAATTGTCAAGGTCTATTCTCTTGGGGTCGAGACCCTCTATAAGGGTTGTTGGCTTTCGAAAACGCCTCATTTCGAGGCGGACCACTATTCTTGCCTGCTGTTTCTCAAGCTCCTGGCAGACGCAAAGGTCCTTGGGGAGTCCGCAGACAGCACAAACTTCCGCCACGTTTCACCTGTTATATGCAATAGTCTGAGAGCTTATAAACATTGTCAAAAGAATTTCAGAAGAGGATGATAGAACAGTATGAAGTCATTTTCATATTAATTAAATTCCTCAAAATGCTGATAGATTATGATTGCAAAAATTGGAAAATCGTTATAACTCCAGTCGGCAGACTTATATTTCAGCAATGAACGGGAAATGCTGGCGTTGTACTCTTACCTTGCTAACATAAGCCTCATCGTCTTTATTGCGCAGCTTCTGGTATCTTTGCTTATAGCTATTGTTTCAATTATAGGATACACATCTTACAGAAGCAATACACTTCTTTACCTCTCTGCAAGCTTCTTTCTTATAGCTTTAGGTGTATCATCCCAGAGCATTTATCAAACAAACGGTTCAGCATTCCTTCAGCTTTTTGGCGCTATATCTGAGACAGCAGGCTATTTTATACTTGCAATATCGCATGTCTATACTGTAAGAAGCAGCATCATGACACCTTCTCTTTCTCTATCTTTTGCGTTGATGCTGCCAAGTTCTTTTCTTATTTATACTGTTATAAAGTCAGTATCTTTCTTCTTGCTGCTTTACATATTTGCTGAGACTGCTATATTTGCAATTCAGAACAAGAGTAAAGCAGCTCTTATTCCTAGTGCTGGCTTCTTATTGCTGACATTTTCAACATACACAAACCTCTTCCTTAACACTTTGACCTTTAATATGGTGCTGATAGAAATTGCAAAGCTTCTTGGCTTTTTGATTCTAGCAGCTCCACTTACAGTATTTGTGTTGAGGAGGGGGCATAAGGGAAGTTGACATACAGAACACAGATAATGATAATATC
>Ga0208549_100055_pt1 | contig 60638 bp, 70 predicted proteins | sample BED_host_MetaG_FD_187135 | JGI IMG/M metagenome (GOLD analysis project Ga0208549, IMG submission 187135) | Hot spring microbial mat communities from Yellowstone National Park, Wyoming, USA - BED_host_MetaG (SPAdes) (version 2) | ecosystem: Environmental > Aquatic > Thermal springs > Hot (42-90C)... | reverse complement strand
CTTCGTTATCAAAATTCTTAACAAACTTCTTTGGATACTCATTGCTCTTATCCAATGATACAAAAGCTTTCTCATAAGAAACAATGGCTGCTTGAATACTCCCCTCATCAACCTTCTTCAACGCCAATCTTGGCTCTGAGAATTCAATCATTCCTAAAGAATAAGCAATATCCCTGCATATCTTTGAATCAACATCTAACCTTCTGACCCACCTTCCGACTTTTATCCTGTCGTCTTCATATTTAACATAGCAGACTATGCAAGATACTGCTCCCAGCTTTTTTAGAGAATGGTATCTGTGCATGCCATCAAGGATTGTCCTGGAGGATAAATCAACAATGATAGGGTCTCTCTGCACAGAATCCTTATTCATACTTTCTGAAAGCTTTCTGACTTCAGATTCTATCACTTCTTCATGCGGAAGAAGCGTTTTCAAATCGGCGGCAGCAAGTAATATATCAAAACCTTCGAATGCTGAGAAGGGTTTCAACTCGAAGAGGCAGCACCTTTCACTTCAACCTGAGCCTTCTCTTCCTGACTCTCCTTTGCTTCCTCTTCCTTCAGCTTAAAGTATCTTGTTATGTAACCTGCAACCTCGTTTCTGAGCGATTTTGACCTGAATATTGCTAGCTCCGTAAGGACTTTTTTGTTTGCCTCATAATCAGAGGTAAATTTTCCTGGAAATTGGTTAATCAGCTCTGTTGCAAGCCTCCTTACCCTGTTCATTTCAGAATTCTCGCCTCAGCTCCAAGATTTATGCATTTAAAACTGTTATTACCGGATTCTTTGTCCAATATACCTGCCAAAGTTTCTCTCAATCACTTTTTCCATCTCTTCAGCATCTAGCTTTTTGTGCATTGCAACAGAAAAACTGACGCTTGCAACAACTCTAGGGTCGTTTTCAACCCCTTCAAAGCATCCAGAATATTTTACTGGCGCATCTGTCTCTGTCATTATATTATCCAAAGGGCATTTTACTATCAGCCTCTGTAGTTTTCTAGAATACACGCTTGCAGGGCCAAATCCTATAAAATAGCCTTTATCACATGCTTTTGTTAGCTCATTGTCACTGCCTGAAAACCAGTGAAGAAGTACTCCAGTAAGCTTATAGCTAGCCAACGATTCTATTACACTCTCAATCTTCCCTCTTGAATGCAAGTTAACTGGCTTCCCCATCTTTTCTGCTATCTCCAGCTGCACATCAAAATTCCTTTTATTGTCTTCATTTCTCTCATCAAGACCTATTTCCCCGATTCCATCTATTATATCTGCATTATTTTCTATCATCTGGATTATTTCGTCTATTTCATTCTGGTTCGAGGTAGGATGCAGTCCTACAAACGCAAAGATGCCTTTTCCTATCCTTTTTTTGAGCTGGAGAACCTCCTTTGCATCTTCTTTGGATGTGGAGTTGACAGCTAGATATAGTTCTCCGTCTCTTACATTCTTTTCTGCATCAAATATGTGACTTCCTGCATGTAAATGACCGTCAAATAATGGCATAGCAACTCTTCACAAGAGATAGTTATATACCCGTTTCTGAGCAAGCAATAGCATGTCGGAGAGCGAATTCGGTTCAGCAGGAATATACAGGATTCTGAAGAAGGCTGGAGCCGAAAGGGTAGGAGATGACGCTGTTTTAGAGTTAAAGGCATCGCTTGAAGAAATAGGGATGAAGATCAGTACAAAGGCAGTAGAGCTAGCAATGCATGCTGGGAGAAAGACTGTAAAGGGAAGCGATATCAGGCTGGCTGTTAAGACTTTCCTTGAAAAATAGAAAGAGTGCTTATAGAAAAAGATAAGCTACAAACGATTAAAAATGACTTGGCTAACGGGTGTTGTCAGTGCTCCGGTAGTATACCTGTTGGGCTGAAAGTCCGGTCAAGTATATCGGTCTCTCGAGCCGATGACCCGGGTTCAAATCCCGGCCGGAGCATTTTTTATGATATGGCAATCGCAAAGAATGTATTTCGACCTGATAATTAAAAGGAAATGACGACGGTTGATTTATGGTTTCAGTTCAGCTTAGTTCTAATGTAAAAATTGCCAAAAATCTGGAAGAATGATACCTAATTTAAAGCTGTAGAAGAGTTAGTATAACAGGGTTAAAAACGAAGAACTGATAAAAGTAGCAGCTCTGGAAAAGTGCAAGCACTTCCAGAAAATAGCTGAGTGTCTTGGTAGAGACAAGATGCAAAGAATCAATTTGTTGAGAGACATGTTAAACAGGGTTATTCAAAATGTAATGAATTAATATCAATATTTTACAAAGGTGATGATGTATGCTGTTGGCAAAAAATTCGGTAAGCAGTCAATCGAACTTCAATAGGAAAGTGCTGGCTTGATGAGAAAGAGTAGCTCTGCTATTCGGTCTGGTAGAATTGCTAAGGGTTCGAAGCTCAAAGTTTCCATAGAAAGAAGTGCTGTGTCATGCAGCAATTGTGGTTTCAAGGGAAGGTTGAGCGTGCAATGTTATCATACAATCAAAGATGCATTTGCTTGCCCCAAGTGCTTTTCTCCCCTAAAGATATACAAAGGTAACAGTTTAGAAGGTGGAGTGATGGAATGCACAAAAATGCATGCAATATGATGCAAAAGTATACATTTCTGCAACATTATAATATGAAATAATTAATATTTCTCTTTATTAATGCCAATTAATGAATATTTTCACACAACCTTTAATAGTGCTCAGCAAGGTTATGTTGTTGATATAGATGATAATTAGGGTTCGTTTTCACGGCAGAGGAGGTCAAGGAGCAAAGACTGCAAGCAGAATTCTTGGCACTGCAACTTTCAATGAGGGAATGAATGTTCAGGATTCTCCTGTTTATGGTGCAGAAAGGAGAGGTGCCCCTGTTACAGCGTTTACAAGAATAGCGGATACTGATATACTTGAAAGAGGTTACGTTTTCGACCCAGACCTTGTAATGGTTATGGACAGAACACTAATTGATAGTCCAATTGCAAGAGTTACCGATGGAATCAGAAAAAACGGTTTACTTTTTGTGAATTCTTCATCAACCATTAATCTGAACGATTCTCCCGATGTCAGAAAGGTAAACTATGACCTTACATCTGCAGCTCTAGATATACTAGGAAAGCCTGTTATCAGTACTGCAACTGCAGCAGCGTCAGCCAGGATTCTTGGCCTGATATCAGAGAAGTCGCTTGAGCAGGCTATAGAGACCGAGCTAGAAGAGCTGGGTCTTGATGAAGAGATGATAGAAAAAAATGTTATGCTCGGAAGAAAGGTATTCTCTTCACTCGAGCCTTATGAGCTTGTTACGGAAGAGGTCAAAAAGAGCCACATGATGGTGCCTCTTGAAATAGTACTTTCTTATGATGGGCTAGAAGATATTACAGCAGTAGGCAATTCCAGGATAGCCAAAACAGGAAGCTGGAGGATATTCAAACCGGTTGTTAATTATGAGAAATGCACAGCATGCACAGTCTGCTATGCATACTGCCCTGAATCTGCTCTGACTTTGAGGCAGGACGGTAAACCTATCATAGATTACGATAATTGCAAGGGCTGCCTGATCTGCTACAGGGAATGCCCGCCTAGGGCAATAAACCTTGAAAGGGAGGTAACATCCTTTTGAAAAACAGCATGCTGATGACTGGCAATTTGGCAGCAGCATGGGGGGCTAGATTAAGCAGGGTAGATTACATACCTGCTTATCCTATTACACCTCAGACAGAGATAATTGAAGCTATTGCGAAGTGGGTAAGAAAGGGCGAAATGGATGCAAAGATGGTTCAGATGGATTCTGAACACTCTATGCTTACCGCAGCAGGCGCGGCTTCTCTGGCTGGGGCAAGAGTTTTTACCGCAACATCTAGCCAAGGCCTTCTATATGGCCTAGAGATGCTTTACAACATATCAGGCTGGAGGGCTCCTTTAGTTCTCATAAATGTTGCAAGAGCCCTTGCAGCTCCTATAACTCTCGAGCCGGACCATAACGATGTTCTTGCTGCCAGGGACAGCGGTTTCTTGCAGTTTCATGCAGAAACCTGCCAAGAGGTTCTGGACCTTGTAATTCTTGCATACAGAGTTGCTGAAGACAGCTCTGTCCTTCTTCCTGCTATAGTCAATCTGGATGGATTTTACCTTTCTTTTACCAGGGAGAAAGTTACCTTACCTGATGAGAGAGATGTGTTAAAATTTCTGCCAGATTACAACCCACCTAATTCTTTTAGAGCCAGCAGGCCCGTCTCGAAAGGAGCTACAGTACTGAACGGGTCTCTTTACAGCTATTTCAAATACCATATGCATTCTTCATCTCTAAACGCAATAAACGTATTCGAGAAGGCTTCTGCAGATTTTGAGAGCATCTTTGGAAGAGACTATTCTCCTGTAGAACCATACATGATGGAAGATGCGGAATATGTACTTGTAATCTCCAATTCTTTCTCGACAATTGCCAAGCAGGCTGTAAAGAGGCTGAGGGATAAAGGATTTCCAGCAGGGCTTCTAAAGCTAAGGATGATCAGACCGTTCCCCTCTTCATACGTTGCAAGATACCTATCTGGCAGAAGAGGTGTTGCTGTATTTGACCAGAATATCTCTATTGGTTCTGGCGGCATCATATATCCGGAAGTACTCTCAGCACTTTATCATAGAAGAAGCAGACCCCAGCTTATCCTGCCGGTTATAGGAGGCCTCGGAGGGAAGCAGATAACTCTTGACGAGATAGAGAAGGTGTTTGAAGCTACAAGGAATGAGCTTGCTTCTGATTCTCCTGAGCCATTATTCCTGATGAGAGAGGATGAACTGGAGAGGGTTACAAAGACAATAAGCATAGCAAAGGAGGCTGGGACTTAAAGATGGAGCTCCAGTCAAAGTACAGAACGCTGAGAGATGTACCTCAGGTTGATTACCTTGAGCCAGGAGGCTCGCTGTGCTCAGGCTGTGGAGGGGTTCTTGCAGTAAGACTATTTCACAAGGTCCTTGGAAAGGATGTTGTATGGGTCAATGCTGCAGGGTGCATGACGATTATCGTAAACTACCCTCTTGTTCCTTTGAAATCCAGCTGGCTTTACACAGCTTTTGCAAGCGCCCCTGCTGGAGCGCAGGGAATAAGAGATGCGCTTGACATACTTATACGAAAGGGAAAGATACCTGAAACAGAGAACCTTAAAGTTGTAGTTGTGACAGGTGATGGAGGAGCATATGACATTGGCCTTCAATCAACATCTGGCGCAATATATAGAAACTTAGATTTCTACTACCTTTGTTATGATAACCAGGCTTATGGTAATACAGGTTTTCAGGTATCTTCAGCAACTCCTGCAGGTTCAGCAACAGCAACTACACCTCCATCCCCCTCAGAACCAGCTGGTAATTCTTTAGGAAGAAAGGACCTCTTTGAAATCTGGAGAGCTCACAAGCCTCCATACATAGCTACACTTTCATCGTCATATGCAGTTGATTTTCTCAAGAAAGTAGAGAAGGGTTCAACATTCAAAGGCCCGAAGATGTACATAGCTCTTGCAGGATGCCCGACAGGCTGGGGATACGACCCAAGGGAGACTATCAGGGAAGAAAAGTTGGCAATAGATACTGGAATATGGCCTCTCAAGGAGGCTGTTGAAGGTGAAGTAAGGCATACAGTCATACCAAGAGCACTTAAACCTGTCGAGGAATACCTCTTGACACAGGCTAGGTATCAGCACCTCTTCTTCCCGAAGAAGAGAAAGGATATAATCGATTCTATGCAGAGAGAAGTGAACAGGTATTGGGAAGAAGCTTCGAAGAAAGAGGGTTTCGATATAAAGCTCGTTCAGAGTTGATAAGGAGAGCTCTACAATGAAGCTCAATAATAGACTATTTAATTGGTGATAACATGCTCAAGCTAAGACATGACCTGCTTGTTGTAGGCTCAGGTCTTGCCGGTTTGAGAGCAGCACTTCAGGCTGCAATAGTATCAAACGGCAAGCTGGATATTGCAATAGTCTCCAAACTTCTTCTGATGAGGTCACATAGCGTTGCAGCTGAAGGAGGTACAGCTGCAGTATTGTACACTGATGAAGGAGATAGCGTAGAACTTCATGCCTTTGATACGGTGAAGGGCTCCGACTATCTGGCTGACCAGGATGCTGTGGAGAGATTTGTCAAGGAAGCCCCTGCAGAAATACTCAGGCTTGAGCACTGGGGTATGCCCTGGAGCAGGAGAGCTGATGGGAGAATAGCTCAGAGGCCGTTTGGCGGGCATTCTTTTCCAAGAGCAACATATGCCGGCGACAGGGTAGGCTTTCATGAGATGCAGACACTTTATGGTACTCTTATGAAATATGACAGCATAATTATTTACGAAGAATTTTACATGACTGATATAGTTGTTGAAGATGGCATATGCAAGGGCATAATAGCTCTTAACATGAAGAGCGGTGAATTGGTAGCTATATCTGCAAAGGCTACCATAATAGCAACAGGTGGTCTGGGCAGATTGTATGGATTTACAACATACAGCCACACCGTTACAGGAGATGGTGCAGCAGCATGCTACAGGGCAGGCCTTCCTTTAAAGGATATGGAATTCATACAATTCCATCCCACAGGTCTTGTTCCTTCAGGAATACTTCTTTCAGAGGCTGTCAGGGGAGAAGGGGGCATATTGCTTAACAGCAAAGGAGAGAGGTTCATGCAAAGATATGCACCTGAAAAGATGGAGCTTGCACCCAGAGATATAATATCAAGGTCTATTGTAAGGGAGATTAACGAAGGAAGAGGGTTCAAGGGGCCTGACGGACTGGATTATGTACTTCTTGATTTCAGCAAAATAGGAAGACAGAAAATTTTGGAAAGGCTGACAATGATGGTTGAAATAGGAGAGAGCTTTGCAGGAATAAATCCTATTGAATCGCCATTGCCTGTAAGACCTGCGGCACACTACAGCATGGGGGGCATAAGCACTGACATGAATGGCAGAACATCTGTAAAAGGTCTTTGGGCCGCAGGGGAAGCCGCTTCAGTAAGTGTGCATGGAGCAAACAGGCTCGGCTCCAATTCTACCATAGCATGCCTTGTCTTTGGCAGAATAGCAGGGGAGGAGGCTGCAATATATGCTATGAATCAGCAGAAAGAAGTAGAGAGCATACCTGAATCGCAGATAGCAAAAGCAGAATCAAGAATATTCGATACAATACTTGCAAGGGAAGATGGTGAGGACCCCTATCAGATAAAGAATGAACTGCATGAAACTATGGATAAGAACGTGTATGTCTTTAGGGATGAAAAAGGGCTTTTGGAGGCTCTCAAAAAAATAAGAGAGCTGAAGGAAAGGGCAAAAAATGTAAGAGTGCAGGACAGGTCAAGGATATTCAATTCAAATCTGATTGGTGCGCTCGAAACTTTTAACATGGTTCTGCTTGCAGAAGTCGTTGTCAATGCAGCGTTGCTGAGAAAGGAGTCAAGAGGTGCTCATTCAAGGCTTGATTATCCTAAAAGAGATGATGCTAACTTCCTAAAGCATTCTCTTAGCTACTTTACAAACAACGGACCTAGGGTAGAATATATGCCTGTAAAGGTGACAAAATGGATACCACAGGAGAGGAGGTACTAGCATAATGCTTCTGAACAAAGCAGGAGTATACAGAGGCTGGCTAAAATTCTGGAACAGGAACTGGGAAAGATGGCTTTATACAATGCACAGAATTACAGGAGTAGGTGTAGGTTTATACTTTGTAGCCCATATCTGGGAGACGAGCTACTCTGCTACAGCCTTCATCGACGTATCAAGGGGAGGCTCGGCCATAGTATGGAGCAGCCTCATGAGTTTTCTTTCCAACGAATTCTTTCACACAGGTCTCCTCCTTGTAGTCCTTGCTGCGACTTTTCATGCCATGAACGGCATAAGGCTGTTTATGGCTGAACAGGGTTTACTCATAGGAAAAGCCAGACCTCCTTCATTCCCTATGCTACCTTCAAGCCTCAGAGGAGGGCAAAGGTATCTAAGCTTTGCAATAGTTATAGCAAGCTTCATTCTAACAGCATATGCATTCTACCAGCTTTTCATCATAGGGCTGGGGTGGTAATGTACGAGGCAATCAAGGCTGATGCTTCTGCAATACCTGACAGGAGTAGGGATAATCATACTTGGAGCATTCCACTTTGCACTTCTGAGCTTTGCAGGAGGAGGATACAGGAATGCATTGGAGTTCACATCTGTAGTAAGTGTATACACAACATTCGGGCTGATTTTCGAACTTTTCCTTGTACTTCTGACCTATCACATCTTTTATGGATTCAAGAGGATTTTATGCGAACTTCATCAGGGTAAAATCTACGAAAAGACAGTGACCTGGCTTATGATTATAGCAGGCGGCGCAACTTTTCTGTGGGGGACTAGAACCATCCTGATATTCCTGGGTGTTCTACATTGACAGAATTAGTTCAAAAAGAGATAAGGAAGTTGAAATTCAGGGTATTCAGATTTAACGGAGAAGGGAAGGGAAGCTACTCATCATATACGCTGGATGTAAAGAATGGCATGACACTTCTTGATGCTCTCTTGAAAATCAAGGAGAATTATGACCCAAGCCTGACCTTCAGGTACAGCTGCAGAATGGGAATATGCGGCTCCTGCGGTGTTTTAGCCAACGGAAAGGAGAAGCTCGCATGCAAGACTCAGCTGAGCGATTATGAAAAAGAGGTGGAAATAAGGCCACTGAATAACATGCCTATAATAAGAGACCTCGTGGTTGAGTTCAAGCCATTTCTTGACAAAAATAAACTGGTAAAACCATATATCGTCAGGAAAGATGTTGATGAAAACCTGAACAAGGAATTTAAGCAGACACCTAATGAATTGAATGAATATCTTAATTTCTCCAACTGCATCATGTGTGGCTTATGCTACTCAGCATGTCCTACAAACGCAACAGACCTTCTTTACCTTGGTCCCCAGGCTCTAACAAGGGCGTACAGGTTCATAGCTGATTCAAGGGATTCAGGTCATATCGACAGAATTATGATAGTTGATAGAGACCACGGGGTATGGAACTGTCATTTTGCAGGTAGCTGCAGCGATGTATGCCCAAAGGGGGTTGACCCTGCATTCGCGATACAGCAGCTGAAGGCTCTCGCCTTACTAAAGGGCTCTCAGCTGAAAAATAAGATACCATCACAGCCAGTGGAAAAGGCAAGAGATTCGGTTGCTACCTGATATCAGCCATCTATATGTCTGCCAAAGACCTTCAGAATTGCGAATAAGGCTGATAACCCCTTTTGGACTTCTGGGTCCCTCAGCTCTCTTATCAAGCTGATGATTCCTTTTACCCTCTCTTTTTTGACCTGCTCTTCAATTTCAACGCTATGGTCAAGAATTGCTGAGAGAATCTTCTGTATTTCAGGAGTACTCATCTTAGAAAGAAGTTCTATGGCATTACTTGCTAAAGAAGCTGCACCCGCAACCATTTCGTCCGAGAGCATATTCTTGCTGTTTGCTACTGCGCATGCCAGGGAAAAGAGGGTATCTAACGCTCCCATCTGCTCTAGCTGCTGAAGAAGCATCACACTCTTTTTCAATACAGGTAGTGCTTCTAAAATCTTTTCCATAGCTTCAGCATTCTCAGGCTTGGAAAGTTTTTGCATGACATCAATCTTTTCCATAGTTTTACACCCCGAACCCAGGAAGAAGTCCTTTGGCAGTAATTGTCCAGTACATCCTGTTATACACAAGTTTGTACCAGTAGCATGCAAACGTTGCAGGAGGAGGCTTGGGAGGATGCTCATAATCGAATATAAGCATTGTAGCCTCTCCTATACCCGTTATGATGAAGCACATCACCTTTCCATCATAGCGCAAGCTTGGGGCAAAGCCATTCAGGTCATCCCATATGTTTGTTGCAACAACCGCAGCCTCGAAATCTGCAGCAGAACCAGCTTTTGAGACCGGAAGGTCAGTAGCATCACCTATAGCATATGCATCATCATACCCCTTTATATTCAACGTGTATCTGTCTGTAGGAATCCATCCTCCCTTGTCTGCAATACCAGAGTTCTTTACCACCTCAACGCCAGTGTGAGGAGGTGTAAGAACTGCAAGGTCATACTTGATTGTTTCTCCTTCAATAGACTTCATCTCTTTTTTCTCAGGGTCTATCGATTCAACGTTGAAGAGCAGGTTCACCTCTATCTTCCTCTTCTCCATCATCGTTTGCACATCTTCAGCAACGTTGGGTATGGTAAATGGTCTCGGCAGAGGATAAACATAGTTAATATCAACCTTGTCCCTTATTCCAAGCCTTGTGAAGTAAGAGTCTACAAGAAAGGCAAATTCTATCGGCGCAGTTGGGCATTTGAACGGTATACCTGCTACAGCAGTTACAAGCTTTCCTCCTTTGAACTTGCCCAATGCTTCCCTTAGCCTATATGCATTATCCAAGGTGTAAAAGTCATATCCAGCCTTTTCCAAACCTGGCACTTGTGAATAATCAGGTTTGGCTCCAGTAGCTACTACAAGATAATCATAGGCTATCTTGGTTGAGTCGGAATAAACTATCCTGTTCGATAAATCTATTTTGTTGACGCTTTCTTGCCTGAAGATAACCTTTTCATCCAAAAGGCTTCTTTCAGGTCTTACAGCTTCATTCCTATGCATTATACCGAAAGGTATTAGGAGATAGGCAGGCTGGTATATATGGAAGGCAGAAGGGTCTATTACTGTTATCTCAACTTCTCCTTTCACAAGCTTGTCATGAAGCCTATGAGCAAGGTTGTTTGCAATTATTGTCCCGCCAGTCCCGCCTCCGATAACTGCAATCTTCTTTGGCAATGGCTGTTCACCTTTTCTTCTTCACCCTGATTCTGTCGTATCCTTGCTCATGGACCACGCCAAGAAATTCATGTCCAGCCTTTTCAGCCCATTTTGGTATATCCCTCTGTGAGCCTGTATCTGACGATAGCACTTCTATAACATCACCAACAGAGCTTTCCTTTATAGCTCTGATCAACTCCATTAAAGGACCTGGGCAGAAGCTTCCTCTTGCATCGATTATCTTTACCTTTTCTTGCTGGCTCAATACAATTCACCTCCTAGATGAAGAGGGTGAACTTGGCATCTCTTGCTATATCCACAAATTCACCGACTGCTATCACATCATCCACTATATCTGCCAGCTCCTCCTTCTTCATGCTCATCAAATCATACGTCATGGCACATGCATGTACCTTAACATTTCCCACCTCTTTTGCCTTCTTCAGAGTATCGAACCATGATGGCACATTCTTGCTCTTCATCAGCTGCATCATCATCGGAGCCATTTCCTCGTAGTCTTTGCTGAATTTCATGTTGCTTGATATCATATCTTTTCTAAAAGAATTTAGTCCCCAGAAAGTGAGGAATATCTCGACATCGAGCCCCATTGCGACAGCCCCTGAGGCAATTATGCCGACTGGCATGAGTCTGTCAACAGTGCCGGAAAAAACCACCATAGCCAGCTTATCTGCCATATTCCATCATGAAAATTATTTCAATGAAACTATAAGAAGTCTTCCGAATAAAATTGTGCATATGCGAAAAACATAGTATCTTTGTATGCTCACTAATATTAACTCTTTTTGCCTGAAATATTTCATGAAGTTTAAAAAGGATAATTTGGATTCATACCAGTATAATGCCATGAGATTAAGGACATGGTTGCATGAGGCTCTTGAGCCTTCTTTGCTGATAAGTGTTTTACTTGTCTCTTTAGGAGGAGCAATTGCATGGTATGAATCTTCTTTCAGTATTTCTCTATTCTTGATTACAATGGTCGCTTCTCTTCTGATCCAGATATCTGTGAACGTTCTCAACGACTATTTTGATTATGTCAAAGGGGTTGACTCTTTGACCTATAAAACTCCTTTCAGCGGAGGCAGCAAGCTTCTTGTGCAAGGAGCCATAAAGGCAAGGCATGTTTATGCTTTAGGCATTTTATCGTTGACCTTTTCTGTCATAATTGGTATTTATCTGTCATTCACAAGAACTCTTTATCTCATACCTTTGGTTGCAGAGGCAGCCTTAATCACATACATATATACACCGATTCTAGCCAGACATTATCTCGGGGAAGTTTTTACAGGCCTTAACCTTGGCCCTCTGTCAGTTCTGGGTACATATATGGTGATAACTGGGAAATTTTCTTTCATCCCTTTTTTGCTTGGAATAATACCTGGCATAATGATAGCAAACATACTTCTGATCAACGAGATACCTGATATAGATGCTGATAGAAGTGGAGGGAGAAAAAATTTTGCAACGCTGCTGGGAAAGGAAAGAGCTGCAATCCTTTCTCTTTACCTAGGCTTAACAGCATACATACTTCTTGCCATCTTCATCTTTTTTAAAGTGGTTTCTCCTGCAGCTCTTCTTGCTTATTTATCTCTGCCGATATTCATCAAAGGGGGCTTGGGGGCAATAAAACACAACTCATCAGCAAAGGATATAGCTCCTTATCTTGGTTATAACGTGATATCTACTTTGCTGACCATGCTTCTTCTTATGGCTTCGTTCTTTATTTTGAAGATAATGTAGGGGTGTGTCTTTGAACATCAAATATGCCCTAATTTCAATTCCTGTAGCATATTTGTTATGGTTCGTTACTTTTTACATTAAACCTTCAAACTTCTGGCTTGACATTTCCCTTTCTTCATTGGTTCTTTTTTCAATCTCCCTATACTCTAAACCTCCGTTGAGAAATATCTCTCCACTTTACATATTTGTATCAATTTTATCTGCCATATTTTTGTACCTTTTATTTTATTTTGCCAATAACCTTTCATATCTAATACCTCTAGCCAATAAGAATATTCAGTTTATTTACGGGCTTGCAGTTGGAGTTAATCCTCTACTCCTCTTGTTAATTCTTATCTTTCCTATAGCATCCGGAGAAGAATTTTTCTGGAGAGGATTGGTACAGAGAGCTTTTTCAGAAAGGTATGGTGCTTCCGCTGGCTATCTAATAAGTGTCTTCGGCGATACAACTGTACATTTATCTTCACTTAACCCAATACTGGTATTGTCAGCGTTCATCACATCTATCGTCTGGGGATACCTCTTCCTTTATACAAAGAGTCTTACAGTTAGCTTGATCTCACATGTTCTTTGGGACATTCTTGTCTTTGTTCTATTTCCGATAAGGTGATATGCCATGGGAAATGAAAGGAGAATCGGCCTTTCTCTTTCAGGAAATATTCCCCTTAGTCTACTCTCGAAGCTGGCAAAAGAGGCAGAGGTTGCAGGTTTCGAGTCATTATGGATACATGAGACATATTTTATGAGAGATGCAGTAACCCAGCTAGCTGTGTCTGCTCTCAGCACAAAGACAATGAAGCTTGCAACAGGTTGCATAAACCCCTTTACAAGGAACACGACAGTTATAGCAATGACACTTGCAACTCTTGACGAATATTCTCCGGGCAGATTTATTCTTGGGATAGGGACTGGCTATCCCCTAAGGCTCAATCAGATGGGTATAGACTTATTGAAACCAGTACAGCAGCTGGAAAAGAGGATAGAAGAAATAAGGCAGCTTCTCAGGGGAAACGCTATTCAGAAAGGAGCAAAACTCATGTTTAGATTACCTGATAGAAGCATACCTATCTTTATAGGTGCGAGAAAGAAAGCTATGCTCAGGATGGCTGCCAGGATTGCAGATGGCTATATAGCAGCTCCAGCTGAATCCATCCAATCTACAAGGAGAATAGTTTTGAATTGAATTCAAACAGGCCTTTTGGGAAGATGGAAGTAGCATCTAACATATTAACCCAAATAGCAAAATCTGAAGAGGAAGCTTTGGAAATAGCTAGAAAGGACCCATTTGTTACATATATGATGGCTGTGCTGGATGATAGAACTCTAACAGAGAGCGGTTTCTCCCTGGAGGATAGAGAGAAGATTGCACTGCCATACATGAAGGGAAAGTTAGAAGAGGCTTCGTCAAAAATAAGAGATGAAATGCTTCAATCATTCACTGCAGTAGGAGACTATGACTCTGTTGTGGAGAAGCTAGCTGAGTTCAGGAAGGCTGGAGTAGATTTGCCTTTGCTGCTCCCCATAAAGGCTGATGTCGAATCTCTTAAAATGATAATGCAAATCACTCCCTACTATATATCAGCCTAACAGCAAAGTTAATAATGATTGCATGCCTTATCATGTGTGATGATATCTTTATCAGATTTTGTAAAACCTAGTAGGAGGAAGGCTGTATCAAGAGGCATTGCAGTACTGATTGTAATTGTAATACTAGCAATAGCAGGAGCTGGTATTCTTTACTTTTCATACCTGAGCAAACCATCAACAACTACATCAAAGACATTGACTATAATGTCAATATCAGGTTTTACCGATTCATTCTATTCTGCAGTTGCAAAAGATTTCATGAGCCAGAACCCAGGGGTGAATGTAACAGTTCTTCAGGCTCCTTTTAGTGGTATACTTTCTCAAGAACAGACATTGCTTCAGGCTCACAGCTCTCAAGTAGATATAGTGACTGGCACACCTAGCATGATAGGAACTCTGGCATCATGGACTGTTGACCTAAGACCATATATATCTCAGTACAATCTTAACATGTCTGACATTATACCGGCGATGCAGTCTTCAAACGGGAACATAGCTCTTCCAAACGGTACTGTGCAAGTAAAGGCTTTAGCTGTGATGAGCGATGCCATGATGATATATTACAGGCCCAGCATCTGGGACCAGTACCAGTCGAATCTGAAGCCATTGACAACATGGGACAATTTCATTTATGATGAACAATACTTCTATCAAAACACTCCTTACTACGGTGCCTTCATAGAGGCTGCAACAGCTCATGAACTTTGGAATACTTACCTTGATGTATATGCATACTACTACCATCAAACAAACCTAGGACCTGCACCACCTGGATATGGCATACTATTCACAAAGAACTTTCGCCCATCGTTCAACAGCTCTGCAGGTGTACAGGCTACAGAGACTCTAGCTGCTATGATGAACGCCCAGCCCAGCCTTGTGAACAGCTATGGAGGATTCAGTTACAACAACTTCGTTCAGTACTACTCAGGCGGCTTCCAGGGCAAGCAGTTCGTTATGGCAATAGCCTGGCTTGCTCAGTATAGCGGCCTTAACAAGACATCGATAAAGGGCGATATTGACTTCACATTGCTGCCAGGAGGTTACTCCCAGGAGGGAGGCTCAGGCGCAGCGATAAACCAGTATTCAAACAACAAGGACCTTGCTTTCAAATTCCTGATGTTCGCTCTTTCTCCTTCAGAGCAGGCAAAGATGTGGGATGTGCAAGGAGCCCTTCCAGGTACTTTCTCAGGCTATCAAGCTCTTATCAAGGAGCATCCTAATCTTGCAAGCTTCTTTACAAAGGCCTTGAGCGTTGTGCAAGCAGGAGGCGCTGAACCGCATATAATCAGCTCCACATGGGCACTTATTCCCGTACTCGATAACGCTTTGGCCTCAGTGCTGCCACCTAACTCAGCCACTCCAGACCAGATAGCATCAGCATTGCAGCTTGCTGCCAACGCATGGATACCTATAGTCAAGCACGGCTGATTTAAATTAATTAACACTATTATATTTTTTATTTCTAGCTTTGCTGGGGAGGACTCTTTATGAATATTAAAGCATCTTTTTTCGAGAAGCATGCAGATTGGTTTCTCGTCCTCCCTATGATAGCATATCTTTCAGCCTTCACTCTCTTTCCTATATTGGAAAATATATACATATCCATCACAACGGGCACTATAATATCTGTCTTCTCTCTCCCATTTATGGACCAGACCCTTATAAATACGGGGATTTTTTCACTGGGTACAGTTTCGCTTGAATTCCTGTTTGGCCTTATTTTAGCCATATTGGTTGATAGAGTTAAAAGAGGTTCAAAGTTTTTTAGTTCAATATTCATAATACCTTTGCTTGTTTCGCCTGTAGCGGTTGGTGTAATATGGCTGCTTATACTTGACCCTCAATATGGCCCTTTAAACTACTTTCTTTCTTTTTTTGGCGTAAGAGGTCCTTTCTGGGTTGGACAGCAGAGCACAATCATGCTGAGTGCAATAATAGCTTCAGCATGGGAAGAAACTCCGCTTACTTTCCTCATCATTTATGCAGGTTTCAAGAGCATTCCTTCTCAGATATATGAAGCGGCAAGTGTAGATGGTCTTGGAGGCTTCAGCATGCTGAAGAACATAACATTTCCCATGGCAAAGCCCTCTCTTGCTGTGGCAGCTTTGCTAGCTTTGATGACAAGCTTCAGAAGCTTTGACCTTGTATACATGTTCGCAATAAACGGTCCGTTTCTTTACGTGCAGACTCTTCCATACCTGCTATATCAGGTATCTTTCGTAAGCAGTTTTCAGCAGTATGGTTCAGCCATAAGCCTGCTTATCATGGTTATAGCTCTTTTACCTACTTTTCTCCTTCTAAGGATGATGAGGATAGATGAGAGGCTTGGGCTGAAGAAGGAGAAAGAAAAGAAAGATAGCTTTGAAATAAAGCGGGGCAGCATGTTTAAAGCAAGAAAAGGTAGCTTCTCCAGCAATCGCCTTGCTTCCCTAATGTCAAAAAAACAAAAAAAGAAAGGTAAACACTCAATAACAAATTTAATTATCTACACTTTGCTTAGCATAGCTGCACTTCTATCCATATTTCCTTTCTACTGGACTGTTGCTACATCCCTGAAGACTTACGATGAGCTATTTCCTTCAGGAGGGGGTATAGTGCTATTTCCAAGTAAGATAGACTTATCAAACTGGGTTCAAGCACTGAGAGAGCTATACGGCTATCTGGTAACAAGTTTAGCTGTAACATCTGCCGTAGTCATATTGACTGTATTGATAGCTGTTCCTGCAGCATACAGTATTTCAAGGTTCAAGACTGGAGGAACAAAGTTAGTATCATGGAATATAGTTGTTAACAGCATGCCAAGCGTCATATTCATAATACCTCTCTTTTATTACACTCAAGCAGCACATATATACAACACATGGTGGAGCCTTATCAGCACGTACCTTATATTCACTCTTCCTATATCAGTCTGGCTTCTGGTAGGATTTATGGAGGATATACCAAAGCAGATAGATGAAGCTGCCAGAATAGACGGCATGGGCACATTCAGCATAATATGGAGAATGGTCTTTCCCTTAATAAAGCCGGGCATTATAGCTGTAATCATACTCTCTGTAATAAACTGCTGGCACGAGTTTCTTTTCACTCTGATACTTGGTCTTACTGTCTTTAACGGTCAAGTGCCTGTAGGAGCAAGAGGCGTTACTGTCTTCATATCTAATTTCATATCAGCAACTGGAATAAACTGGGCAACAATAAGCGCTGGAGCAGTTGCGATAAGCCTGCCTTTGATCATACTTGCAATCATTCTGCAAAAGTATTTTATTGGTGGGCTTACTCTGGGGTCCACCAAGGGCTAGCGCATTGGCGTCAGTAACACTTAGGAGGGTCAGCAAATCTTTTGGAAAGGCCACTGTAGTAAATAGTGTAGACCTTGATGTAAAAGATGGTGAATTCATGTGCATTCTGGGTCCTTCAGGTTCCGGAAAGACTACAATATTAAGGATGATAGCAGGCCTGGAGAAGGTAACGTCTGGAGAAATATATGTTGGTGATGAGCTGGTTAACGAAATACCTCCAAAGGACAGAGATATTGCGATGGTATTTCAGAACTATGCATTATACCCGCATATGTCAGTTAGGGATAATATATCTCTTCCACTAAAGATAAGGGGAAAATCAAGGCAGCATATAGATGAGAAGATAAAGAGTGTTTCGGAATACCTTCAGATATCTCATCTTCTGGATAAGAAACCCTCCCAGCTCAGCGGGGGAGAACAGCAGAGAGTAGCTCTTGCAAGAGCAATAGTAAGGGACCCAAAGGTCTTTCTCTTTGATGAGCCTCTCTCAAACCTGGATGCAAAACTAAGAGTTTCTGCAAGAGGCTTCCTGAAGAGGCTTCAGAAGGAGCTTGGTACAACATCCATTTACGTAACTCATGACCAGGCTGAAGCTATGACGATGGCTGACAGGGTAACTGTAATCAACCAGGGTATTATCCAGCAGGTAGCAACTCCTCAAGACCTTTATTCAAAACCCGCAAACATATTCGTAGCAGGTTTTGTCGGCAGCCCTCCGATGAATATTATCTCAGGAAGAATAGAAAAGAGGGATGGAGCATTGTACTTCAAGGAATTAGAAGGAAGGTTTGAAATTGAGGTCAAGAATTCTCTTCCTGAAGGAGACATTCTGATGGGTGTAAGACCTGAGGATGTTTTTGTAAGCACTTCCTATAAAGATGATTATACATTAATTGCTAATGTATATGTGCAGGAGCCTCTTGGGCCTTTGCAGTATCTCAGCCTTGACATGAAGGGGTTAAAGCTCTTATCTCAGACAAGTTCCGACCTGAGCATAGGGTTAAACCAGCAGGTATACCTAAAATTCAGGGAAGACAGGCTGTACTTCTTTTCACGAGACACAGGAAAATGGCTCAGCAGCAACTGATTCAAAAGCGCTTAAAAGGAAGCAGGTTTCCCCCTTGTTAGTTTGCCCCAGCTAAGAACCGATTACACTTCAAGGTCAGTATCTCTAATCCCACCTGCTCCTTTAAACCTTCACGAAGACCCGTCAGACCAATGCTACTATTGCTCTGGAAACGAGTCAAAAACCCCTTTAGCAGAACTTGTTTTGCTAGACAAGTTCGGGGGGATAGTGAAGACAGCTGACAGCGAAGAGGAAAGGCAGCAGGACTGGGTTGCAAGGGTGTTTAAGAGCCCAAGACCTGTGATCTTTGAAGACCCGAGCATGGGATACAGCGATGAACCTTTGCTCGCAGAACCTGCAAACGGGGATCATTATGTGGTTGTCACTTCCCCTAAGCACGATGAAGCATTTCATAATGCACCTGCAAATCAGATATCGAATGGTTTACTAGCGATGCAGGAACAGATGAAGACCCTTTACGAGGGTAAGGGCATTGCATATGTTGCAGCATATTCAAACTACACTCCCGGTAAGTCTAGTTATTCACACCCTCAGATAGAACTGCTCAGTTTAAGCAGGATACCGCCCGCAATAGAAAGAGAGCTTGATGCTACAGATGCTGTCTACAATGAACTATCTATATGCCCTATGTGCAGGATAGTAAACGTGGAAACTGGCGGGCCAAGGCAGATACTTGCAACTGAAAGTTATGTGGCCTTCATACCTTGGGCTCCTGTTCAGGATATGGAATTCTGGATAGTTCCTAGAAAGCATCAGAGAAGCTTTCTCAAAATGACTCAAAACCAGGTTAAGGAGCTTGCTCTTATTATGAGGTGCACAGTTGGCGGGCTTGTAAAAGTGAGAAATGGCATTGCTAAATACAGCATCTCCTTTCATACAGCTCCCGAGAGAAAGCAGCAATCTCAGTATCACTGGCATGTAGAGGTTCATCCAACAGACAGACCTCTCAATGCTCTTGAATCAGGTTTTGGAGTTTACGTCATGGAGGCCCCTCCCGAAGTAACAGCGGAAAAGCTGGGAAGAGCTTCAAGAAGAGAGATGGCAGAGCTTTTGGGCGTTAAATAGGAATATCATTGCTCTTGTGCGTAGAATTTAAACACTTCAAAAGAGTCTTTGATGTTAGCAACTTTCATCTTGACTTTTATCCCCTGACTTAAGGAATTGATATCATCAGCCTCTATCTGGCTTAATAGCCTTACCCCGTTTTCAAGTTCAACTATTCCTAGAACAATAGGCTCACTTCCCTTGAATTCACTTGAAGGGACGTTAAGAATTGTGTAGCTTTCAAGTTTGCCTGTATCTGGCATCTTGGCATCCATCATTTTATAGCTCCCGCAATTTCTGCATCTGTACTGTTTTGGAAAATACTCCTTCCCGCAATCTTCACACCTTACTCCTATCAATTCCCTGTATCTATGCTTCAGTCTTTCATAAGAGGACAAATTCATTTTTTGCTACCTCTTTGCAAGTACAGTTACAGCCGTTGTAGTATCAACTCCTCCCATATTGTGAGCTAAAGCAATTCTTGCATCTGGTACTTGGCATCGCCCAGCTTCTCCTGTCAGCTGAAGGTAAGCCTCAGCTATCTCATAGACGCCAGATGCACCGACGGGATGGCCTCTAGCTTTCAATCCTCCGAAAGTATTTATCGGCAATTCCCCATCTCTTTCGAACCTTCCCTTTTCCGCATCTTTGCCAGCCTTTCCCCTCTCTGATATGCCCATGCTTTCTAAGCTCAACGCCGAAGTTATGCTGAAAGCATCGTGAATCTCCATCAGGTCCAGTTGGTTAATGCTAATTCCAGCCCTTTCTAAAGCTTTCTTTGTTGCTGCTCTTGTTGCTGTGTAATCAAGAGGGTCTGGTCTCTCTGCAAGGTTGAACATGTTTACAGATACTTCTGAAGAAGCTAACTCAACCAGTTTTCCATTTAGCTTATTTGCTATTTCTTCATTCACAATCAGGAGAGATGCAGCACCATCACACATAGGAGAGCTGTCAAGCAATCTTATAGGTTCAGATATGACGGGGCTGGAGATTACGTCGTTAACATCTATTATCTTCTTGAACATTGCATGCGGAGAGTCTATTGCATTTCTATGGGCAAGAACCGGGAATGCTGCGAGCTCTTCTCTTTTGGCATGGTATCTATTCAGGTATGCTCTATATGTTAGGGCGTTAAGAGAAGTGAAAGTTGCTCCTACTGAAGCACTGAACTCCTGGTTATCAGCCATTGCAAGAGCTGACGTTGCATCATTGACTTCAAGGTCAGTCATCTTCTCAACCCCAGTTACAAGCACAACTGAGCTTTCACCTGACTTTATCGCAAGGTAAGCATTATGTACAGCAACACCTCCCGAACCGCATGCAGCTTCAACCTTGTATGCTGGGATATTATCCAGTCCAAGAAGGCTGGCTAGATATGCTCCAAGGTGCTCCTGTCTTGAGCCTACTCCACTAAACATATTTCCAACAATTATTCTGTCAGGCACAAGCTCGGGCCTTGCTTTCATTGCATTTATGCTAGCTTCACTCATCAGGTCTCCTATACCCTTATCCTTCAGCTTACCTACGCTAATTAAGCCGCATGAAGCTATGTACGCTTTTTCCACAGTCCAGCTGTTCTAAAGGTCAGCTATAATCTTATTTGTTTACATCAAACAGCTTTTATCTGCTTCACTACAGGAGGCCTTGCCTTTCTAAATACTTTGTATCCACATATGCATTTTATTTCAGGAAGTGAAAGAAGCTCTTCGCTCGTAACCTTCGTTCCGCATCTAACACACTCGTAAACTATTCCAGTCTTCTGCTTTACCTCACCTTCAGCCATGATTATCACCTTTGTTCAGATAAATCAACACTCTTTAAGCATTTCCGAACGTACTTGCAAGTATAGCCATCTCCTCCACCTCTTCCAGCTTGACTCCAGGGTGAACAGGTAGAGAAAGCACATGCTTTGATGCATCCTCTGTCCTTTTCAGACTTGCATTATAGAGCCCCTTATAGTAAGGAGTCTGATGAACAGGCGGGTCATAGTATACTATTGCTCCATAGCCTGCTGACCTGAGTCTCTGCATAAGTGCATCCCTCATGTTCTTCACATATATTGTGTAAAGGTAATAATTGTACCTCTTTCCTGCAGGCTCAAGCGGAGGAATTATATTCTCCGAATTCCTAAGTTTCTCAGTAAACGCTATCGCATTCCTTCTTCTTATTTGAATAAAGCTCTCTATTTTCTTCAGCTGTTCAACACCTATAGCAGCTTCCACTTCTGGCATTCTCATGTTCAGACCCAGCAGGGTTGTATCGTAACCCTGCACCATGCCGTGGTTTCTTATCATCCTCAGCTTTCTTGCCAGCTCTTCATCATTGGTTGCAATAGCTCCTCCTTCCCCTGTTGTGATCACTTTGCTCGGATAAAAGCTGAAGCAGCCTAGCAATGCTTTTGAGCCTGTATAGCTTCCCTGGTCCATACTTCCAAGGCTTTGAGCAGCATCTTCTATCACAGCTATACCTCTTGCTACAGCTATCTCGTTTATCTCATCAATTCTAGACGGATTTCCAAAGATGTCTACAGGTATGATCGCCTTTGTCTTTTCTGTTATCTTGGCTTTAACATCCTCTGGGTCTATGCAATAATCATCCATGCTGATATCTGCAAAGACTACTTCTGCGCCAACGGCTTTTACAGCATTTGCGGTTGCCGCAAAGGTGAAGGAAGGAAGTATTACCTCATCTCCACGTTGTACATTGCACGCCATGAGCGAAGCTAAAAGAGCTGAGGTACCAGAATTGACTGCTATGACATCTTTAACCTTAAGGTATGATGCAAGCGCCCTTTCAAACTCTCTTACCTTCTTACCTCCGTCGAAAGATGCAGATGTTAAGTTAGCTTCTTTCAGAACTTCTGCAACTGCCTTCATCTCTTCGTCTCCCATAAACGGTCTGTTTATAGGAACTCTTACTCCGTCCATCGCCGAGTTAGATGCTGGAGGTAAGCTTTTAGGTCTTACGAAAGTCGTCTTATCTCACGCGTCCTTTAGCCAATACCCCTTGCATTACTAATTAATCAACTAATTGCTTTAATCAACTTAGCAGAGACTTTATCTCTTCAAATCTTCGTTCAAAGTGAGCTCTCACACCTTTTACCATTTCATTCAGCTCCTTTGCAACTGCAGCCTTCAGGTCTGCAGGGTGCAGTTTTCCTTCTGCATAAGCCTTTTCCAATTCTTCGTAATTTTCGAAAGCGATATCCCCTCCAAATTTCTCAGACCTTTCAACCCTGAACTCTTTCTTCTCATGAAATATTAAAAGCCTCACATACTGCAGCACAGGGTTCATATTCACTTCTTTTGCAGGGCAGTACGCCTTTTTCATTTTTTCTTCTATCTCTTCCTCTCTGTCATGTATGAATATTGATGCTTCGGGATGGCTTTTGCTCATCTTGCTCGAAATGAGCATATCCTGCATCTCTTCTTCATCTAGCCCTCCTCTTTCTGGCTTTCTAAGTCCCAGCAAGAGCTCATGATGTAATGCTACTGGCGGTTTCCATCCAAGCTTTGGATAAACTTCTCTTGCAAGCATGTGCACTTTTCTTTGGTCCATCCCTGCATGAGCAATATCTGCCTGCAGTTCATGTATATCTACACTCTGCATAGGAGGGTAGAAATACTGCGCCAGGTCCAGCTTCTCCTTGGCACTTCTGCCCATTATTGTCAGTGTCCTTGTAGCTCTAGCCATGGAAACATGTTTGCTGAACTCCAGAACATTTTTCCAGTATGTATCATTACCCCTATATAAGTCGCTTCCAAGGACTATTCTCACTCCAGGTACAAAGAACTTAAAAGCGTCTGCGTAATACTGGGATGCAAGCTTTATCTTTTCCCAGTCTCCTCCAAGCTTTCTGTTTATTGCGCTATGCCAGTCTGCCAGATAAACAGTTGCTCTCACGCCTGCAGCAAGCAGGTCTCTGAGCTTGAACCCTGTCAGGACAAGGCTTCCAAGGTGAAGAAGACCGCTTATCTCAAGGCCTATGTAATGCCCTGGTTCATCCTTCTCTTCAAACAGCCTCCTAAGCTCCTCTCCAGTTATCACTTCCTGGGTTGGAGGCTTATTTACAAGTCTTATCTTTTCATCTATATCCATGGACTCTACCAGGCTCCCGAGCAGGCTATAAGAGCTAAGATGATAAAAATAAATGCTCCAAAGGTACCTGCAACCTCTATCAGCTGATAGCTCTGAACCAGATATATTGATGTGCCTGCAGCTGATGCATATGCTATTGCAGCAGAAGCTGACGCGAGCATTACAGAAGAGCTGCAGTAAAGAAGCTTATTCAGAGGTGAAGATGGTATAAACGATAATATGCAGAATACAAGTGCTATTATTCCAAGCAAGGAGAGAGAAGTGCCTGACATAATTCCCTGTAGTGTAAACAATATTGATGCTGTTGCATTAATTGCTATCATCAGCATTTTCAACATCTTCATTTCTCTTCACCAAGCCCCCCATATGACAGATAATTAAGAAAATCTGATGCTTGCCTAACAGTTATAGCCATGCAGGTATGATGGGGGAAGGTTGTCATGGCTCTAGCTAGCGAATTAATCAATAAAGTAAGAAGGTCACAGGATGATACCAACGACCTTGAATCAGGACTCTTGATAGGAGCTGGTTATGATGGAGATAAGAAGCTTGCTTTTCTCAAGTTTTATGACCCAAAAACAAATACTATAAGGCTGTACTATGACAAGTCTGGCCATAAGCCATACTGCTATTCAAAGCTACCCCCCGATGAACTTGTATCGATAAAGCAGAGACCTGATGTCATAGATATAAAGCAGGTGCAAAAGAAAGACCTGATATCCGATAAGGTAATAACAGTCAGCAAGATAATAACATCAGACCCTCTGGCAATAGGAGGAGGCCAGAAGTCAATAAGGGACCAGATAGATGCATATGAGGCTGACATAAAATACTACGAGAACTACATTTATGACCTTCAGCTTCAGATGGGAACTTACTACAGAATCACTTCTGGCAAAGTGGAGCCTGTTCCATTTCAGCCAAGCGAAAGCGTTATGCAGATACTCAAAAAGAGCACTGAGAATGCAAGTCCTATGCTTGCTGATTACATAAGGGAGTGGGCTCTCCTGCTCACTCAACCACAGCCCGAATTCAAGAGAGCTGCTCTGGATATAGAAGTCTTTTCTCCAGATGAAAACAGGTTGCCAGATGCAACTAAGGCAGAATATCCTGTCATCAGTGCAGCGCTTGTAGGAAGCGATGGAAAGAAGACAGTCTTCCTTCTTGAAAGGACTGAAGTGGCAAAAGGGGAGGCTAAGCTTCCCTCCGATGTAAACCTCAAGCTGTTCAGAAGCGAAGGGGAGCTTATACTATCGCTGTTCGATGCGATGCTCGAATACCCTGTAATAGTCACTTTCAACGGTGACCAGTTCGACCTGGTTTATCTTTACAATCGAGCATCTAACATGGATATACCCAAAGAAGCGATTCCGATAAGTCTTGGAAGAGATGTGGCAAACCTGAAACACGGACTGCATGTGGACCTTTACAGAGCATTCAACAACAGGTCTATACAGGTTTATGCGTTTGGAAACAAATATTCTGAACACACACTCAATGCAATCGCTTCAGCACTTCTACAAAGGGAGAAGGTGGAGACTGAGGAAGGGATAAGCCTTCTTTCTCTTGGATCTCTTGCATACTATAATTACATAGATGCGGAGATAACGCTTGAGCTGACATCTTTCAACAACAGCGTATTCATGAAGCTCTTTACAACAATTTGCAGAATATCGAAGATGCCTCTGGAGGATGCGTTCAGAATGAACGTATCAAACTGGATAAAGAGCCTGATGATCTATGAGCACAGAAAATGGAATGCCTTAGTGCCAAGAAAAGAGGATTTGGAGGCGAAGGGTTCAGCTTCGTCTGAAGCTACCATAAAGGGAAAGAAGTACAAAGGCGGATTGGTAATAGAACCCTTACCAGGTGTGCATTTTAATGCGGTTGTACTTGACTTTGCCTCTCTGTATCCAAGCATAATAAAAGTTTACAATCTATCGTATGAAACAGTCAACTGCCCACACCCTGAGTGCAAGACAAACAGAATACCGGAAACAGACCACTGGGTATGCAGGTTGAGAACTGGTATAACAAGCCTGCTGATAGGCTCTCTGAGAGATGTAAGGGTAGGTTATTTTAAAAATCTAGCAAAGAGGTTAGGAGCATCAAAGCAGGAGAAAGAATTCTACAACGTTATATCTCAGAGCTTGAAGGTGATTCTTAATGCAAGCTATGGGGTTATGGGTTTTGAAAGCTTTGCACTTTACTGCCTGCCTGTTGCAGAGGCGACAGCAGCTCTTGGCAGATACAGCATTACAAAGACGATAGAGAAGGCAAGAAGTTTGGGGATAGTTGTTGCCTATGGCGATACAGATAGCTTATTCCTTAAGGCTCCGAAGAAGGAACAGGTTGATGAAATGCTCGAATGGGCTAAGAAAGAATTGGGTATAGAGCTGGAGATAGACAAGGAATACAGATATGCTGCGTTTTCTGCAAGGAAGAAGAATTACCTGGGAGTGTACAAAGATGGGAGTGTAGAGGTTAAGGGGTTAACCGGCAAGAAATCTAACGTGCCAGAGTTCATAAAGCAGGCTTTCGCTGAAGTTATAGCTGTCCTTGCAGAAGTGCAGACTCCGGAGGATTTCGAAAGGGCAAGAGAAAAGATTAGAGAGCTGCTTAGAGCCAAATACCTTGCCCTGAAGGCAAAGAAGATACCTCTTGAGCAGCTTGCATTCAGAGTTATGTTAAACAAATCTCTTGACAAGTATACTGATACAACACCTCAGCATGTAAAGGCAGCACTGATACTTCAGAAAAGAGGCAAGGAGATAAAGGCGGGGGAGATAATATCGTTCGTCAAGACAGTTGGCGGAGCAGGAGTTAAACCTGTTGAGTATGCCAGGCCTGAAGAGATAGATGTTGACAAGTATGTTGAATACATGAGGGGAACTTTCGACCAGATACTTGATGCTCTAGGTTACGAATTCGACGAAATACTTGGCGCAACTAAGCTCGAGGATTTCTTCTTCGGCTAGATAACTTCAATTTAATTCATATTGGATATAATAAAAAAGCTTGTAAATCGTTTATTCTATATTAGCGATACGCCTTAACATTCTCCATTTTTCTTGATCATGATTCTCGACAAAACAAAGTTTTTCAGGATATACTAAGCATAATGGATTAATGCTGTGCTTCTTTACACCCTTTTCCCACCATTCGAATGAATCATCTATTTCTCCCAATCCTGCATATACAGTTGCAACAAGGTCTTCTGAAGAAAAACCTCTTTCGCACTGGTCCTTTAGCTCATCTAATATTTTGGTCGCTTTGTCTTTATCCCCTTTCTTTGCCCTAATGTAAGCCCATAGGCATTTTAGTAAAGGTTCCTTTAACCATTCCTGACCTAACATATCGAACTCTCTTTCAGCATCATCTAACCTTTCTTCGTTTAACAGAAAAACAAGCTTCATAAAGTGCGATATGGGGCTTGGGTCTAGTTGTATGGCATAATCAATACTTTTGTACGCTTCATCCTTCTGACCACACAGCCACAGGATTACAGCCTTCGCACTTGCTACACGCGGATTTAGCGGATCGTAGTCTTCTGCTATCTCAATCTGCTTGATGGCATTCTTCAGGTCACGTTCAAGAGCAAGAAGTTGAGCATATCGAGACCTAGCTCTCGTGTCGCTCTGGTTTAATTGAATTGCCTTTTCAAGTTCTTTCTTGGCATCGGAAAACTTCCAATCTCTATGCAACAATAATGATCCCAGAGCTGCATGAGCTTCAGAAGAGTCCGGGTCGAGTTCAATCGCCTTCTCAATCATCTTTCTTGAAAGACTGTATGATTCGTCCATTGGAATATAGCTACCGCCGCCCAGTTCATCATATGCTATTGAAAGTCCTGTATAGCAATCTGCAAATCTAGGGTCTTCATCCAATGCTTTCTCAAAATACTCTATAGCCTTCCTGATGGATTGCTCTGTACCTCTTTGCCTGAGTAGTTGATAGCCAGCCATATAAAGCTTATAGGCTATAGGGCTTGCTGTTTTCACTTTTGTTGTGGCCTCAATTTCTCCCTTTGACAGTTTAATTTCCAGAGCTTTTGCAATCTGTGCAGCAACTTCTCCCTGCACAGCAAAGATATCACTGAGCTCTCTGTCATATGTTCCAGCCCAAAGGTGTTCATCTGTTGTAGCATCAATCAGCTGCACTGTAATTCGGATCCTGTTACCAGTCTTTCTTACGCTTCCTTCAAGAACCGTACCGACGTTTAACTCTTTAGCTATATCTCCCAGCTTCTTAGGAGTGTTTTTATATGCCATAACCGACGTTCTAGAAATCACTTTAAGTCCAGAAACCTGTGATAATGTTGAAATCATCTCTTCAGTCATGCCATCAGAGAAATAGGAGTCGGCAGGGTCCGGGCTTATGTTGTTGAAAGGTAACACTGCTATTCTCCTCAGGTCAGGAGTGTTAAGCAAGCTTTCTTCTTCAGGCATTACAATCTTGAATATTTCAATTGGCTCATTAACATTTTTAAGTTGCTTGTAGCCCAATTCTTGTATTTTAAATTTAATTTTGTTCTTTATATGGTCATATACCTGACGGGTTAGGCATACCCCGCCTTTCTCAGCTAATGATTGTATTCTTGAGGCAACATTTACGGCATCCCCAAGAATATCACCATCATCTTCTATAATCTCTCCCAGATGAATACCTATTCGCAAGAAAATTCTTCTTTCGTCTGGTTTCGAAGAATTGAATTGTCTCATCGCTTCCTGAATCTCATGAGCACAGTTGACAGCATCTAAAGCGCTTGAGAATTCAACCAACAATGCATCTCCAATAGTCTTAACTTCTCTTCCATGATTATCTATGATAATCGGTCTTAAAACCTTTCTATATTCTTCAAGGAGTTCAAGCGAAAGAGATTCATCCCTCTGTCCCAAGGCTGTATAGCCTACTATATCTGTAAACATAATTGCAGCCAAACGTCTTTTCGCTTGACTCAAACATTTGACTTATTCGCTGAACAGAGATTAAAACTTTTTTCTATGACAGCATATGAACAATTTTACAGATTAATTCGCTTTTGGTATAGAATACAATAAAAAGTTATATAACCGATAAATTCTGCCCTGCTTCATAGGTGCACAGTTGAAATGCCTACAGACCCAAATCTCGCGCTCGCGGCTGCGATAGTTATAGCAGGCGGTCTCATCGGGACGGGTATAGCTCAGCAAGGAATAGGAGCAGCAGGAATGGGAATAATTGCTGAGAAGCCAGAGAAATTTGGTCAGGTTCTGTTCTTCTTCGTCATTCCTGAAACGTTATGGATAATAGGGTTCGTGCTCGGCGTAATACTGCTGCTGGGTATACTCTAGAGAGAGACGGGTCCCCATGGGAGCCGAAACACAGTCAGGAGCAGAGGCGCTACTCAAGGAACTCGAACAAAAGAAGGCAAATGCGTTAAAGGCGATAGAAGAAGAGTTTAGGTCTAATTTAAAGGAGCTTGAAGAAAATACAAGGAAAGAAATAGAAGCTATAATAAAGAAAGCGGAAGCAGATGCTAAATCAAAGGCTCAAGCTGAGACAAACAGGATAATCGGTGCTGCAAGGCTGGAAGCAAAGAGAATCATCTTTGATGCTACAGATAAGATGATGACTCATAACATAAAAAAGCTGCAAGACATCTTAAAAAGTTACGCTTCAACAGAGTCTTATAAAAAGCTCGTAGTGGATATGGCAAAATATGCAACTTCAAGGCTGGGAAAAGGAGCATTCATTGCTTGCAGAAAGGAAGATAAGCAGTTGCTGAACGACAAAGGATTCAAGATTGCTGATAATGAGCTGCAGTGCATCGGGGGAATAAAGGCTTTCGATTCATCAAAGACTTTAGAGCTAGACCTGACTTTCGAAGAATTGCTGAGGATGAAAAAAGAACAGCTTACCGCAGAGATAATGGAGAAGATAGAGTGATTGCTAGGCGTAACTTATTCAGCAGCGTTTGGCAGGTTGAGAAGTCTTTCACTTGACTTTCTTACGAAGGATTTTCTTCAGAACCTTGCAAGGATGAGCGACCCTCAGGAGATAGCTGATGCTCTCGAATCTACATGGTACAGACAGGATATAGAGGCATCAGCATCAATGTACTCTCCTCCTGAGCTGATAGAGGTTGCAGTTAACAGGCATATGATATCGATAAACAGGTTAGCTATGTCAGTTGTGCCACTGTTCGGTAAAAATGCACTTCTTGCTTATCTATCGAAGTGGGATATAGAGAACATAGAGCTTATTTTGGCTGCGAAGAGCTTGGGCAGGTCGATTGAAGAAACAGAAGCCTTTCTTGTATCATCAAGAAATCTGCCTGTGGGAATAGCTGGTAATGTGATACCATACAGCGACCTCAAGCTTCTTCTGCAGCAGCCTGATGTGGAGGCCGTAGTAAATCAGCTGGTTAAATATGGCTATGGAGCAGTGCTACTTCAAGAGCTTTCTGACTTCAGGAGAACAGGAGACCTTGGAAGCTTTACAGCCGCTCTTCAAAAATACTACTATCAGAGGCTGCTATGGGAGCTGAGATATTTCAAGGGTGATGAATTTACATTAAGAGAATATGTAAGAGCAGAGATTTCCAAGAAAAATATACTTAATCTTCTTAAATCCAAAGAATCGAACCTTCCCAAGGAAGTCTTTTCAAAGCACATAATAGACGGAGGTCTTATAGAGCAGAGGCAGCTTCTTGATGCATACGACTCCCCAGGCCTGAAGGAACTTGTAAAGAGATTCGAGCCATGGTTCGACCTTTCTGCAGCAGTGGATAGATATTCTGAGTCAGGAAACCTTACCGAGTTTGAGGTCGAAATGGACAGAATGCTCAGCAGGAATTATCTTCCGAAGCTAAGAAGCCATCCTTTATCTGTATCTTCTGTATTCGAGTTTGTCATAAGGGCTGAATTTGAAAGGCAGAACATAAGAAGAATAGTATATGCAAAGCAGTACAAGATGTCAGAAAAATATATTAACGATATACTTTTGGTGGTTTGAACGTATTGAGTTCTAGACCAGCAAGCCAAGTAGCGGGGAAAATAGCAGTTATAGGAGACAGAGAATTAGCTCTGGGTTACAGGCTTTTGGGTGTAGATGACACGTTCATAGTCTCTGACTCGGATGCAATACAGACAGTCACAAACGTATTTTTTTCAACTGATTTCAGCCTTATAATAATTGCAGACCAGATAAGAAAGAAATTACCGAGGCTTCTTATCGAAAAGCTTGAGGCATCTTTATCTCCTCTGGTTATATTTATGCCTTCTCCTAGCGAGCAGGGCGAAGAGGAATCTCTTGCAGCGCTTGCAAAAAGAGTGCTGGGCATAGATTTGAAGGTGAGTTGATATGGCTAATGGTGTTGTTGTAAGAGTTTCAGGGCCTGTTGTGGTGGCTGAAGGTCTTGAAGCAGCTAAAATGTATGACGTAGTCAGGGTAGGAGAGCTCGGTCTAATAGGAGAAGTTATCAGGCTCGAAGGGAACAAGGTTACAATACAGGTATATGAAGATACCACAGGTATAAGACCTGGGGATAAAGTTGAAAATACAAATCAAGCTCTTTCAGTTGAGCTTGGCCCAGGCCTCTTAACTTCAATATATGATGGTATTCAAAGGCCCCTAAACATATTGAGAGAGAAGAGTGGAGATTTCATCTCAAGAGGCCTGATAATACCACCTCTTGATGAAAAAAAGAAGTGGGATTTTGAAGCCATAAAGAAAGATGGGGATAATGTTTCAGAGGGAGAGATACTTGGTGAGGTTGAAGAGACACCACTCATAAAGCATAAGATAATGCTTCCTTTGGGCTTGAAAGGAGAGTTAAAAGGCCTCAGGTCAGGCAGCTATACCATAAGGGACCCGATAGGTTCTGTATCAACCAGCGAAGGAAAGGTTGATTTGTATTTATCAACCAAGTGGACTGTAAGAATACCTAGGCCATACAAGAGAAAGCTTCCTCCAGATACACCTCTTGTGACAGGCCAAAGAGTTCTTGACACTTTTTTCCCGGTTGCAAAGGGAGGGACTGCAGCTATACCTGGTCCCTTCGGCAGCGGTAAATGTGTTCTCGGCGATACCCCTGTACTTTTGGGCGATGGTAGATTCGTAGAGATAGAGAAGCTATATAATTCTCTAAAGGAATATGCCACTATAGAGGTAAATGGAAATGAAGAAATACTGACGTTGAACAAAGAAATATCTCTCTTTTCATACTCATTAAACGATGGCAAGATAGTCAGAAGCAAAACAAGGAAGATGTACAAAGGATACAGCGACACAATTATACACATAAAGACTTTATCAGGAAGAAGCGTCAAGGTTACGCCCGTTCACAGACTTTTTGTAATGAATAACGATAAGATAGAGCAGAAAGAGGCAGGGAGGATAAGGGTTGGAGAAAAGATAGCAGCTGTAAGAGACATCTCTTCACAATCGGAAATAGTACAGGAAAATTATAGAGACATATCATACCTGGCAAAACTTTCAAACAATAAAGATGGTAAAGTTAATGTTATTACAGATAAAAAGGAAGTTGTTAGAAACATATGCTCATCTCTACTTATGCTTGGCGTTGATTATTCGATAAAGCAATTCAGCAATAATTATGCCATAACAGTATCATCATACCAGCTAAAAGAGAAATTAAGCTCATCAGGCTTTTACAACGAAGATGGCAAAGCGGCTTTAATGCTTGAACAGAAATGCATCTTTGCTGATGAAGTTGTTTCCGTTGAAGAGATTGCTGGACCTTTCGCTGTATACGACTTCTCTCTGCCTGACTTCTGGGAGAACTTTGTAGGGGGAGAAGGTGGATTGATACTTCATAATACTGTAACACAGCAGCAGCTTGCAAAGTGGTCAGATAGTAATGTTGTTGTTTACGTTGGGTGCGGGGAAAGGGGTAATGAGATGACAGAAGTGCTTGTAACCTTCCCTGAACTTAAGGACCCGAAATCTGGCAGGCCATTGCTCGAGAGAACCATACTTGTAGCAAACACTTCGAACATGCCTGTTGCAGCAAGAGAAGCTAGCATATACACAGGTATAACTATGGCAGAGTACTACAGAGATATGGGCTACGATGTGGCGCTTATGGCGGATAGCACATCAAGGTGGGCTGAGGCTTTGAGAGAGATATCAGGAAGGCTTGAGGAGATGCCAGGAGAGGAAGGCTATCCTGCTTATCTTGGCAAGAGGCTTGCTGAATTCTACGAAAGGTCAGGCAGAGTGGTTGTGTTATCTCCTGAAGAAAGGATAGGCTCAGTCACAATAGTAGGAGCTGTATCGCCTCCAGGAGGAGATTTCTCTGAACCTGTTTCACAAAATACTTTGAGGGTTACAAGGGTATTCTGGGCTCTTGACGCAAGCCTTGCAGGAAGAAGGCACTTCCCTGCAATAAACTGGTTGACAAGCTATTCCCTTTATACTGAAGACCTGGCTGAATGGGGGAGAAGGAACGTTGCAAACGACTGGCCTGAAATAAGAGCAAAGGCCCTTGAAATACTTCAGAAGGAATCAGAACTTCAGGATATAGTTCAGCTTGTGGGATATGACGCTCTTCCAGAGACAGAGAAAGGGATACTTGACGTGGCAAAGATGATCAGAGAGGATTATCTGCAGCAGAGCGCCTTTGACGAAGTTGATACATACTCTTCAATAAGGAAGCAGTACCTGATGCTCAAAACAATACTTGAGTTTGGCAGCATGGAGGCTGATGCTATAAAGCAGGGAGCACAGGCTTCCCAGGTCTCATCTTTGGAGGTAAAGAATAAAATATCAAGACTAAAGTGGACTCCTGAATCTCAGGTGCAGCAGCTTGTGGAAGAGATAGATAGGGATATGAAGGAGCAGTTCCAATCTCTGATAAAGAGTGTGATAGCTGCATGATACCATTATCCTACAAAACCGTTTCACAGGTCTCTGGCCCGCTTCTTTTTGTGGAGAAAGTTAAGGATGCTGCATATGGAGAGATAGTTGAGATAACAAACGCTCTTGGAGAGAGGCTTAGAGGCCAAGTTCTTGACTCCAGCAAAGGCTTGGCTATAGTTCAGGTATTTGGCTCAACTATGGGCCTTAATGTTGGTCAAACATCAGTCAGATTCTTGGGTGAAACTGCAAGGGTATCTGTTTCTGACGAGATGCTGGGAAGGACTTTTGATGGCTTGGGCAATCCTAGGGATGGAGGGCCAAGGATAGTTGCAAAGGAGAAGGTAGAGATTGTAGGCTCAGGTATAAACCCTTACAGCAGAGATGAGCCTTCTGAATTCATTCAGACAGGTATCTCAGCAATCGATGGTATGAATACCCTTGTAAGGGGTCAGAAACTGCCTCTATTTTCAGGCTCAGGCTTACCTCACAATACTCTGGCATCCCAGATAGCAAGGCAGGCAAAAGTTCTTGGAACCTCAGAAAGCTTTGCGGTTGTATTTGCAGCTATGGGTATAACGAGCGAAGAGGCGAACTTCTTCGTAAGGGAATTCGAAGAAACTGGAGCACTGGAGAGAGCTGTGCTATTCCTTAACCTTGCTTCCGACCCTTCGATGGAGAGAATACTCACTCCAAGGCTTGCGTTAACCACAGCAGAATTTCTGGCATACGAGACCGAAAGGCATGTCTTGGTCATACTTACAGACATGACAACATACTGCGAAGCTCTGAGGGAGATATCTGCTGCCAGAAACGAAGTGCCAGGGAGAAGGGGCTATCCTGGGTATATGTATACTGATTTGGCAACTATATATGAAAGAGCAGGGAGAATAAAAGGAAGAAACGGCTCAATCACACAGCTTCCTATACTTACAATGCCTGCTGACGACAAGACACACCCTATACCAGACTTGACAGGCTACATAACGGAGGGGCAGATATATCTGAGCAGAGACTTGGATAGAGCTGGCATTTACCCGCCTATAGACGTATTGGAAAGTCTGTCAAGGCTGATGAACCAAGGTATAGGCAAGGGAAGGACGAGGGAAGACCATAGAGGCCTTGCAGACCAGCTATACGCATCATACGCTCAGGGAAAGGATGTTAGAGCTCTCTCTGCAATAGTAGGAGAAGAAGCTCTTAGTGCAACTGATAAAAAGATGCTGAGAATAACTGATAGGTTCGAAAGGAACTTTGTTGCTCAAGGTGTCTATGAGGATAGAAGCATAGAGCAGACGCTAGATATAGGATGGAGAGTTTTAGAAGAGCTGAGCGATTCGGAGATTAAGAGAATAAAACCTGACCTTATAGCAAAATATAGACCAAAGAAGGAAGGCTGAAATTTGCCAGCAGCTACAAACGTAAGGCCGACAAGGATGGAATACCTCAGGACAGTAAGGAGGATAGCTGTTGCCAGAAAAGGCCTGAAGCTTCTAAAGCTTAAGAGGCAAGCGCTTATACTTGAATTCTTTGCACTCAGCAGAACAATAGCAAACCTGAGAACAGGGCTGAAGAAGAAACTAGCTAATGGGTATGAATCGATTCACAGGGCTGAGCTGTTTGCTGGCCCTCTTAGACTTGAATATGAGTCGATGAGAATTCCTAAAATCAAAGAATTAAGGGTAAGGACAAAGAACGTCATGGGAGTGAAGATACCACAGATAGAGCAGCAGGAGATATCTGTGCTGGGGGAAGAATACCTGCTCGAACTACCAGCATCTATAAACCAGGCTATAAAGAGCTTCAGGGATATTCACAGAATGGTCCTAGATGTTGCTGAAAAAGAGACTTCCTTGAGAAAGCTTCTTCTTGAAATTGAAAGAATAAAGAGGAGGTCAAACGCAATAGAGAACGTTCTTATACCCAGGCTTGAAAACACTGCGAAATACATAAAGTTCAGATTTGATGAGATGGAGAGAGAAAACTTCGTTAAGCTTAAGAGTGTGAAGACCAAAATCTCACAAAGGGGGAGCTGATTTGACTTCTGCTGAGGAGAAGAAAAAGTGGTACATGCCGAAATACTATTACTGGGCAAAGAGCCCTCCCAAGCCAGCCGTATTGCCTAAAAATCCTCAGCAGAAGAAGTTCTACAGGATAATGATAGCTCTTAGGCTCATAAAGGTTGCAGCTCTTGTTATAGTTCTTGCAATACTCTTTCTGAAGTTGTGATTTGATATGTCTTCGTCCAGCTATATAGACATTCTTCAGCAGATAAAGAAGGCAGAGGAAGAGATGAATTCTGCCATACAGGCAAGCAAGTCGAAATATGAGGAGGAGCTGAAGAGAGCAAGGGAAAAGTTTGCTTCAGATATTGAAGAGGCAAAAAAGAGTGCTGAAGAGCAGATAAATTCTGCTGTAGAGGAGGCAAGAGAAAAGGCTGAAAAGGAGGCTGAAAAGATACTTGGCGAGGCAAGAGAAAAGGCTGAGAAGTTATCAAAGCTTTTGCTTGACGATAAGACACTTACCTCTATAGTTGAAGATGTTCTATTCTCTGAATTTTCCAGATGACCTATATGATGAGACCTGCGAAGATGAGCAGAATAGCTGTAGTTGGTAGCAAGGATAAGAGGCAGCTTGTTCTTTCAATACTGCATGACCTTGGTGTAATGCAGGTAGAGACTCTTTCTTCTGAGGCAGCATCCATGGTCAAAAATGAGGTCGACGCTTTAACCTTCAGGGAAGTTAACGAGGAGCTGCTCAGGGTCAGAGCGCTCAAAGCAGCGCTACCTCCTGTGCAAGTAAAAGAGAAGATGAAGTTTTCTTCCCTTTCAGAGCTTTTGCAGATATCAGGCTCGATAAACATAGATTCAGAAGTTTCAGACATGCAGAAGAAGCTTGAGAGCTATCTGGCATTGAAAGAACAGCTTGCAGATAAGAAAAGCCTTGTAGAGAATCTGAGTTTTCTTAACGCTGATTTATCTATATTAAGTCTGAGCTCTGCAACTTCTTTTTATGGCAAAATTCCCAAAAAGAGGCTCGATGCATTTCAAGAACGTATAAATCAGCTTAAAGGTATACTGATTTATACACAGAAGGATGAAGAGGACTACAAAGTTGTTGTAACAGTCCCTCATGAATATCTGGAGCAGTTCGGGTCAATAATACAGAAGCTGGACATAAAACTCCAGCGAATACCTGAAATCAGAGGCAGGCCTGAGGAGGTTATCAGAGAAGTTAATTCAGAATTAGATAAGTTAGAAAAGGAAATAAATGCTATTAAAGATAAGCTAAGACTTCTTTCAGAAAAGTATTATGCTACTCTTTCATCCGTTGAGGAGCAGCTGAGCATAGAAGCCAAAAAGTTAGAGGTAATCTCAAACATAGGGTTCACTCAAAGTACTTTTGTCATGGAGGGCTGGGTGGCTACAGATACAATACCTCTTCTTCAGGAGGCTCTTGACAGATACACAGAATCAAAGGCGTTTGTTTTTGAAATAAAGACTGATGAAAAGCCTCCAACATTGATGAGAAATCCAAGAAGACTAAAACTCTTTGAATCTTTCATCAGGTTCTACTCTCTACCTCAGCCTTATGAGCTGGACCCTACCCCAATATTCGCATTTATTTTCCCCGTATTCTTTGGTTTAATGCTTGGGGATGTAGGCTATGGAGCCATAATACTTCTTATCTCGATATGGATAATCAGGCATGTGAGAAAGGGCGGAAAGACTATAATGCCGAAATTCCTGCTATCTTTTGCAAAGAAGATACTTAGCCCATCTGCCTATGCAAAGGTTGCAGCTGCAATGCTTCCAGGCTCAGTATTGGGTATAATCTTTGGCTTTCTCTTTGACGGCTATTTTGGATTTCCGCTCAACAAGTACTTCTTTCCATATCTTAACACAGCCTTTGGGCTTCATCTTCCTGAAAGCGGTGCATTTCTTGACCCTTTATCAACTCTTGGATTAAAATCACTTCTTCTCATAAGCGGCTACATAGGACTTTTCGCTGTATCTTTAGGCTTGGTCATAGGGGCTCTAAACAGTTACTGGCTGAAAGAATTCAGGCACATGCTTGGCAAAATAGGCTGGCTTATGGTATCATGGGGTATAGCGCTTACAGGTCTGGCATTGCTTCACCATCAAAGCGTTAATCCTATGCAGAATATTTCAATGGCGATTTATCTAGCAATACTTCTATCAGGTTTTGGTCTTGTCATAGCTGGAGAAGGAGCAGGCTCGCTTATAGAGCTCCCATCGATGATAAGCCACATCATTTCATATACAAGGCTTCTTGGGATATTGCTGGCTTCGGTAGTGCTTGCAGGAGTGATAGACCAGGTATTCCTGGGAGCTGTAAGGGGTGGAGTATTTCTTGCTGTCTTTGGGGTCATTGTGCTGGTTGTTGGGCAGCTATTCAACCTTATTCTTGCGCTGTTTGAACCAGGTATACAGGGAGCCAGGCTTCTTTATGTGGAATTCTTCTCAAACTTCTTCCATGGGCATGGCAAGAGATTCTCTCCATTTGGAGGAGAAAGAAGGTATACGTTGAAAGAGATAGAAGTTCCTGCAAAGAAAAAAGAAAAATAAGTGATAATATAATCAGATTCTCAGAAGAATGGAGTTTATGTAGTTCACAGGAAGGCCATACTCCTTTCCATAGACTATCCTTCTTATATTCTCCCTTTCAAACTGACCCCTTATTATAAAGAAGAAGATACCGGTTAGCGAGAGAGGATTATGCATCCTGAACCTCCAGAAGTAATTATCTATAAGAACATTATCAACTTCAACTTCAAACTCTGCTATATTTTTGCTTTCTGAATATCTCTTTACAGCCTTTGAGATATCTATAAACGGTTTCAGCCTTGAAACAATGTTAGTCATATCCTTTGCTTCATATGCAGATACAAAGGCATCTGCTTCTGCAAATCCCCCTGAAAGTATATGTTTTGCAAGAACATCCTTGCTGAGGTGTGAATCTCTTGATTTCAGTACAGTAAGAAGGTTTCTCTTCGTTATTTCAGCTCTAAAGTATTCTCTCAGAGTTCCTTCATCACCGTTTTTGAACCTTAACTCCCATTGAAGCCTCGAATAGTAATCGTTAAGCAGAGCTCCCTCAAATATGCCAAGGTCTTCCGTTCTCTGGAAGTCTCTTAAATGCTGTAGAAGTATAGCTCCATACCTGTACCTGACAAGTTCCTTTATCACTGACTCTACATCCTTCTGCTCCATCAGCAGCTTCATTTCGCTATATGGTATCACATTTCCAGCTATTCCCACAGGCAGGTTTCTTGGAGAGATTATGAACGGTTCTGTCTCCTCAAGCCTTCTTCCCAGGCTCTTTGCTGCAAGAATGAGAAGTATATCCTCTGTATCCCATCTTGAAAGATATGCCTTTAATGCCATCAACCCGTCTTCAGGAGCAACAAGCATCGCAATTCTGTTCATTTCAACTATATGTCTGTTCAAAGCTACATCGATTGAGGTTGGGAGCCTGTAGACTGATGATGCTGCTTCAACATCTTTTCTGTACCAAGTTGATGATAACGCCTCTTCTATTTCTTCAGCATCGCTCATGGCATTAAGTCTTAGCATATCTTCCTTTGTGAGAAAGAGCCTGTTCAGTCTTAGATACTCATTAATTATTATTCTTTTTTGAGACTCTGGAACTCTGACCAAGCTCTGCATAACTATCCCCGCATCAAAATACGTTCATCAATATTATTATACCAAGCACAAAACCTGCTATCCAAAGTGTCTCTGGCACAACGAAGAAGAACAATACCTGTCCGAACCTTTCAGGCTTCTCCCCTATTATTCCCATTCCTGCTGCACCCATAGCTTGCTGGGCATAGGCAGTTGCTATCAGCCCAGCAGCCATAACTATAGCAGCACCTATTATTTCAGCGACCCATACCTCTACTGGCAGAACCACAGCTCCATCACCTGATGTGATTATTGTTAGGAGAAGATAAAACACCGTCTGTTCAAAAGCATGTATTTATCATCAGATGCATGCAATCGACATTAATATATATCTTCAATAAACCCCTTCAGGATGAGCTACTCAGAACTTTTCCTTTCGACACAACCTAAGATAACCAACCTTCCCCAGGGAAAAGAGCCTATTGTCAGCGTATTTGGCGTTCCCTATGATGTGACAACAAGCTATAGACCTGGCTGCAGGTTTGGGCCTGATGCACTAAGGGAAGCATTCTGGAAGATTGAAGTCTATGACCCTGAGTTAGATGTAGATGCAGAGGTTTTGCCTATAGAAGACTTGGGCAATATTAATCCCATGCCTGAGCCTGATAAGATGCTTTACGCTGTGGGAAAAGTGGTGAATGAGCTACTCTCAAACAATAAAGTGCCTGCAGCCATAGGGGGCGAGCATACCCTTACTCTAGCTGCATTCAGCCAGATGCCTGATGATTGCAAGCTTCTAATCTTTGATGCACACTTTGACCTTAGAGACGAGCTCTACGGCTGGAGACTCAGCCATGGCACTTTCCTGAGGAGGCTGTCTGAAAAGATTGGATTCGAAAGGTTCATGCATATAGGTGCCAGGGCTGCTTCAAAAGAAGAATGGAGCATAGCAAAAAATATGAGCGTTATAACATCAAAGGAGCTCAGAGAAGGAAAGGTTATAGATGAACTTATCAGAGATGCAGAAAAGCTTTACGTTTCTGTTGACCTGGATGTCATGGACCCTGCATATGCTCCTGGCGTTGGAACTCCAGAGCCAGGGGGTATAGCTTCTTCATTACTGCTTGATATGCTGAGAAGGCTAAAGGGGAAGAAGATTTTAGGGTTTGACATAGTAGAGCTAGACCCGCCATATGATACCTCTGGCATAACTTCCGTAGCAGCAGCATCTGTATTTTCAACACTTGCTTCTTTGGTAAGTCTTTCTTTTACTTGAAGCTTTCATTCTTCTTTCTGATTTCTTCTACAAAATCACCGATTGAAACTTCGTGCCTGACTTCGCCTTCCCTTGTTCTGATAGAGATTGTTTTAGACGTGATTTCTTTGCTTCCCAGGATCAGCATATAAGGTATCTTTTCAAGTTGGGCTTTTCTTACTTTAAAGTTCAATGTAGTCGTATCAAAATCATAATCTACTCTTACACCGGACTCATAAAGAGCTGAATACACTTCCTTGCAATAATCTATGCTATCCTGACTGACAGGTATTATTCTTGCCTGTATGGGAGATAGCCAGACTGGTAGTTTTCCAGAGTAATGCTCGAGCATCACACCTATGAACCTTTCAAGAGAACCATATATTGCTCTGTGTATCATTATAGGGGTATGCTCCGCACCATCTGCACCAGTGTAAGTAGCCTTGAACCTGCTTGGAAGCTGGTAATCTAACTGGATTGTAGCACACTGCCAGTATCTGCCGAGAGAATCCTTGACATCAACATCTATCTTTGGCCCATAAAATGCGCCTTCCTTCTCCTTTATTGTAGGTTCTATACCCTTTGACCTTAGAGCCTTTATGAGTGAATCGGTAGCTTTATCCCATTGTTCAACACTTCCTATATGCTGGTCAGGCATTGTGGAAACTTTAGCAACGTAGCTGAGGTTGAATATCCCATATAGCCAATGCATCAGGTCTATAACCCCTACAAGCTCTTGCTCCACCTGCTCTTCTGTGCAGATTATGTGCGCATCATCCTGCTGCAGGCTCTTTACCCTGAGCAACCCTGTAGCAACCCCGCTCAGCTCTCTCCTGAACAAGGGGTCAAAGCATGCAACCCTTAATGGCAAATCCCTGTAGCTCCATCTCCTTGATTTATACCAGAGGAGTGTTGACGGGCAGTTCATAGGCTTTAGGCTGTAGTCCTCATCCCCAAGCTTTGTAAGAAACATATTTTCCCTGTAGTAATCCCAGTGCCCGCTTATCTTCCATTGTATTATATTTGCAAGAGGAGCAGTGCTTATCTCTATATATCCTCTCTTCTTTATCTCTTTCCTGACAGTCTCTATCAGAATATTCTTCAGTGTTACACCTTTATCATGCCAGAATGGCATGCTTGGAGATAATTCGTAGAAGCTGAAAAGGTCCAGCTTCTCTCCAAGAACCCTGTGGTCGTTATCCGGCAAACCTGAGAAGTCGCTCTTCTTTGCTCTTGAGAGCATCTCTTCTTCGCTCAGCTGTCTTACAATTTTTTTTCCTCTAACTTCACTTTTCTCAGGGAAACTCTTTGCCTGCTCAGCCATCGGATGACCCTTCACTCTTATCTCGAACGACTTGTTCCATCCAAAAGGAGCCCTTTCAACCTTGAAACCATAATCAGATAGAGCCAACTGCAGCTTCGTTATGGTTATGAGAGCCTTCTCGGGCTCTGCAAGATGCTGGCTAAGATGGGCATATGGATATATCAAAACATTTTTTGCATTTATGTTATCAAGGGATTTTTTCAGCTCTGAGGCTGCTTCCTGCACAACAGAATCATCATCTGTATCTTCAACAGCTGTAAATAGCACAGCTACCTCTTCATACCTATATTCCCTTGCTTCACATTCCTCCGCATTTGCAATCTCCTTTGCTATAGGCTTAAAAGAAATAAAATCAGAATGAAGCTGAAGTATCTTCAAAATTATCCCCTCTAATACCTATACCTAGTCATGTCAAGCTTTCTCTGCTCTTTTGTAAGTTTCTTGAACTCCTTGTAATGCTGCTTGCAAAGCCTAGCTTTCTTTATGCTTGATATTACTTGCATGCCGGGAGGAATTCTTGATATGCTAAGAGACCTCTCAGCTATGTTTGAGCATCCAGCTACTGAACAGGTTTCTTTTGACATCCCAACCGCGAATGCCCTTGCTAAGGATGAAGATAAACTTAATACCATGCTAGTAATTGCATGGACTGAGACGGCAGAGACTAATTGCTCACAAGACTGAGGCAGATTCTCAAACCTTATCTCAATTCCCTTGGTGTCTCACTATCAAAAATTTCTCCAAATCCCAATGCGTGGACTTTGTTAGGGCTTATAATATCGTTCGCCTCTGCATACTTTTTCTACACTTCTTCCTATCCACTAGCTTCCTTGTTGCTGCTCCTCTCAGGTTTCATGGATGTCGCTGACGGGGCAGTTGCGAAGAGCACAGGTAAGGTTACAAAAAAGGGAGGCTTTCTTGACTCAAACCTTGACAGGATGGCTGAGGTATCGATTTATCTTGCTTTGATTGTTTCAGCCAAATCTGCCTTGTATTTATTTTTCTCAGCAGCTGCTCTATCCTTCTCTCTTCTCGTAAGCTATTCAAGGTCTAGGGCTGAAGCAGCTGGAATAAATGCTGAGGGAGTTGGATATGGAGAAAGGGCAGAAAGGCTGTTAATTCTAGCAATAGGAGGGATAGCAGGTTATGTTTATTATGCAGTCATAATAGTAACATTTCTAGCTGTAATAACATATCTGCAAAGGTTATATGTATACTCATCAAGACTCGATAAGTCTGAGAGTCTCTGAAAGAAGCTGAACCGCTTTCTTCAGCTCTTCAAGCCCCTGCTCTGATGCATGGTAAAGCCTCTTACCCTGCACTTTTTCTGACGTTACCAGCCCCTCCTTCTCCATCCTGTACAATACAAAGTAAAATGTTATCTTTGCAGCTTTGACGTTGAACCTCTCTGCAACTTTCCTTTTCAGGCTGAGAGCATAGTCTGGCCCTTCCTTTAATATGCTGAGAATATATATCCAGAGGTTCTCCTTTGTCAGCTTGGAAAGCAGTCTCTGGAAAGCCAATGCAAGAGCTTACCTGAATCTTCTTTCTTCTCTTGCCCTTACCTTCACAACACCAAAGTGAACAGCGCATGATATGCAATAATACTTCTGAATCGTTGAAGAAGGTATGTATGCTCCTGTCCCCCTCAGCTCCTTAGCCAACGCAGGCTCCACCAGTGTCACCCTCTGTGTAACCTTTTTTGCTTTATCTCTAGGCACTGGCCTGCCGCACTGACTGCACTGAACATAACCGCTTGAACCCTTCCCTCCTTTTGCCCTGCCTCTGCTCTTTCTCTTTTTGGACAAACTGCCTCGGCATTATGCTAGAGTTTTATCTGAATTAAACGTTGCGCATTTTTAAATGCTATGCAGGGCTATTATCAAGCCTTGCCCTTACAAGCCTCTGGCTTCTTGTTATTGATGGGTCTATCTTTTTCAGCAGAGCAAGGAATATGCTGGCTAAGTCTATATAGTAAATTGATTTCAGAAAGAACTCTATTCCTGATGAATCCATCTGCAACTGCCTTACCCCGAATCCCAGAGACTTCACAACATCTGAAACAGCTGAGAATCTCTTTGTCAAAAAGCGGTCATCATAAGGAGATGATAAAAGGAGAAGCTTCGTCCCATAATCACTTTCCCAAGCGGTTATACCATCATGTTGCACTTCAACGATATCCTCTATGCTGCTCCTTGATTTTGAATTTTCGCTCAGCATGTTTCTCATCCTTCTTCCCAGGCTAGGGCAGTAAGACGAATAATATACAGTTATATGGGGAGAGTTGTAGAGCCATCTAGCTAGAGATGATGGTGCTCCCTCAAGGTGCAAAGACATGAATGAAGGCATCGCTTTCCTTATTCTCTCCCATGATTCAACAGCATTCTGCACCAGCTGATTCATGCCTACAATGCTTTCCATAGCCGCAAGCACTCTCCCAAATATCAGCGGGAAGCTTGACCTGCTTGTCAGCCTTTTATCTAGCTGTATATGAACCAAACCGTTTTTGTCGCATACATCTTTCAATCTTCCTCCTGATGAAAATCCTATTACCCTTACACCAGCTTGAACTGCCTTTTCAACCACTGCTAGAGTCTCTTCTGTTGAACCTGATAGACTCACAGCAAGCAAGATATCCTTCTTTTCTATTCCAAGAGGTAAAAGGTGACTGCTGATGACCTTCAGCTCTACACCTGATTCTGCAGAGAGATAGTCAGATATCACTTCACCCGGAGCTGCAGAAGCGCCCATTCCTGCATAATACAATCTGCCATCTTTTCTTTCAGGTAAAGAAGGTATTTTTGCTTCAGCAGCTTTTATACCATCGTCGCACCATGACGCATAGTCTGAAAGCATATTCTGCCTGTCGTACGATGTGTCTATATCTGGATGCTCCAAATTAATCACTTCCGAAATCCTACTATGCCCCCATCACTCAAAGTCTTCAAACGATAACATTTAATCTTTTTAAACTGCTGTGTCTAGTTTGCTTAAAACTTCAAAATGCTCTTCAGAATAATGACAGAGTAGCTGTTATACCATCTTCAAACTTTATTTTTGCGTACCTTCTTGTAGCTGCAGCTCCGGGATTTATCACCAGGCTATCTCCGAGTCTGAATTTTGAAACAGCTTCATGCACATGCCCGCAAAGGACAAGCTTTGGTTTGAATTCAGCTATATATTCAACTATAGCACTGCTGCCTGCATGACCTCCATTATCCAGCTTATCCGAAGGGGTGTTTATGGGTGGTGAATGGCTTATCAATACATCAACATATCCAAGTCTATTCAGCCTTTTCTTCAGCTCCTTTTCTTCAACCTCGTATGGAGTATTAAAAGGGGTCGGAGGCGAGCCTCCAAGCCCTCCGAATGATAATCCTAAATAATCTATCTTCCTTCCATCTAGGTTCTCTATACCTTTGGGTACTGAGAAATCTGGCTTATCGTTATTTCCCGGAACATAAAAAGTCTTAACATTCAGCTCAGAAACTTTCTTCATGAATTCCTCGAAGTAAGAACTCTCCCCAAAAGTTGTAACATCTCCCGAAACTATCAATAAATCAGATTTATCTGAAATCTCTCCCAGCTTCTCCAATACTGCTCGGCTTCTGTGAATATCAGATAGATGAATGATTATCATCTCAGCATCTTCCTCCTCTCTTCTGCAGTTTCTTCATAACTTTTTCTGATCAGTTCTTCTTCACCCTTTCCAAGCTCCTGATTTCTTCTTTTCTTCATCCTTCTTGCAGTATCTATCACAGAATCTAGGTTAAGCTCAATGCATCTTTTATCATCATAGCTCACGTATGGAGCAACATCCCTATCCACAAGGCCATAAACATGTGCTCCGGAACCAACCTTCTTGCCTGCGTATATAGAGGTATTTATCGCAACCTTAGAATAATCTCCTATAAAAGAACCCAGCTTAACCATGCCGCTATCTACTCTCTGCATTCCTATCTGCACCCTGACATTTCCATAAGTGTTCTTCAGGTCGCTTGTAACGCTTCCAGCCCCTAGGTTAACCCACTCTCCAACATAGCTATGTCCAAGATATCCAAAATGGGCTTTGTTTGAATAAGAGCTGATTACACTTTGCTCAACTTCTCCTCCTACCCTGCAGTTCTCTCCTATGTATGTAAATACGTTTATTCTAGCGGAATGAATTATGCTTGACCTTCCTATTAAAACAGGCCCCTCTATTCTTGTAAAAGCTTCTATCTTCGCTCCATCAGCTATCAGTATTGGCCCCCTTGATGCATCAAAATGGACAGGCTCCTCAACATTAACCCTCTCTCCGTATATCACTCCCTTTCCTTCAAGACCTTTGCTCAGAGAAGATATAAGCTCCCAAGGCCCCTTTAGAAGGATATTGTTCTCAAGCAATTCTACTCCTTTCGCCTTCATCTTTGAGATGCTGTTAAGTATCTCATAACTAAATGACGATGTCCTTACAGCCGCAATCCTGCCTGATGATACAAACGCTGTATTCGCATTCATTTTCGCTATTCCTTCAAGTATATCTCTTTCAGGCCTTATGGATGAATTGATGAGAATCAAGTCTCCTGATAATTCTGATTGCTCAGGATTTACAATCGCACCAGCTTCAGCGTAATAATTCTTGAATCTGCTGGGAAGAATAAATGCAAACGGGTTTGCTATATGCTTCCTTATGTGTGATAATATAGGCCTGTAAGAATAGATAAGAGTATGAGTCGGTCTTGTAAGGTTAAGAGGGCGTAGGGATTCTGTGTCATCGTCGAAAATTACAACATCTGCCATAGTCATTCTATTTAACCTGCATATTATAAGAAGTTAGCAGGTAAGTATCGGCACTACTTTATTTTACCGAGCTTCTTGAGGTACCTTTCATAAGCTTCTCTGTAACTCTTCTTATCACCTATGTCTATGAAGTCTCCTTCAGCCTTGAACGTGAATATCTGCTCTCCTTTTCTGCTTGCATCCCTGAATGCTTCATCCATTCCGAACATAACATTATCAGGTATATAATTCATGAATTTTTTCTCCATTACATAGCATCCCACATTTATCCATCCTTCAACAGCAGGCTTCTCCCTCCACTCAAGAAGCCTTCCTTCAGAATCAGACTCTATGAAGCCATACCTCAAAGTCTCCCTGTAAGGCATAAGAAGTATTGTAGCTATTCCTTTTTTCTCCCTGTGGTACTGAACAAGCTTCCTGAAGTCTGTGTCGACTAGAGAATCTCCATACAATAAAAGGAAGCTTTCTTCAACAAACTTTTCTGCTGTCTTTAGCTGTCCAGCTGTACCCATAGGCCTTGGAGATTCTGCATATTGGATTTTGACCCCAAGCTCCTTTCCATCCGAAAAATAGTCTTCTATCACTTTTTTCAAATAGCTTACAGTTATCACAATGTCGTCAAAACCCTGCTGTTTGAGAAGAAGTATAACATGCTCCAAAAGCGGCTTCTCCCCTAAAGGTAGCATCGGTTTTGGAACAAAGAATGTATATGGTCTCAGTCTTGTGCCTAAGCCTCCCGCAAGTATTACGACTTTCATCATCCTTCACCCCCATGGGCTGTAACCTATGAACCTTGGCTTCTGTTTCAAAGATGAAACTATTTTTGAGTAGAATTCGGTCACCATTTTGAAATGTTCTGGTGTGGGACCTGTGAAGGCAGGGTCTACTATTAATCCGCTGCAACCTCTGGAGACTATGAACTTGACATCTTCTTCCTCTATATCCTGTGAAGCCCTAAAGAGAACAGGTACAGGAGATAACCTGCTCACAGTATCAAGGTTAAGCAAATCTAATGCATTAAGTCTGAACTGAGGGTCAGGCTGAACCTGCGATTGAGCTTCAAACGAAACTGCAACTATGCTGTCAAACGAGCCTATGGACCTATAATGCTCAAACGGCAACCCTGTAGGAAGATAGACTATTTTGTTAAGGCTGTTCATTCCCAGAACGTAAGGGGGAAGAGAAATTATGCTTGCAGCAACATAATCAACTCCCAATTCATTTATGATAAACCATTCGTCTTTTGTTATCCTGCTCTGAGAGCCAAGGTGCAAGCCTAACGGGACTGCTATGCTATTGACCATCTCCTTTAACTGTGCACCCTCCAGCTCTAACCCTCCCGTATAAGTGTGGGTTACGGGATGCTCGTTGTTGAGTTGGGCTATAATAGAGTCTGCACCACCCTCTACAGCAGCCTGAGCAAGCTCCATGCTGTTACCTGGCAGTTCCACAATTATCAGTGGTCTACCTTCCCTAAGCTTCTGTTGCAACCTGGAGGGCATTGCTCGTGCCAACAACTGCCATCCATCTTACTTATTAGTTTACCCGGATGTATGCAAAGATATACCTAGACTCTAACAACATTCTCTATGTAGCCAAGCCTCTCTATTTCAATCCTCACTTTATCTCCAGGGTTGAGAAGTCTTGGATAGGGCTTCATATAATAGCCTACGCCCTGAGGCGTGCCTGTCGATATGATATCTCCTGCCTCAAGAGTCATACCTTCGCTGAGGTGGGCAATTATTTCATCAACCTTTCTCAGCATGTTTGATGTGTTATCATCCTGCCTTATTTCTTCATTCACCCATGTCTTTATGTATAGATTCAGAGGCCATGGCACTTCTTCTTTTGTAGTTAGCCATGGGCCCATAGGTGCAAATGTGTCGCAACCTTTCCCTCTGGTCCATTGCTTATCTGTAAGCTGTATATCCCTAGCACTTACATCGTTCATTATCATATAGCCAGCAATTGCTGAATACGCTTCCTCTCTTGATATACCCTTAACAGTCTTCCCGATAACTACAGCTAGCTCGCCTTCATAGTCTAACTCCTTTGTTATGCTAGGGTATATTATCGGGTCATAAGGACCGGTCAGTGCTGTCAGAGGCTTAAGAAATATCATCAGACCCTTCGGAGGAGTGTTTCCTCCCTCAACTATATGCTGAAGGTAATTCCTTCCCAAGCATATTATCTTCCCAGGCCTCTCTAAAGGGTGAAGAAGCCTCACCTGTTTCATCGGTATTTTATCTTTTGCTACAGATGAAGCTTTTTGCAGCCTAGAGAGAAATGTCTGGTTAACAAGGCTGCCTGACATTACAAGCTTATCGAGCGTTTCAGGCAATTCAATTCCTATCTTTGATGCCTGAACTATCATACCTCCTACAACGAAGCCATAGTCTGTCTTTGAATCATGTTCAAACCTCGCAATCTTCATATCCAGATGCTTTGATGACAGGTATTATAGAATTTTCCTGGGGCATTACAATGAAATTTGTCCAGAGAAATAAAATGGGGTATATTTTTATTTATGTAGTAAAATCAAAATAAAAGTGACTTATAAATGAGGTGTAAATAAGAATGCTTCAAAAAGACCAAGTACTGAAGGCTCTCTCAGTCGCTTTGGACCCCGACACAAATACAGACCTTCTCAGCTCGGGTCAGATTAAGAACATAAACATATACAAAGATGGCATTCAAGTCATATTGGCTCCTAAAAACCCAACTCCAGAAAGGCTTCAGAAGATAAGAAGCCAAGTGCAGGAACAGCTTGAGAAGCTGCCTGAACATGGAATAATCAAGATAGACTTCACTCCAGAGGTTCCGGAAACATCTAAAGAAGCAAGCAGTTCAAAGATAAAGCATACGATAGCTCTTGCAAGCGGTAAGGGAGGGGTAGGTAAGAGTACAGTTGCAATATACCTAGCTTTATCTCTATCGAGAAAGGGCTTTTCGGTAGGGCTGCTCGATGCTGATATATATGGAGCAAGCGCGCACCTTATGATCGGGCCAAAAGCCTCTATAGGTGTAAACGGAAGACAACTTGTTCCCGCAAATGCATATGGCATCAAGCTGATGTCTATGGGGTTCTTTGCGAATACAGAGTCTCCTGTTATATGGAGGGGTCCTTTGGTAGGTAAGGCAGTCAGGGACTTCATAGAATTGACTGAATGGGGAGAGCTGGATTACCTTGTCGTAGACTTACCCCCAGGTACTGGAGATGCTCCCCTGACTCTTGCCCAGTCGATAAAGCTTGATGGTATAATACTTGTAACCACTCCTCAGGAGGCAGCTGCAAGCGTTGCAGCCAAATCATACTACATGTTCAAAAGGCTTGGAATACCTGTTATAGGGCTGGTTGAAAACATGAGCTACTTCATCTGTCAGAAATGCGGTGCCAGGACTGAACTTTTCGGTCAATCAGGAGGCGAAAGAACAGCAAGCAAGATAGGTGTAAAGTTTCTCGGTAAATTGCCTCTTGTCCCTGAAGTTGCCATGGCTGCGGATAAAGGTGAACCTGTTGATGAGAAGCATGCAGATAGCTTCATAAAGGAATTTAACATACTGACAGAGCAGATAATCAACCTTATACCTGAAAAAGGTCTGCAATGAAATCAATTAATTCTGACGTCGACCCAACAACTGATGCTATGCAAATAATAGCGATAAAGGGAATACCAGATGTAAAGAAAGGAGATGATATTGCTGAGCTTATAGTAAATGCACAGGAAAAAATGAAACTTCAAACTCAGGACGGGGATATTTACATCATAGCTCAGAAGATAGTATCAAAGTCAGAGGGTAGAGTGGTTAAGCTATCAGATGTCAACCCTAGCATTTTTGCGAAACAGCTGGCAGAGAACATAGGAAAGGAAGCAAGGGAAGTTCAGATTATACTTGATGAAAGCAGGTCGATAGTCAAGGCTAGGCTGGGTATTCTGATAACAGAAACGAAGCATGGTATAGTATGTGCGAACTCTGGCATAGATATGTCCAATGTGAACAGGCGCAAGGCGCCATATGAAACCGCTCTTCTTCTTCCGTTGGACCCTGATGCTTCAGCAAGGAAGATAAGAGAAAAAATAAGAAAGTTAACTGGCAAGAATGTTGCAGTTATAATATCTGATACCTTTGGCAGAGCATGGAGAGAAGGTCATGTGGATTTTGCGATAGGAGTATCTGGAATAGAGTGCCTCAGGGATTACAGAGGTAAAAAAGACATGTATGGCAGGGAGCTCAGGGTTACTCAGATTGCACAGGTAGATGAACTAGCTGCAGCAGCTGAGCTTGTGATGGGAAAAGCAAGGGGCATACCTGTTGCATTGATAAGAGGATACACATACAGAGAAGGAGAGGGCTCAAAAGAACTGCTGAGGCCTGTAGAAAGGGACCTCTTCAGGTAGCAACATTAAACTCTAAAACAGTTATAACAGATAAATTCATCTGCATGCAATTGCAAGATATAGCTATGGATGACCTTCCTTATAAAAGGCTGGTAGAATGTTACGAGGTTCTTGAAAGCACTACAAAGAGAAAGGAGATGATAGAAGCTCTTGTTTCTCTTTATAAGGAGGCTCCTAAGGGTATAGTTGACAAGCTGACATACCTTACCCAAGGAAAACTATACCCGGATTACATGGGAATTGAGATAGGCGTGGGGGAAAAGCTTGCCATAAAAGCTATCTCCATGGCATCTGGCAGGAATGAAAATCAGGTAAACGAGCTTTACAGAAAGCTTGGGGACCTTGGTTCAGCAGCTGAGGAAGCTCTTGCAGGAAAAAAGCAGATTTCACTCTTTTCAGAGCAGCTCAGTGTAGGGATGGTATATGACACTTTTGACAAAATAGCGAAGACAACTGGTCAAGGGTCAATAGACCAGAAGCTAAGCCTTCTTTCAGGTTTGCTCAGCAACGCAGAGCCTTTAGAAGCAAAGTACATAGTCAGAACCGCCTTAGGAAAGCTCAGGCTTGGTATTGCTGATTATACTGTACTCGATGCTCTTTCTATAGCATACACGTCAAATCAGAAAAATAGACCTGTGGTTGAAAGGGCATACAACCTCTGCAGCGATTTGGGTCTTGTTGCCAGGGTTGCTGCGATTGATGGATTGAGAGCACTGAAGGGTTTCAAAATCCAGGTTGGCAGGCCGATAAGGCCGATGCTAGCTGAAAGGATGTCATCGTCGAAAGAGATACTTGAAAAGTTGGGAGGCAGATGCAGTGCAGAATACAAGTACGACGGAGAAAGGATGCAGATTCATAAGGATGGCTCTGACGTCAAGATCTTCTCGAGAAGGCTCGAGATGATAACACACAATTATCCAGATGCGCAAGAGCTGGTAATTAAAAACATAATGGCTGATAAATGCATCCTTGAATGCGAAGCAGTTGCTGTGGATAAGGAGAGCGGTGAGCTTTTACCGTTCCAACAGCTGATGCACAGAAGGAGGAAATATGGAGTAAGGGAAGCAATCGAAGCTATACCAATATCCCTTTTCTTCTTCGATATCCTTATGGTTGAAGGTAACGATATGACTGTCAAACCCTATTCGCATAGGAGAAAGAAGCTGACTGAAGTTGTTAAAGAGACCGAAAGGACAAAGGTTGCTCCTAACATAGTAACCAGCTCTGCAGATGAACTTGACTCATTCATGTTGCAGGCTATTTCCGAGGGTTGTGAGGGTCTCGTGGTAAAAGACCTTGACGGAGAATATAGAGCTGGGGCAAGAGGGTATTTATGGATAAAGCTGAAAAGGGAATACAAGAGTGAGCTGACAGACACAATCGACCTTGCAGTGGTTGGCGCATTCTATGGCAGAGGAAAAAGGGCTGGTGTCTACGGAGCGCTTCTTCTTGCTGCATACAACAAGGATGAAGATATGTTTGAGACTGCAACAAAGGTTGGAACAGGCTTTTCGGACGAAGATTTGAGAAAATTTTACAGCATATTAAAGCAGCATGTGATAGAGCACCCTAGCCCAAGGGTAAATTCCAGGATGCAGGCAGATGTCTGGTTTGAACCATATCTTGTAATTGAGGTGATTGCATCAGAGATAACTCTTAGCCCGGTGCATACTGTTGCATGGGGGAAGATAAGAAAGGATACTGGCCTAGCTCTAAGATTTCCCAAGTTTACAGGCAGAATAAGGGATGATAAAAGGCCTGAAGATGCAACAACTACGCAAGAGTTGATTGAGATGTATAATGCTCAGCTGAAGAAATTATCAGCTCCTTCTGAAGAAATTTAACTTAAAATCTGGTCGAAAGATGTAAAAGATTTATATCATCATAAAACATGATGATGGAAGAGAACGTTAAATGTACACAGGCGAGGCAGAGATCCAGGCGAAACGGAGGATTCTTGCTGTTCTTCTTGATGAGAGCAGGAGAGTCCTAGATGCTGCAAGGGAGTTAGCCACTCTCAATTCAGCACTGATAGAGAAAGATGAGGAAGCTGCAAGCAAGTCTTTAGAGAACCTCCATAATGCAATAAGCGACGTGGAGGCGTTCAGGAGGTCTCTCAGCAGGCAGCTGGCGGAAGTTGGGAGCATGCTGCTCAACAGGGAAGACCTGTTAAGAGCAGCATACACTGTTGAGACTGTAGCAAGCTATCTTGACAGCATAGCATTCAGGATATCCCAGCTAAAGATGCCTGTATTGAAGAAGACAGGCCTTACAGAAGACCTTAAAGACCTTTTTGAGCAGTTGATAGATATTTTAGCCAAGACTCATGAGACGGTTAGAGCTCTTCATTTCAACCCGAGCAAAGTAAATGAGCTTATCCAGAGCGTGGAGAAAGCAGAAAGAGTTATGGACGAAAAATACAGAATGTCAAGCATAAAAACTCTTCAGGAGCTTGACGATATCAAGCAGCTGATACTTCTGAAGGACGTGCTTGAAAGGATTGAGACTGTATCAGATTTATCGCTCAGTCTTGCTGATTTGATAGTGATAATCTCTCTGGGCATTTAAAGTGTTAAGCAGATGAAGATACAGGGGGAACTGGTTGAAAACAGAGTCATAATATGGGATATAGATGATTCAAGGGACCTGTATTCCACGGGATTTTATGGTAAACCCCTTGGTGTTTCAAAGCCAAAAGGAAGGGACTTTGATGCGCCTTTGATTCTTGACCTTATTGAAGCATACTATCTGGAGAAGAAGAAGATGCTGAACATTAAAGGTAGACAAGGCAGGGTCAGCAGCGAGGAGCTTAGAAAAAAGTGTTTGACTGAATATTTAGGATTCACTGAAAAGTATGTAGTGTATAAGACTCTGCGGGACCTTGGTTACGTCGTAACACCAGGGATAAAGTTCGGATGCGATTTTGCTGTCTACAGGCATGGACCAGGGATAGACCATGCGCCTTATCTAATACAAGTCATGAAGCCGAGTGATGAAATAACAGCAACCCATATGGTTCTCTCTGGCAGGTTAGCAACTACAGTAAGAAAGCAGTTTCTTATCGCATCTGTAAAAGGTAACGATGTGGCATTTTTATCTTTTGACTGGTGGAGAGCTTAATCTCTTCTCTTCTCTTCTCTTCTTTTCCTTTTTATACAGTGCCAGATTGCAAGGCAGCTGGTTCAGGGTAAAGCTCCTTCATCAGAAGTATTATACCCTGTGGCGGATATACTCCCTGCTCCGTTATTATTATATCTATATACTCAGGGGGTGTGACGTCAAATGCTGGATTCATCACCTTTACCTTCTTGTTCTTTCTCCTCCAGGATGATGGGACAACTTCAAGAGGGCTCCTCTGCTCTATTTCAACCAGCTCTCCCAGCATGGTTGTCGGGCTCAGCTTGTACGTTTCTGCAGCAACATAGAATCTTGTTCTGCTTTCATGCGCGATGAGAGCTATCTGGGAAGTACCTATCTTGTTTACCACAGCCCCGTTTGAGGCTATCGCATCAGCGCCTACTACAACTTTGTCAACCTTATGCATGTACAATCTGACAGCAGAATCTGGAATCAATGTTACATCGATACCCCTTTTTGAAAGTATTGACGCTGTAGTTCTACCCTGCATGAGAGGTCTTGTCTCTGTGACAAGAACCTCTATCTTTTTCCCCTGTCTGTGGGCATTTGTAAGAACTGATAGTGCGGCCTCGCTGTTGCAATGAGTCAGTATTGTGTCTCCATCAACTATCCTTTTCCCGCCTATCTCGCCTATTCTCTGTATTGCTCCTTCGCTCATTGCTGTAAAGTTTCTCGCAGCATTCTGAATCTCTTCCTTCATAGTTTCAACGTCTGACTTCATGTCGAAAGACTTCTTCGCAGCATTTACCACGTAGTTCAATGCATTTGGAAGTGATACTGCAGTTGGCCTTGAAGATTTCAGCCTGTAAGATGCCTTAAGCACCTTATCATACAATTCTTTTGGACTTTCTACCTTTACGCTGTTGACATACTCGCTCAGTGCTTTAACGGCAAGCCTAGCTATTCTTCCTGCCCCCCTTACCTTCATTGTCTTTATTAATGAATAAGTCTCCTCTATTATGTCCAATTCTTAGCAACGAATACACAATTAACCTATTGAAAACAGTTTCTGATAAATAGCTTCTTTAATTCTATCCTACTTTAACTACCTCACCGAGTGCAAAGCTGGGTCTTATCTGAGTGATCTTTATCTTTACTTTATCTCCCTGCTTTGTGTTGGGTACAAAGATCACGTATCCCTGCACCCTTGTTAGCCCATCTCCCCTTTTGCTGACTTCGGTTATTTCAACATCCAGCTCATCTCCAACTTTCACCGGTTTTGGCTTGAAGTAGGACCTGGGCAGGCCCCTTCTCTCCTGCCTTCCTTCGGAACCCGGAGTAGTTTCTTCCATCAGCTAGCTTACCCCTTACCAGCTTCGTCAATTTCTCGTGTATATAAATATGAAGCTTAATCATCTTTTAAAAGGAGATAGCTCAGGCGATTGACATGAAAAGGCAAGAAAAGATATCTTACGGAGATTTTGTCCTATTTTACGGGAAGGGAAAGACATGGCTTGTTAAGCTTACCGAAGGAAGGGATTTACACACTCACTTGGGTAAAATAAGGGTAGATTTAGTGGCTGGAAAACCATACGGAATAACAGTCCTATCAGAAAAGGGGGAGTATGTTTACGCTTTAAGGCCTACAATCGAAGATTTCATCATGAAGTGTGAGAGATTGACCCAGATAGTTTATCCCAAAGATCTGGGTATAATTGCACTTGAGGCAGATATCAAGACAGGTTCAAAGCTTGTTGAAGTGGGAAGTGGCAGCGGAGCAACAACAATATTTCTGGCAAACATTGTAAGACCAAAGGGGCATGTGTACAGTTATGAAGTTAAAGAAGAGTTCATGAGGGTAGCTGAAAGAAATGTGAAGAGGGCAGGGCTTGAAGAATACGTAACTTTTCACAACAAAGATGCACTTCAAGGTATTGAGGAGGAAGACATCGATGCAATAATCGTAGACCTTGGGGACCCATGGAGCATGGTAAATGAGGCCTGGAGAGTCCTGAAACCTTCTGGTCATTTTGTAGGTATAACCCCTACTGTGAACCAGGCTGAGAAGCTGGCTGAAGAGCTTAGAAACAATGGCTTTGAAAGAGTGAAATGCATGGAGATTCTTCTCAGAAACATAGAAGCGAGGTCTGGAAAGACAAGGCCATCTACAATCATGGTTGGGCATACAGCATATCTCAATTTCGCCACGAAAGTGCTGAAAGAAGCTAGCTTACCTTGATAATTCCTTTGCTTACTTTTTTCATCGTTTCTTCTATCTCTTTCTTCGATGGTATTTTATCAAGAGCCTTTCTGCTGAGGCCAGTTATTGCGCTGGACACAGAAAAAGCCAAGGCCTCCTCATAATTCATTCTCTGCCTCGAGTATGTATAACTTGCACCTAGCATATCTCCAGCCCCTATTCCGTCGTAAAACTTTACTTTGGGCATTTTGACTCTGTAAACTGAATCCTTTGTGAAAAGGCAAGTCCCTGAAGAACCAAGAGTGACTATAGCTTCTTTAACCCCCATATGTATCAAAATGGTTCCAATCTTCATATAATCATGGCTTCCAGTAATCATTCTTCCTTCATCTTCATCCACCTTTATGGCATCAACATGTTTCAGACTTTGGACAAGGTTTACATTTTGTGAATACTTTATTCTGCCGTTTATCGATGCTCTCAGAAATCCTTGAGGGTCGACAAAAAGAAAGCCGCAGCTCTTTCTGATTTTTTCAATCTCCTTTGCATCGATTTCGTTCATCACAGGCTGAACTAGGCATATATCGCTCTGATATTCGTTTAAAATTATGTCATCACATACAGAAATAATCGACATTTTCCTTTTTTTGTGCTTTCTATCCACATGTATCCTGAATCTTGTTGTCTTTTTCTCTGAGTAAACATTTTTATTAAGTTGCAGGCCATTTCTGCTCAACCACAAGACCTTAGAATCTTCAAAGTCTTGTCCAATCCTTGTTTCTACATAGGGATTGATTCCTAACTTTGAGAGCAGAAGGCCAGAGTATACGGGAGGCCCTCCTAAGCTTACGTATTTGTCATCATTTACAGATATTTCATCATAAGTTATGTGCCCTATCAGCCTTGCCTTCAATCCTGATTCGACTCTTTATACCTGTTTATCAAAATTATGGATAGAATTGAATATGCATGATGATAAATGGTCTCATCTTATCTGTGTTAAAGTGACCATTATCTCTGACCCAACTGTAGGCTTGCCAAGAGCTTCAAATACCGTCTTACTGAGATAGAAGGACCAAACGGGCTCCATATATGCTGTATCGTCAACCTGTTCAAGCTGCTGCAGCTCAAGGTCATCTACCTGAAAGGGTCTTGCTCTCTTGCTGAACTTTCCCTCAGGCCTTGTGTCCTGAGGTGCGATGACAACTTCTATTCTCCTTCTTCCCTTCCTGACCTGAAGCACCTCACCTATTATGGCCGTCTTTGCAGATTTCATAGGGTTTCGCATTCCTAAAACCCAGCATGCAAAAGGAAAAATATAGTGTGGAGATGCAAAAAAATTGACGGTCTGTATAATAAGATGATACCTAACAAATAATTTTGTCTGACTTATTAGCTATATATAACATAAAGACATGTCTGAAGCAGGCTAAGATGAAGTCTCTAACAGAAGTAATCATTTATACAATTATAGTACTAGCAGGAATATTTTTAATCAATACACATACTTTCAATACGCTGTTAAACACTTATCTGGTCTATATGATTCTTCTTTTAATTCTCCCTGTTTATCTTATAAAACACTCAGGGCTATCTTTATCCGTCTCTTTTGGTCTGCAGAACAATAAAATGCTATACCTCTATATCTTTTTGCTTCTTGTTGTAGCTGCAGCATCGATGTCAGCATACAGTCCATCAAAATATGCTGTAGCATTCTTTTCTTTTATTTTAGCCCCCTTAGCTGAAGAAACAGCTTTCAGAGGATACATGGTTACAATGCTCAAGCATAAGGGAATCGTAAAAGCTGTTCTTTACAGCGGCATAGCTTTTGGCCTGGCCCATCTTGGTGTTGACAACAGTTTTAGTTCTATAACTCTAAGGTTAACCATAGGTATACTCTTTGCCTACATCTTCTTCGTATCTGGGAAACTTCTCATTACAGTTTCTCTTCATTTACTATTCAATGTCTATACACTTCTACATGCCATACCTTCACTTCAATCCTACATTTCAATAGCTGCAGCGTTGCTTCTTGCTTTTACAGCACTTTACGAATACTATAGAATTAGGAGATAATCGAATGAGGATAGGTATAACAGGTTCACCAAGAACTGGCAAAACAGAGGCTGCAAAGGCTCTATCATCTCTTCTGAAATGCAATTTTTATGACCTTAATAGCTTATGCATAGAAAGAAACCTTGGGAAATCTGAAGGTGATGAATTTGTAGTGAATATAAGAAAGGCTAGAAATGCAATTTCAGCTTTTCTGAGGCATCAGGAGAGGTTTGTGATATCAGGCCTATTGCTTCCTGATATTGTCCCAAGCAGAATGCTTGACCAAGTGGCTGTGCTGAGATGCAACCCTAAGATACTTTATGAAAGATATAAAAAGGCAGGCTACTCTGAAGAAAAAGCAAAGGATAACGTTGTAGCTGAAGCCATAGGCTTGGTTTATTCGGAGTCGGTAAAGGCCTTTGGCAGTAAGGTGTTTCAGGTTGACGTTTCAAACATGAATGTAAATGATGTGGTTGATGCGATACTGAAGAGAAAGAATTCAGAAGTTGACTGGTTGAGAGATGCGGAGAAGGATAAGGAGCTATTAAGGCTTCTTCTGTAGCACAGATAAAAGATTTTCATCCGGCACTATTTTGGCTAGCACAGAACTCTTCATCTTCGATATATTTATTATTGCATAACCTGTCTGAAGCTGAGACATGTATTTAGCCTGGATATCGCTCAGATTCATAGCATCTCCCAGCACCTTTATGTCAGAATTCCATGATACTCTGTGCACTCATGATAGACGCCCTGTAGGCTGAGTTCCTTGAGCCTACCTTTTGCCAGCACCTGCTATCTTAGCCATCCATCCTGTTAAGCTTTTTGATGTACCTCTTTCTGTTGGCTGATTCATATACTTCTTTTCTTGTCAGCATGAACCATATTATCTTCAGCATCTTGTTGGCTGTAGCGATGATAGCCTTCTGGTCCCCCCTTCTGCCCTTTACCCTTTCGTAGAACGATCTCAGCCTTGGATCGTGAGTAGAAGCTACCCTTGCCGATTCGACTATTATCCACCTGAGCGTCCTTGAACCCTGCTTTGTTATTGCTCCATGATATTCTATGCTTCCTGATTGATGCAATGATGGTGCCAAACCTGCCCATGATACAAGTTTCTTATAGTTAGGAAACCTCCTGATGTCTCCTATCTCTGACTTGATGAGCAAAGCTGTATAGACATCTATACCTGTGAGGCTGAGGAGAAGCTTCACATCTTCGTCCTGAGAGGCCCTCGAAATTATCTCCTCATCTACCCTTTTGATCTGCCTTTCCAGGCTCTCAATGTGGGTAAGATGGTTATCAATCAAGCATCAGCCTGTCCAACGAAGGGAGCTTGAGCTTCTTGAGCCAGCTAATACCAGCCTTGCCGAATAGGTCAGAGAATTCATGCTTCAGCCCGTTTCTATCTATTATTGCATGTATCTTGTTCTTCAGCATAGTCCTCACCTTTACTATGGAGAGCCTGTGCCTTACCAGGGACCTCGTCTCCCTCATCTCTTTAGATGGAACGTAGCTTTCGGGTATGAGGTCTGCCCTGTGAGAGGAGATGTGCCAATATCCTTGCATCCACACTATCGCTCTTTATCCTTGCAGAAGCTATTGCCTTTGTCTTCAATGGATGTGCCAACACCACTGCTATATGTGCATCCTCCAATTTATCATATATATTCATCCAGTATGACCCTGTAGATTCCATAACGACCCTGTCGTCTATGGAGAGCGTAGAAGAGGGAGGTAGCATGGAAAATTGTGTAAAAGGGGGAGGTAGGAGGGGGATTCAGTACGGATAAAATATTAGATGATCGGTACGAGCAGGATAATAATGATGGTGGTAGTAGTGGTAGAGATATGCCCAAGTCTTCATCAAAGCTGGATAATGAAATGAAACAGTTGATTGAAAAGGCTGCTGAGGGATATGCCAAGAGAATCCATGATGGAGAGAAAATAGGTATTCTCAGATATCATATCTGATGTCATGTCTGCCATAATGAAGAAGGAGAGAGAGTTCTTCTTGCTGCAGGAGAATAAGTATGAAGAGGCAAATGGATTCTATTCAAGAAGCCTACAGCTTGCAATAGGAAAGCTGGACTTGAAGATACCTAGAATAAGGATAGGGAATAACTTCAGGCCTGCTTTACTTCCATCCAAATGGAAGAGGGTGGATAAGGACTATGAAAATCTTTTACTTGCATTGCTTACCAACGGATATTCTCAGACACAGATAGAGAGAGCATTACATGCTCTGAACCTTCCATATTCCCAAGAAAGGATCGAAGAGCTTACTTCATTGATTCATGAAAGGTTTGAAGTGTTCAGAACTAGTCCTTTCTTTACCTCATACACTGTTTGCAGTATTCATAGATGCCTACCATGCGAAGATGAGGGATGAT
>Ga0208549_100054_pt1 | contig 60772 bp, 73 predicted proteins | sample BED_host_MetaG_FD_187135 | JGI IMG/M metagenome (GOLD analysis project Ga0208549, IMG submission 187135) | Hot spring microbial mat communities from Yellowstone National Park, Wyoming, USA - BED_host_MetaG (SPAdes) (version 2) | ecosystem: Environmental > Aquatic > Thermal springs > Hot (42-90C)... | reverse complement strand
TTACCGAAACTATTCCTTTAAGGCTCAGGTATTTTTGAGGTGAGCTTCCGGTTATTGACATTGCTATAGCGTAAAGATCAGCGTCTGTTACGTGTTTACCTGCATCCCCTAGAGCTTTAACTTTCTTGACTATTTCCTGTAACTGTTGGTCGTTAACCTGTATGCCCATTTCTTTAAGCTGTGCAGCTATGCCGTGACTTCCAGAAAGCTTTCCGGCCATAAACCATCGTTTTCTTCCAACCATTTCAGGACTTATCGGCTCATAAGTCCTTGGATTGTTCAGTATGCCATGAGTGTGAATGCCGCTTTCATGCCCAAAAGCATTTTCCCCAACTATCGGCTTATTCTTTGCTATCCTTATTCCCGTAAGTTTTTCTATAAGTTTGGATGTTTCGTAAATCCTCTCGAGGGTTATACCTGTTTCAATATTATAAAGGACCTTAAGGGCAACTACCACTTCTTCTATGCTAACGTTACCTGCCCTTTCTCCTATACCGTTGACAGTACCATGAAATTGATCTGCACCGGCCTCAATAGCGGCCAGAGTGTTTGCAGTTGCAAGACCCAGATCGTTGTGCACATGTACGCTTACCCTTTTGTCAGGGATCTCCTTTTTTACAGATGTAACCAATTCTTTTATCAGGCTGGGAGATGCTATGCCCACTGTATCTGCAATGTCTAGGACAGAAGCCCCACTTTCTGCAGCTTTGGAGAAAGCCTGAAGCAAAAACTCCTTTTCTGTCCTTGTTGCGTCTTCAGCGGAATATTCTATCTCAACACCCTTATCTTTTAGATAGCTTATGTTTTCCTTTATTATCTGAAGCACCTCCTGTCTGCTTTTTTTAAGTTTATATTGAAGATGAATATCAGACGTTGCAATAAATACGTGAATCCTCTTTATACCAGTAGAGAGAGCTGTTTCTATATCACTGGGGTTTAACCTTGCCAGAGCCGCTACTTTGGCCTTTAGCCCCGCATTTGCAATTCTTCTTACTGCATTAAATTCTCCTTCGCTAGCTGCCGGAAAGCCAGCCTCGATTATATCTACCCCAAGGGCATCGAGAGCCTTTGCTATCTCAAATTTATCATCTATGCTCAGGCTAACACCTGGAGTTTGTTCTCCATCCCTAAGGGTTGTGTCAAAAACGTATACTCTCCTACTCATTTTTCCAATCCTGCTAGTTTTCTAATTTTTTTGCCTGTTTTCTCAATCTCAAGGTTTTCTATTTCTTTCATCATTTTTTCAAGTTTCTTTTTGCTCTGCTCTGGATTTCCGGTCCACTCTTGGGCAAAGCTCCCATCCTTAATTTCAGCGAGAAGCTTTTCCATCCTTTTTTTAACACCTTCATCTATAACTATGTTTCCACGCGTTATACCCCCGTACTTTGCAGTATCACTTACTGCTTTTAACATACCAGTAAGCCCTGAAGAATAGACGAGGTCTACGATGAGCTTCATTTCGTGCAATACTTCAAAATATGCAAGCTCCGGAGGATAACCGTTTTCCACTAGCACATCAAACCCGTTCTTAATCAGATACATAAGGCCGCCAACCAATACCGCCTGTTCGCCGAACAGGTCTTCCTCTGTTTCATCTGCAAAAGTGGTTTCAAGTACACCGACTTTGGTTGATCCCAAGCCTTTTGCATATGCCAAAGCTGTATCTTTTGCCTTGCCAGAATAATCCTGATGTACAGCTATCAGAGATGGTACTCCAAAATTCTGCAAATATGCTTCTCTTAATTTTGGACCTGGAGATTTTGGAGCTACCATCACGACATCAACATAACTCGGGGGTTTGATAAGTCCGAACCTTATGCTGTAACCGTGAGCAAAAAGCAACGTTTTGCCTTCTTTTAAGCTGTTCTTTATGTATTTATCATAAACTACACCGTGCTCCGTATCAGGTATGAGCACAGCGATAAGATCCCCAACCAGTGAAGCTTCTTCTATGCTTTTAGGGTTAAAGCCATCTGCTTTTGCTGCTTCCCATGATCTGCCATTTTCTCTTACTCCTACAACTACATTTATCCCTGAATCTCTTAGATTTAAAGCGTGAGCTCTTCCCTGGCTACCGTAACCTATTATAGCTACGGTTTTATTCTTTATATTGTTTAAATCAGCGTCCGAATCGTAATATATCTTTACCATCTTCTTTCACCACAGCTGTTATTCCAGTCCTCGATATATGTATTATCTTGAACTGGGAAAGATCATTTATAAGCTCTTCGACATTCGCAGGCTCACCGACATACTTTAATATCAATGAACCATTTTTTATCAACTGCGCACCATAATTTTTAGCTACATTTTGCAATCTATCTGGATCGCCTTCTAATTTGGCCAGCAAAAGCTCCTGTACATAGCATGAGTCTTTTGGTGCTTCAACAACTTCATAAACATCTATTAGTTTTTTTACCATTCTCGCAAAGCTATCCGCTTCTTCGTCGTCAGCATTTATAGTTATTATTATCTGAGATTCATCCTTTGCCAGCGTTTTGCCAACTGTAACGCTCTCTATGTTAAAGTTTCTGCGCCTGAATACGTTAGTTATTTTAAAAAGCACTCCTGGCTTATCTGCTACGGTTATAAAAAACACCCTTTCTTTTTTCATACTATCATTTCCCTCAAACTTTTTCCAGCCGGGACAAATGGGAAAACGTTTTCTTCGGGAGATATGGGGACGTCTATAACATAGGTAACTTCGCTTCTAACGGCTTCTTTAAAGTACTTAACAAAATCCTCAAGACCGTTTACCCTGACACCTTCAGCGCCATAAGCTCTTGCGAGCGCTGGAAAATTAGGAGTTTCTCCTAAAGATGATGCTATGTATCTGTTATTATATACAATCCTTTGCCATTGAGCTATCATGCCTAGCGTCGCGTTATCCAGGATAACCACCACTACAGGTATGCCTTCTGAAACGCTAGTGGCCAAGCTGTTAGATGTCATCAAGAAGCTTCCATCCCCTGCAATGTCCACTACAGTTTTATCAAATTTTGCAACTTTAGCGCCTATTGCAGCTGGAAATCCGAAACCCATTGTGCCCAAACCGCCGCTTGTTATGAAAGTTCTGGGCTTTAATGCCTTATAAAACAGCTCAGCCCATGCCTGCGCCTGGCCTACTTCTGTAGTCACGATATCATCTGGACCAAGTATCTCTCTGATTTTCTTTATGATGAGCGGGCTCATCACTTTTTCTCCGAAGATTCTGTCATCGTAATAATCCTTGAGTTCCTTAACTCTTTTGTGCCATGGAGAACTTTTTATATAAGGCATCATCTTTTTTATCTCCGAAACCAAAATGCTCAGCGATTCTTTCAAATCTCCTATCACAGGAAATTCATTAACAAGATTTTTTCTAGCTTCAGTTGGATCTATGTCAAAGTGTAGTATCATTCTGTCTTTTGTAAATTCCTTAGTATCCATCGTAGTTCTGTCAGAAAACCTAACCCCTATTCCTATAATCAGGTCGCTTTCCATTATAAGTGTATTTGCATGATATGTGCCGTGCATTCCAATGGGACCGACTGACAGGAAATGGTTTTCTGGTACAGCTCCTTTACCCATCAATGTGCTTGCAATGGGAATCATGAACGTTTCTGCAAGCTCTAATACCAGGGGACCAACTTCTGACTTTACTGCTCCTCCACCTACCAGAATTACCGGTTTCTGGGCCTGTATGATCATTTTTGCCGCTTCTCTCAATGCTTCTGGATCTGGTTTTATGTACGGCCTATAACCTTTAATTTCTATTTTTTCTGGAAACTCGATTTCAGCTGTTTCCGTTTGAACGTCTTTTGGCAGGTCTACAAGCACTGGTCCCTGCCTCCCCGTGCTGGAGATATAGAAAGCAGCTTTTATATCAAACGGTATTTCAGAAGCTGAAAGGGGCTGAAACGCATATTTTACAATGGGGCTGTAGATGCCCACTGTATCTATTTCTTGAAATGCATCTTTACCTATGTAACTTTTTGCGACCTGACCCGTTAAAGCTACCACAGGAGACGAATCAAGATAAGCTGTGGCTACACCGGTCAGCAAGTTTGTAGCACCTGGCCCCGAAGTTGCAGTACAAACGCCCACCTTGCCAGATGCTCTTGCGTAACCGTCAGCCATATGAGCGGCAGATTGCTCATGCCTCGCCAGAACGTGTTTGATGTTCGAGTCCTTTAAAGCATCATAAAAAGGCAGCGTAGCTCCTCCCGGTATGCCAAATATTACCTCTACTTTTTCCTCTTCTAATGCCTTTACTAAGGCTTGAGCTCCACTTAAATAAGACGCCATTACTAACATATTAAAACTACGTTTTATAAATTTTTGTAATATAAAATGATTATTAAAAATTAATTTTATAATAAAATATTTTTATAAAACGAAAGCAATTATAAAAAATATATAAAAAATCAAAGGTTAATATGTAATATTTATTCAAAAATTATGGCATTTTTTTATATAAAATTGATGATTTCGTTAATCGGCATAATTAAATAAAAATTTTTGATTTTTAAAACTTATTTTTGATGCTTTTAACAAAATCGTACACATGCAAGTAATCGATTTCTTTTGTTAAAGGTATAGCGTATATATCTGGATTTTTGCCAATATGATCTGCTACAGAAGCATAGTAGCTTTCAACAGACTTTAGAGGTTCATCGGACTTTAGGAATTCTTCTGGTACATTAAAACCCTTTTCCTTTAACTTTAGATAATCCTCTTTTTTATTTGAGATCCCTATAAGCAAAAACAAATCAAGACCAGAAATTTTCTTAACCGCTTCTAAATCCTTTACTTCTGGAAAAACCTGCGTAACAAAAAATTTAGCTCCGCCTTTTATTCGCGATTCCAGTGTTTTTTTATTAAAAACTGCCCCTATCCTGAACTTTGAAGAAGCGTAATCTAAAACATCTTTAACTTTAGTAAAAGAATAAGGTCCCTGCACCAAAAGAACGCTATTTATGCCCATCTTTTTTATACACTGTAAACGAGACTTGTTTGCAGCTAGACTTCTATGGCCAACAGACTGTGTTATTATTATTTCTTTTTCGTTTATTTTATCTTTCAGAACGCCTATCAGAGCGCATGCATCTATAGTTGGTTTTTTCAGAGGCAGATCTGGTACAAAAATGCCATCTATCAGGTTTTTTAACGTAACAGTATAGTTTATTACTCTTTCAAAATTTGATAAATAAATTTCGGGTAATTCAAAATATATTTTCATTTTAATATAGTGAAACGTTTCCTTCCAGTATTTTTAACCAGAGTTTAGGCGCTTCCTGCAAACTATCTTTCACAACGCTTTCAGCATAGCTACTTACAGCTTCATCCGAAATGTCTGCGCTTGCTTCAACGTAAACCGATTGCGGTTCAGTTATTGGAGATCCGATCTGGCTGAGCATATAAACGTTGGCGCTCGTTATATGTTTGTTTTCTTCAACCAACTTTTTCGCTATATCCATTGCCAGAACAGAATAAAGTTTACCGGTATGGCTTATTGGGTTTTTTCCTGCTGTAGCTTCAAGCGACATAGGCCTAAAAGGCGTTATAAGCCCGTTAGCTCTGTTCCCTCTTCCAACCTGCCCATCGTCGCCGTTTTCTGCGCTTGTGCCTGTTACAGTCAGATAGTATATATCCTTGTCAGGTTTATCCGCACCGTTTATTGTAAGGTCTACCTTCATTTTTGTTATTTGCGAAGACAGTTCAAGAAGCTTGATAGTTAGCTGACGCTTTACTTCCAGATAATCTTCCTTACTTTTTATCAGACTTGATATCATTGCTGCAGCTATCGTAAGCTTAATTTCGTTTTCGTGCCTTAGTGCCATTACTTTTATATCTTCACCTACCTGCGGGAAAAGTTCTTTACCTTCTTTTGAGTTTATGAATTTTTCTACTTCTAGCGCAAGCCTTTCAGAATCTGTCATCGGGTAAAATCCAACGCCGAAGCTTGTGTCGTTCGCAAGAGGAATATCGTTACCTGCTTCAAAGTTCTTTACAAGGTCAGCGCTTCCCTGTTTTATTCTGTAATCCACTATTATATGAGTTTCAGGATCAAGGTACCTGAGGTTTTCTTTTATGTAAGATTTGGCTGCTGTTATAGCTAGTCTTCCGATAGGAACCGTATCCTCTTTGTCAAGCCTTCCGATAGCCCTTCCTACGAGCATAAGATATATTGGTTCTACGACTTCTCCTCCGCCAAACCAAGCTCTTGCCTGACCCCCTACCAGAATTGCTTTGTCAACGTTATGATGCAGTATTCTTCCGGTTTTTTCGAGATAATATTTGCTCAGGGATACGCTTAGATTTTCGCTTATTCCGTCGCATATCGTATCGGGGTGCCCCTTTCCTTTTCTTTCCACAAATTCCATAGAGGGTTCATATTTTGGTATCTTTTTGGCACTGATAATCATCTTATCCTTTAAGTATGTCAGAACGGGTTATTATACCTATCACTTTTCCCTGATGGGATACAAGAACAGCGTTATAAAAAGTCAAGATAGCCATAATCAAATTTATCGGGGTCGATTCATCGACTATTGGATATGGAGGATCCATAAACTCATCAACTTTGCTTTCCTGAATTTTTTTTATATCCTTGCCTTTAAGCATGTGATGTACAAGGTTAGACTCGCTTATCATTCCAACTACCTTGCCATCTTCAGTAAGGACTGGTACTTGGCTTATTGAATTATCTTGCATTATCTTTATAGCATCTATGACCCTTGAACCAATTTTTACATACTTTAGATCTCTTGTCATTATCTCAGCGGCTACCTTTACGTTTAAAGATCTTACGTCTTCAAGCGCTTTGAATATTTTTTGGACGTTACTGTAACTCGGATCTATATGACCTTTCTCCACCTTAGCTATATACGATTGACTTAAACCAGAAAGCTTTGCCAGTTCTCTCTGCGAAAGCCCCAAAGCTTTTCTAAGCTTCTTTATGTCAGCTAGCTCATACGCGTTCATAAAATATCCTCGAAGCTACGATCAGAGAATCCCAGACAGGAGCGAAAGGTGGAGCATATGGAACGCCTGAAAAGAACATGTTATCAACCGTTATTTCGTTTTCTATTGCCAGGGATAGATAAGCCACGCGACCCCAAACGTTCTTTCCTAAAACCTGAGCTCCTAAAGGCACCCTTCTTTTTTTATCAAATATCACTTTCATATAAACTTCTTCAGGGGGTGGATAATAACTCGCTTTTGCGTTATGCCTGATCTTAACAGGGAAGACTTCGATTCCATGTTTCTTAGCATCTTCTTCGCTTATTCCAACTACACCTATCTCAGTATCATAAAATTTTGTTATAGAGCTCCCTGCGCTTCCCGGAAACTTTATATTTTGGTTTCCTATGTTAGAACCAGCCACGTATCCCTCTTTGTTAGCTTCCGGAGCAAATGGTGCATACCTTTTTCTTCCTTTTATTACCAGATCGTTCACTTCAACGTTATCGCCTGCTGCATAAACGCTAGGATTGCTAGTACGCATATTTTCATCAACCCATATGGCCCCTGTTTCGCCAATCTTCAGACCGATCGACCTAGCAAGCTCTACGTTTGGTTTTACACCTAATCCGAGCACAGCAGCGTCAAAAATCGGCTGCTCTGAGTCGCCAACAACTCTTACCTTTTCCCCTGTATTTTCAAGCGCTCTAACTGTGAAACCTTCAACAACCTTTACAGATTTTTTTTCCATTTCCTGCCTTAGAAACTGGCTGTAATCCGGATCAAGATTTGGCATTAAACGCTTCATTTCAAACACGGTTACGTTTTTATTTATTTTCGATAGCGCTTCTGCCATCTCAACACCTACATATCCCCCTCCTATAACTGCTATATTCTTAAGGCCCTGCAGATCTTTTCTTAGCCTTTCCCCATCTTCTAGATGACGCAAAGCGTAAACGTGATTTATCTCTAACCATTTTTTGTCAGGAACGAACGGAATAGCCCCCGTAGTCAGTATTAAATAATCAAAGCTTTCTGTTTTTTCGCCTTCATCTGAAATTCGTGTTATTTCTTTGGCGTTCAAGTCAACTTTCGTAACTCTGGTGTTTATATGAACATCAATATTTCTTTCTTTTCTGAAAAACTCTGGTGTGTACGTCACAAGATCGTTTATATCTTCAACGAGGTTTTCTACATAGTACGGGAGGCCACAGGGTGCATAAGAAACGTAGAAAGATTCTTCAAAAACCTTAACTTCAGATTGCGGTAAAAGCTTCCTGACTCTTGAAGCAGCGCTCATTCCAGCGGCTCCGCCACCAACAACTATTACCTTCATGGTAAAAATAAAACAAAAAGGGTAATTTAACCTTTCTTAACTTAATTTTAAACGGGCTTTTTAACTCTTTTTTTCTCCTTTTAGTATATATCTGAGAACTTCCTTTTCCAGTATTGTCCCTATAAGCTCCCCGTGTTCATTTACTACAGCAACTACCTGCGCATCGCTCATTTTAAACACTTCCAGCACATCAGAACCTGAAGCCGATTTGTGAATTTTTGGAACCGGCAGGAGAAAGACATCCCGCATACGAACATCCCCTTGTCCGAATGAAACCCTCTTGAAAAGGTCATGAACAGTAGAATAGCCTATAGGTTTTCCCTCTTTATTAACAACTACCAGGACCCTAGTATTAAGTTGGTCTGCTTTTTTTACAGCTTCTTCAACAGTCGTGTCTTCGCTAACAGCAACAGTTGGAAGAACATGAGAAAGATCCTCAGCGTTGCTCTTTGAAAGCTCATAGGTAACAAACTTAATTGATGGTTCTGGCTTTGGTCTAGAAAGGGGGCTTTTGCCTTTATAACCTAAAGGTGCTATCACGCTCATTATCATGACGGCCATCAAAGCTACAGAGTAAAACTTTGGACTTATTAAACTCAGTTGTAGTGCTGTCAAGAGTATTGCGCCGTCAACTCCCCCTTCATGCGTTATTGCAAAAAAGTTTTTGATTGTGCTAACGTTAACCAATTTGCTTGTAAAAATGCTCGAGAGCATCTTTGCTGTGATAGAAATTGCAAAGATAGTAAGACCTAAAAATATTACATAACCGTTTATGCTTACAAAATAAAGACCAAGCCCTGCGAAAAACATCGGTTCAAAGAACCCGTACGTTAAAGCTTTGAGCTTTTCTAAGAGGTACGCGTTATTTAGAATGTATTCAGAAGCAAACACACCCAGAAAAAAAGCTGCAATAGCCGAATTAAATCCTACAAGATCCGCTATAAAACCAAACAAAAGAATAATCGATATCACTACAGCAAAAAGAGCTTCCCATGTCCTAAATTTAGCTTCAACAAAAAATAACACTTTTCCGATTATAAATTTTCCAAAAAGTAAAATGATTGTTATGACTACTGAAAGCTTAACAATGCCCTCTAACAAAGCCAGCGTGTTTTTGAAGGCGTTGATGGCAAAAAAAGAAAAAAGTACGACTGCCGAGATTTCGTTAAAAAGAACCTCAACAAAAAGTTTTCTGTGCTGACTTGTATCATTTTTAAACGATATTTCTTGTATAGTTCGGGAAAAAGGCCTGCGCTTACCATTCCCAGACTTATGGCTAAAATCGAGGACGTCAGAGGCTCAAAGCCCAGATAGGTGAGCAGTGTATATAAAATAACGTACTCTGTGATAAAATTTATTATTCCTGCTAGCGCAGGCCTTCTAATTTCACTCCCTCCACGTGTTTCTTCAACACCTGCCATAAAAAGTATAAAAACAATCCCAAGATTGGTAAAATCAGATATGTAAGGGGAAGGATAAAAAACTTTAAAGATGCCCGGTCCTATCAAGAGTCCTATCAGTATAGCTCCTACAAAAGGGGTAAGATCAAGAGCTGAAAAACCTTCTTCGCCCAGTTTTCCCAATAAAAGAAGTAATGATAGCTCAAGCACAGCTATCAGAGAAGCAGGCAGCACAGCTCTATATTTATAGATTAACTTATTTAAGATGTTACTATAAACTTAAAAAAGGCATGATTAAATTTTGCGTTTCAAGCGGGTACTGAAACAGAAAGGTTTTTGCTTTTATAATTATCAGCAAAGAAAGAAACGATCAAAGTCAAGAAGCTAAAGATCAATCCAGTTAGGAATATATAATTAAAAGCTAAAGTCCCTGCTTCACTGAACATTTCTTTAAAAACTGAAGCTGTTGTTCCATAAACAACATAGTACTTATAGTCAGTCATAAAGGTGGCAGCAAGCACTGGACCTACAGAAGATCCCAAAAATCTTACCATTGTATTGAACCCAAGCCCAACAGCTACATTTTCGGGAGGCATAGAAACGGCAATCATGTTAACCATGGGTATCATTATCGATACGACGCCCACGCCCGTAATAAAAGAATCGATTACTAGTTGCAGAGGGGTTGCTCTATAATTAATCATTAACCAAAATCCTGTCATGGATACCAGACTTCCATAAATCAGGACATATTTAGGCCCAACGGTCGATGTTGCAGAACCTGCAAGCGGTGCTATAAAAATCATTGCCAGCGTTGCAGGAAAAAGGGTAAAAGCGGCGCTCAACACTGAAAGACCCAACCCATAAGGAGGTAGTTCTTCTGAATAATAAATCACTCCAAGAAAAAGGGTAAACATGGCTACACCTGAAAGAAACCCTGAGAGGTTCGCAACAAGTACGTTCTTCTTTTTTAGCAGGTTTAAAGAAATAAGGGGGTTGGATGCTTTTGAAGCATAAAACAGGTAACCAGAAAAAAGCAACATGCCAAGAAACAAAAGAATCAGCTGTTCGAAGCTTAACCATCCTCTGTATGGCGTTTCCGTTAAATAGATTAAAATTAGGGCAGTACCCGAAGATAGAATTACAGTACTCAAGTAATCCACTTTTTCCTCATGCGGTGGAGCTACACTTCCTATTACAATGTATGCAAAAAAGAGCATAAATGCGGCAAAAACGAACCCGATATGAAACATCATTCTCCAGCCAAAATATTCTTCTATATAAGCTCCTGCTATCATGCCTATGGTCATTCCTATTGCAACCATAGCGCTTATGATTCCTTGTGCCAAAGCCACCTTTTCTTTTGGAAATATGTCTGTAACTATTGCTAAGCTTAAAGGAAAAAGAGAAAAGCCAAACCCCTGTACAGCCCTTATAGCTATGAGAAAGTAAACATTTGGAGAAAAACCAGCCAGCAGGACGGCTAAAGTATAAACCGAAAGAGACACAAGGTAAAGCTTCTTTTTCCCGTAAACGTCTCCAAGTTTTCCAAAAAGAGGAGCGACAGCTGCGCCGACTACAAGGTATGAAGATACTATCCATGCGGCCTGTTCGCTTGATGCTGATAGGATGCTTTCAATTTTTGGAAGGGAAGGTATAACCATTGCTTCCACATACATAGTTAAAAGCGAAACAAAAGTTAACACAATTAATGTAGCATAAGGTCCCCCCCTTCCGGAGTTCATTTTACTTCCTCCTTATTCCATATATAGCCATTATAATCAGTATGAGCAACACTATTCCTGCGGTTATATAAAGTATATCGCCTCTAAAGCCATCAAAGAGACTGTAAGAAGTAACATTGATAGGAACGTCTATTACCTGGTACATGGTTTGCATTGTTGGAGGCTGCCTCCAGCTTATGAGCAATGGAAGATAGTAAGTCGATGGTTTTATGCCTGAAGCCACGTTTACAACATAGCTAACTGTAAATGTCTGGCCTTTTGCTATGTTGTAGAAGGTTTGATTTATCGATGATGCACCTATTATTGGATTTTCGCTTGATGGAGAATAAGGACTGAATACTGGATTGTAAAGTAAAGTTACGGTAACAAATTTTGCATTATAGCCGCCTATGTTCGTTATGTTGATGTTGACGTATTCATCGTTGCCCCCAGGGGTCATTCTGGCGTAGGAACTTCCGCTTAACTGAAAATATGCCGCGGGTTTTACCTGAACAGGCAGGCTAACGTTGTAAATATTAACTGGCGTCTTTATATTCAGTACGACTGTAGCGTTTATAGCAGTTGGCGTTTGAGTTTGATAATTTATAACAAAAGGAAAAGTTAAGTTTACGATGTCTCCAGGAGGTAAATAAGATAGAAACGCAGTATTCGAAGATGGATTAAGGGGTTCAAGAGGTTTCTCAAATATTGCTGTAACGTTGATGTCTTTTGCCATGACGTTTCCGTTATTTGTAAGGTATACAGTTATACCACCCGCATACATGCCAGAGTAAATCGTTATGGGCACCGTTTTAAATCCAACAAGCTTTATATTATAACTGCCGATTATAGGTACCTTAAAAGAAACGTTTTCATTTGCCGATAAAAATTCTTCTCCAAGTTGCGGGACCTGAACCAAAATTTTATAGCTTATTTTTATGGTTTGGTTGTAAACCATGTTCTTTGCCTGTTTACTTATGTTAAAAAATCCTGCAAGGTTCAGCTCCTGTCCTGGGTTTAATTCAGGGAGGAAAACTGTTATGTTCCCCTGACCTGGGATCGAGCTTAATGGAAATGTAGGTGAGTAAGTAATGTTAACATCATACAGCGTTAAAGGCCCTAGATATGTTATTTGCACAGTCAATGGTAGGTCTGAAGCTCCTGGATATGCTAGTATTGGAGATTGCTGTGTTCCCCAGATCGAATAAACAGCAAAAACAGGAGAACTCTGTGAAGATGCCGTTGCTGCGTTTACCGTTCCGAAAAAGCCTACCATCGTTATCAAAAGAAGCGCGATTATGACTTTCATAACGTAGATATATCAAAGTCTGCTTTAAAAATTTTCTTAAAAATGCAGCGATTTAATCAAGAGATTTATTTTTGGTATCTTGCTTAATTTATATTCAGAAGGATTAACATAATGTTAATATATTATACCTAAAAATTTGGAATTATGTCTGCATCAAACAACTTAGAAAACGAAAAGAAGATCGAACAGGTTATCCAGCAGCTTACGCCTTTGTTAGCTAATAAGGGTATTCCACGAAGTTTAAGGAACATGTTAAAAGAAACTCTAGATCAATTACAGGATAACAGCGTAAGTCCTGCAATAAGGGCAGCCAACACAGTAAGTGTTCTGGAGGAAATATCCCAAGATCCTAACATACCTTCACATGTAAGGGTTTTAATCTGGAACATGATGTCTTTACTAGAAACGATTCGTGAAACCAGCTAAAATTACAGAATTTTATAGCATCTAGTTTACTTTGAACTAATTTAGGAAAGCTATTTTAAAAAATGTCTTGTTGAAAAAATAATTCTATGGAAAAGAATGCTTTTTTATACTGGTTGTTATAATATAAGAATATGGTACTTGTAAAAGTCAGTAGAATAACTGGTATGAACGATCCAATAACAGGAACACCTGGAAGGCTCATCGAATTAACAGAATATTCAACCATTCCTTTTCCTGGAGATGAAATGACAAAGAGCTTTTTATCACAGCTGCAGGCTATATTCCCGATACAATCAGTTAAGGAGTTGTGGACTCCAAAGCTAGTTCTGTTTTTAAAAGAAAACGAATACCTGCAACTGGGAATACAGTTTGAGGTTAATGATATATATGAGGTAACGTTTGAAAAAGGCAGTATTGTTTTTAAAAGATCTACAGCGGAACGCTGAAACAGAATCTTAAATGATATATTCTAGCGAATTTCTGTATAAAAAGTGTGAAAACTGTTATGTTGAAATCTTCGGTGACTTGAAATCAAAAAAAGAAATGATACTGATTTCAATTGCGCTGGAAAAAGCGTCAATGGGCGAAGTGGTTTTATTCATAGATAGCAGGGGCTCTTTCAAACCGGAAAAAATTGTAGAAGATAACATGATAAAAATCGAAATCATGGGAAGAATTGATGTGCTCAAAGCTACAGAACCAGGATTCCTTTTTGAAAAAATTTCAAGGTTGATAGCTAACAAAAGATACAAAACGATACTCTGGGATGGCATGTCATTGCCTTTTTATGAAGTACAGATATTTCACGAGCTTTCGTTTTTATCAAGATTGCTTTCTCTTTACGCTATAAGAGGCAATACTGTTGTTGTAACAAATCCAATAGTCTCAATAAAAGGAAAACCCCTCGGTTACCTGTATACAGACCCATACGTACACATGAGAATTAAAGCTGAAATCGTAAAAGAAAACGAAGGAAGAGCCACTTCTTATGGCTGGTCAGCAAAGTATTTTATAGATGGAGCATATGTAAAGTTTGAGGAACTTTATTTCTGACCTCCTCCCCGCACTTGAAGAGGCGAGGCTTTCGTTCATTTTGTAAAAGCCATAGTATTATACAGATTGATCATTCTTTGATTAAACTTTCCTTTAATAATCCTTTTTTTTGAGCCTTAGCTCTTCAGACCGCTCCTGAATATTTAGCTTTGCTCTGTCCTCAGGTGAGCTCTAAAATTTTGTCCATTTTAACTTTCATTAATAATTTTATGGTTTTCTGATTCTCTCTTCTGAGCGGCGTTTGCTCTCCTTCTACCTTCTCTATAAAATTCTTCTCTACGTTTAGATGCACAGAAATCATCTTTAGTTATTTAAAAAAACTACTAAAAAGGTGCGGAAGTCTCCTTAACCCTTATGCGTTAATAGTTTAAAAGTTCTCTTAAAGCTATGGTTGCAAACATTCCTTTATAAAGTATAAAATTCACAGTTGCTTCTTTTGCATTTCTATCAATACGGAAATTAACGCTATGCGTGATCATTTTAGCTGGCCTGATGCCGCCTTCCTGACTTAACTCTTTAAGTTCATCTATGTAAAAGTGGCGGAATTTTATTCCTTCTTCTTTTGCGACTTCTACCAGTGCCTTGGAATAAATATCGCCTTTGTCCCTAAAACCGTAACCCGGAAGGTAAGCTACTTCAGTTTTTCCGTTAAAAAAACCTTCAGCGAAATTGATAGTTGTGGGTTGACCTTTAACTTCTCCGTTCAGAACTTTGGAAATTTCTCTGTTAAAAAGGTACGATTGATAAGCCTGTACATAGAATCTTTTTAACCAGAGAGGCACAACTGCAAGACCTTCGTACCCAGAATTTCTCACAAGTTCGTCTGCTTTTTTAAAGTCCCTCTTTACCAAAGCTTCGCCTATAATATGATTATTGTTTGAAAACCTCTGATTGCCATAAAAATTTGGAGCTGTCCAAGTTTCCAGTATTTTTTTCCAATTAAGGAATGCCGTTTCTTCGCATTCGCAATCCCTTATTTTGATCTTAAACGCATTTCCTAGAAGATCTTTCCTTGTCAACATTCTTTTTGTCCTACCTACTATTCTTATTTTGAGCCCCTCTACATCTTTTAATACTACCTTAACCCTCTTAAAAGAAATGAAAAAATACGCTAAAGCTTCTTTATCCTTTATGCCAAGATAGTTTGCAGTGTTCCCCAAGATCTTTCTGACTAAAGCGTGCTCTAAATTGTTTTTTTCTGCAACCGCAAGAAGATGCTTACCCTCTTTAAAAGATAACCCCTTCTTTATAATCTCTGCGACAACAAAATCTTCTGGATAAACCTTTATCTTTCCCTTTATCCTTATATTGTTTAAGGGTTCTGCGTTTATTCCTGGTATCATAATAACCTGAGCTTTCCAGTTACCTGATCTATTTTGCTTTCTGGTCCTGGTCCTATAGCGGCAGCAGTTTTGGTGCCTGGAGGCACTTCGGTTAAACCCATGTCCTCTACAATATATGTTATAAGACCAAGAGATTCTGCCTTCCTGACTAGATCTATCATTTCAGATTCAGAATTAACTTTTAGAGCGATCTTTGCCGCTCCCTGTGTATACCAGCTTGAAAAAACTTCAGGCATCATATCCCTGCACATAAGCGCTGCTGCGACAGCCGCGTGAGCGCCCTGAGCTACCATCTTGCCCCTGCTCATCTTAAGGTCAGTCCTTATAAGTAAAGACATTTTATAATGCTCCAATTATTTCTCCATACCTTTCAAGAGCCTTTGTGAAACATAGCATAGGTGCTTGAACAATACCAAATCCAACTGTGCCCATGCCAGCTAATTTATGAGCCACACCTGTATTTATGTAAGGGGCTGTACTTGTGTCTAAAACCAATCTGAGGTCTATTCCTCTTGGAACACCTTCAAAATTCATGTAAGGTATTGGAAAACTTTTATCTTTGATCATAGTTATTTCATACATAAGCCTTGTTATCCTTAACGCTTCACTTACTGAAGCTCCCGTAACCTGAGCTACTGCCGGTGAAGCCGCAGATGCAAAAGCGCCGAATCCGTTAGTTTCCATGATAGCGCTGTCTCCTATGTCCGGGTTTGCGTCGCCCTCCTTGAAACCGGGGAAGAAAAGCGTTTTTGGGACAGGCGCTGGAGCCACAAACCACTCTTTGCCAAGCCCAGAAACCTTTATTCCGAAGTCTGTACCGTTCCTTGATAACACAGTCACAAGGGTGCTGCCCTTTATGTTAGAAGCTGAATCCATCATGACCTTGCCAGCAGCCATAGCGAGGTTTAAAAAGAAAAGCTGGTTCTTGGCTATAAATTCGTAACTTTTTGATACTTCGCTTCTGGCGAACCCCCTTCCCTCAATGTAAGGGCCAATTTCACCTAGAAAAAGAAGAGTGCTTGCATTATTTCTTGTGTGAAGTTCGTCGCCCATCTGAAGGGCCTGAGACATTATAGGCCTTAGCGGCAGAGGACCATGAGATTTCAGAGCTTCTTTAAGTATTGGAAATAGGATTTCTTTCATCCACTTTAACCTGTCTATGACTTCTTTAGAATAAGCGCCGTACCTTAAGACCTTCCCAACACCTTCGTTAAAGTTTGTATAAGCAACGTTAGTTCCTTTGGAGTTTTTAACTATAAATAATGGCATGTTCTCAGAAATAACTCCTGCCATAGGCCCTACAGCAGATACATCGTGGTTTGGAATAAACCCTAATTTTTCAGACCTGATAAGCTCTTCCACATCTTTTTCATCCTTTGCAAGACCTTCATAAATTGCAGCACCTATCACAGCACCTTTTAGAGGTCCAGACATCCTTTCCCAGGATATGGGAGGACCTGCGTGCCCGAAAATTCTGCTGTTAATTTCCGGTATTACCTCTTTTGCGAGTTTTATATCTACAAGAACCGGATCTGCCGAAGTAAAAGCTTCTATTGCTTTTTTGTTTGCTTCTTCAGTTTCTTCTGTTTCCAGAGCTTCCAATACTTTTAAAAGCCTAGGGACGCCTCCGCCCGGAGGTTTCCATTCTACCTTAACGGCTTCTGCGCCTTCTTTAATCAGGTCCTGATAAAAGCTGTCAAGGCCCACGTTCAGAACTTTTACCTTTTTTTCAAATATGCTGCTCATGCCAATCACCTTTTAGCTATCTCTAAAGCTACCTGAGTAGCTTTAGTGCTCGAAGGATAAACCAACACGCCCGCGTCCTTTAACTGTCCTACCTGAGTTTTTAACCCCTGCGGATCGTTTTCGGTACCTATAACAGAAGCAACGAAAGAAACCTTATCGTTTATAGATCTAGCTTTTTTTATGGTTTCAGCCATTTCTGACGCTGGGTTCATGTTTGCTCCGTAACCTAAGACAATATCAAAAAGTATCACAGCAACTTCTTTATCTTCAACTTCTTTTAAAAGTCTTTCTTTTCTGAACCTGAAATCAATCATTGGATGCGGTATACCTCTGACGAACTCTTCAGCACCCATATCTATAACTGTGTCTTTTCTTGAACTGTCGAAGCCACCAATTTCATAATTCTTATCGAGGGGAGAGTTTGAATATGCTTTTATTCCTTTTTTGCTCATTATGTACTGTGTTTCATAGCAAATGGTTCCTCCGGAAAAAAGACCTCTTATGTAATATTGTTTATTGGTTAACTTGTCTTTTGCTTCTTTAACCTCTGTTTCTGATGTCCACTCAGGGAGTTTAAACTCCCCTCTGTTAGTAAGGTTGAAAGATATACGAGCTGCATCCTCTAAAGTATCTGCAAATTTAATAGAATTGCTTATGTCATTGCCTTTAAATCCTATAAAATTCATAACGGCTGGCTTGTTTATTTTTGATAAAACGTCAACCGTTTCGTTGACTATCTTTTCAGAAGGAGGTTTGGAGATTACAGTTATCGCTTTGGTTTTCGGATGTGAAGAGAGCATGTTTATCCCGGTCTTCAGAGTTATGCCTCCTATATCTTCTTTTACATCGTTTGAACCGGTACCTATAGCGGCGGTTATTCCAGTACCTGCAAGATCTAACAATGAAGTAACCACCTGAATGCCAGTACCTGCAGCGCCAACAACGCCTACAGGACCTTCTTTAACGACATTGAAAAAACCAAGCCCAACAGAACCTATGATTGCTGTACCTGCATCGGGCCCCATGACAAGCAGGTTTTTTGTCTTTGCAAAATTTTTTAAAACCTTTTCTTTTTCTAAAGGCACGTTGCTGCTGAAAACCATGACGTGCTTGTTAAGTAAAAGTGCCCTCATTGCTTCTCTGTACGCATATTCGCCTGGCGTCGAAATTAAAACAAGATCTATATCAGGTTCAAAAGACACTGCGCTGCGAATACTTAAATAACTTTGAGTCGTTTCTTTTTCTTCTTTTTCGGTTTTATATACTAGTTTTTTAGCATACTCAAGGGCTTTATTTACTGAACTTTCATCTTCCCCTTCTATCACAATAACAAGGTCGTTAGGACCGGCTTTGCTGGCTTCTTCAGTATAAAGGCCAGCTTCTTTCATAAGGTCTTTGTTTGCTTCTGTTCCCATCATTACAGCAGCTCTTATAACGCCATCTGCTTTCTCTACAAGCTCGTTTATTCTCATCAGAAAAACAGAGTCCCTGTACTCGTTATTTAAAACCAGAGTAAATTTCTTTCCCATTGTATTTAGTTTTTTAAAGCCTTATTTATATATTTATTTTAGAGTGATACCTTACAAACTTTACCTTAAAAATATTTTTAAGCGGATATGTGATTAATGTTTTTATAAGTTGGGCATATACTTTGAACGTGGAAGCCAAGGCTTTTTCCAAATTGAGCTCAGGTAAACATCTACAGGTAGCGCTTGATATCATCGATAAAACGGTTGCTTTTGATATAGCGCGAACAGCAGATGCTCTAAACGTTAGTGTTATTGAGGCTGGAACGCCCCTGATAAAAAGATACGGTACAGACATAATAAAAGAATTAAAAAAAGAAGCGAAAGAAGCGTTGATGTTGGCTGATATGAAATCAGCAGACGTTGGAGATATTGAAGTAAAAATGGCGGCAGAAGCAGGGGCTGACATAGTTACTGTGCTCGGATGTGCGTCAAACGAAACTATTCAGAGCGCTAAAGAAGAATCAGAAAAACATGGGATCCTGTTAGAAGTTGATCTGATAAACCTTGAAAATCCAGAAAAAAGAATGAAAGAATTAGAAAAGATCGGAGTGAAGTCTTTTTCTTTTCATGTACCGATCGACGTGCAAAAAAAGCATTCAAGCGGTGCAGATAAAATGCTTGAAAAGCTCAGAAAGCTCGAAAAAGGTAACAGAGTTATATCTGTCGCTGGAGGGTTAAACCCTGAAAGAATAAATGCGTTCAAAGGAACCGGAGTCAACGTTTTTGTGGTTGGAGGATACATAACTTCTTCTGTAAACTTTGACAATAAAATTAGGGAAGTTCTAAGAGCTATAAAAGAACTTTAAATTTAAAATGAACGAAAAGCAGCAAAACTGGCCAGATGCGACCTTAAAATCCTCTTGTTTGAAACCTTTAAAAGCAAAATTGATTTATGAAGACAATAAAGTTCTTGATTACATCTCTGATGACGGTGCGCTTTTTTTAATATCCGATGAAGTAGATCCAGAGCCATCATCCATAACTATAAAAAATTTCTCAAGATTAAAGGAACTCAACCATAGGTACGTCATTTTTCAACAGGACGTTTTGATGATCGAAGGTTACAGAATAGACGTTTCTTTAACTAAAGTTTTTTCGACGGCAGACCTGTCTTTACAGAATTTTGATGAAAGCTTTTACTTTAGAATAAAAGAATTTGTAGAGGATAAATATTCTTGTGATCTTTATCCTGCTTCTTCAAGAAAAGTATGTGATATCCTTTTAAAAATCGAAGCTGAAAGTTTACTGAACACCCAAAAAATTGAAAGTCTGATAGGATTCGGCATAGGAATGACGCCTTCAGGAGATGACTTTCTAGTAGGGCTTATGGCTTCTTTAAAAGGTTCATACTATTTTAACCATCTCAGGGATATTGTTGCAAAAAATTTATTCAGGACTAATAAGATAAGCGGGGAATTTCTCAGATGCGCAACGTTAGGAGAGTTTTCAGCCACTTTAGCTGAGCTGATCAAGGCGGGGAACGATCGCAAGCCCCCCGAAAAATACATTTATGACGCATTTAAAAAGGGTCATACATCAGGTATAGAAAGCTTATTGGGGTTTCTAAAAGGTTTAGAAATAAGAAAAACGTTTTTTAAACCTCCAAAACGCTTTTATTAGCTTTTATAAATAAAGATTAACGTGCTGACCCCAGATATCCTAAAAAACTTTATAGCATATAACAAAATAGATGAAACTAACACCTTAACCTATTCTGAAAAGGTAGCTTTAAACCTGATAGCTTGGGGAAAAAAGAAAGGCATAACGATAAAAGAATTAAAGGATTGGTACGCTGTTATTTCTCAAGCCCCTTTTCAGGAAGAAACTGATAAAGGAATATTAGAAATTTTAGAAATGGCGGCTAAGATTGAAAGTGAGAGTTAAACTTTTTGCAAAATTCAGAGAAATAGCGAATGCTGATTACATAGATATAGAAGCTTCAAACATAAAAGAACTAAAAGAAAAGCTATCGGCTATTTTAAAAGTTAATGTCCAGGAGATTATCGTGATGATAAACGGTAAAAAACTACCAGAGGATGAGGTTCTTTATGATGTTAAGGAAGCTATTGCTTTCCCTCCAACTGCTGGAGGTTGTTAAACAATGTTTTCTTAAGTTCATCTTTGCTTTGAGGCACGTTAAAAAGCTTGAAAAAATCATCGGTAACAGAGTACATCTTTTGCCCATTTGTTTCTTCCTTCTTTATCAACCTTATCTTTTCCAATGCCTTTATATGCGAATAAACAACGCTTCCTCTTTTTTCTTTTAATTCTTTAATGCTTATCGGACCATAGTAAGCTATTAGAGAAAGAGTTTTAGCCATAGATCTGCTCAGAAACGGCTTTCCAGCGAATTTTTTAGCCACGGGCGCGAGCTCTGGCCTGATCCTTAACATATAGCTGTCCTTAAATTCAACGAGCTCCAAAGCAGAATCTTTTGAGTATATATTTTTTAAAGAATCTAACGCTTCTTTTATTTCCTTCGGTTTAACTTTTAAAATATTAGAAAGCTCTTCTATATAAATTGGCCTTCCTGAAGCTAACAGCGCCGCTTCCAGCTTCATTTTTAACGACGTCTTATCGTTCTGTTTTGACATCCTATAGCTATAATATTTATAAAAAATAAATATAAACAGAATGGTAAAAAATCTAAGAGGTTTGTCTAAATTGAACTGGACCGCTGAACATGCAGAGATTCTGGAAGAGTTTATCAGGAGAATGAAAGAAAGTTATGAGGTTCAGGTTGGAAAAACATTCTGGATAACAACTTCTTTTAACGTTAATGTTGATTTTATAATCGGTAGTGCGGCATTTTGTTTTAGCAATTCTAGGATGGGTGAACTAAAGAAAAGAGCAATCAAATACTTGGGCTATCACTGTTTTATGTTAGATCCTTTACAATTAAATCCTTACTTTATTGAAAAAACAAGAGAATTAATTAGAAGCCTAAAACCAAGGCCTTTAAGAATAACACCAATAAGCGAAAGAAATGTTCCTGAAAAATTTCCGCTTTACCTAGAAAATAGAATAATAGAAGCTGCTGCTGAAACTGCAAAGCTGTCGAATCAAGATATAAACGCTGAACTCATAACAAAAATAGTCGAAAGAAAGATCCCTCAGATCACAAAAATGCATTCTGCTATGGATAAGCTAGTGCTTACAGATCTTGGATTTTCGCTTGTTAATGTGAATGAAAACATTTTAGATTATAAAAAAGCATCAGAAAGGCTCTGTAAAATGATGAATGTTATGAAAACCTTATTTGGAACAGAGGGTCCCATTACTGTTTCTAACCTTTTCACTCTTTCCGCCCCCAATTTTATAAAAAACCTTTTGGTGCTCGGAGGGCCTCGCGTTAAGCCCGGTCTGATACAGATTAAAAGTTACATGGATTTTTTAGAAAATGTTCAGACTTTTACCGAAGAAATGCAGAGCTGCAACATCTTTCTTGATTTAGATGAACTAAAGGACGAAATATGCTCCTTTAAAAACAAGATAATTTTAGAAAAAAAAATTGACTGGATTAAAAATTTTTGCTTAAAGTTTACTGTTTAGATCCTTCTGCACCCAGACCCAGGCCGCTTATATCAGGCAGCGTCTGTTTCATCCTTGCCTCTGCTACAGCTGACGCCTGTGATAGTATGCTTTCAGCTTCATCGTTTGTCGGTTCAAAGCTAATACCTGAACTTGAAATCTGCCCGGCGTCTACCATTATGTTGTTTAACAGGGTTGATATCTCTCCCAGTTCGTCCTCAGCAGCTGGCATTACATTGCTAACGCCCCTTCTTATGCTGGTCAGCACTTTCATAGCGGGGTCAAGAACAGCCACCACGTCTCCTAATTCAGTTGCGGTAGAGAGCCTTGTTGAAATCTGTTCTAGCGCAAGTTTTGCCTGAGTGAGCATTTTGTACATCTTTCTGATTTCAGCCAACTCTGTTGCATATATGTTTGCTCTTTCGTTATCGTGTTTCTGTAAATATGATACAACCTTTTCAAAGTATCTCTGATCTTTTTCCTTTAGTTTCGAAGCCGTTCCATCGAGCTTGGCTATCTGGATCTGAATAAGCCTTATAGCCTGTTCGAGCTTTCTCTTAAGAGGCTCATCCGGTTTAACTGCGGTTTTAATTTTATCACCTATGCTCTCGTCTTTTTTGTTTTCCCAATTTCTTTGAAAATTGCTCATAAATACTTGAGCTTTCTTTAGTTTATTTTAAATACTGTAACTGTTACTTGCTGTAACTGAGGTTTCATAATGTTCTAGTTACATAATATTTATTAATAATAAACTTGATGAGGGCCGCTTTAAATATTTTCTCAAGGTAAGCTTTTATTTTTAATAATTTTAGGAAATATTGATGAAGATAGTCGTTTTAGGAAGCGGCGGTTCAGCTGAGAGCGCTAATAGGGCATGCTCTTCATACCTTGTGAACTCTGAAATTGTAATTGATGCGGGACCAGGTTCATATAAGAATTTTTTAAGATATGGCGGAAATCCTCTCAAAATAAAATATTTTTTAATATCGCACCTGCATGGAGACCATTTTTTTGATATTGGAGCCTTTTTCTGGGGTATGTCCTACCTCGGTAGGACCGAACCTGTTACTGTAATTGGGCCAAAGGGCGTCAAAGAAGCTTTTGATTCTTTAATAAAATTCGCGAACACCCCGAAAACTTTTATGCGATTTGATGTACAATACACAGAAATTGAGCCCGGAAAAAACCTTAAACTGGACAGTTTAAAATTGAGTACAGAAAGCGGAAAACATTCTGTTCAGGACATTGCTTATAGAGTGGGCCCTTTGTGCTATACAGGTGACACATCGCCAAACGAAAGTATTGTCAGGCTGTGTAAAAAAGCCTCATTATTAATTCATGAATCTTCTGGTTTTGCGGAAAACGAAGAATACCTTAACAGTGTAGGACACAGTTCAGCAAGACAGGCTGCGACGGAAGCTTTACAGGCAAGCGTTAAAAAGCTGCTACTTACACATATACCTCCTTCAATATCGAATTATACAGCAAAAATGAAAGCGGAAGCCGTAAAGTTATTTAGAGAAACTATAATAGCAAAAGATCTTTTGGAACTTGAGATATGACGACATTGGAAGAACTTTACCAAGAAATTAAAAGTTGCAAAAATTGTAACCTATGGCAGTATGCTACACAAGCTGTTCTAGGTGAAGGACCCCAAGACGCAAAAATCATGATAATAGGTGAAGCTCCGGGAAGAGAAGAAGACAGAGCTGGAAGGCCTTTTGAAGGCAGAGCAGGAAAACTGCTACGTAAGACTCTTGATATGAACGGTTTAAACAGCGTATACATCACGAACGTAGTAAAACACAGGCCTCCAAACAACAGGAAACCGAAAAAAGACGAAATAGAAACGTGCTCCAAGTTTCTTTTAGAAGAAATAAAGATAGTAAAGCCAAAAGTTATAATAGCGTTGGGTTCTACTGCTAGCAAATTTTTAACGGGAGAAGAAAAGATCAACGTAGCCTTTGAAAAAGAATATAAATTTATGGGAATAAAGGTAATAGTAGATTATCATCCAGCCGCAGTATTAAGGAATCCAAGACTTTATTATAAATTTAAGAAAAAAATAAACGAAGCTTATGCTAATTTATAAAAATCTGTTCGCACAGCATTGATAAATGTAATATGGTAAATCAATAGACATATGTCACTCCCCGACGCATGGAGGTGATATTGATGATAACCATCATGCGAGGGGAGGTGTACCTTGATGATGCACACATCCCATTAATAAATAGTGAGGAAGAGTATGTGAAGCAGAGGTACTTTGCGGTAGCAAAAACCATAGCACCTGAGCCGTTAAGGATTACAAGAAATGAAGCTGCAGAAATGATTGGTCTAAGCAAGGACAGTTGCAGAGGATAGTGAAGAGGTTCATGGAAGAGGGGATAGAAGGATTAAGGAAGAAGTCAACCAGGCCAAACATATCACCAAACAGGGATACCTGAAGATGTTGAAAAGAGGATAGTTGAAGTGAGGTAGGATTTGGGTCAGAAAGGATAGCTATCATAGTGAATAAGGGACTAGAAATTGAGGGAAGGAAGAAAGTCAGCGATACTACATGCTACAACGTGCTTGCCAGGAATGGGCTTGTTGAAGCTGAAAGGAGGCTGCAAAAGGAATACAGCACGTTTGGATGGAATGGTCCTGATGAACTGATTCAAGCAGACATAACATACTTCAACGGCGTGCCGTTGATGACCCTGGAAGATGACCATTCAAGAAATGGATGGGCAACAAGCATGATTGATCAGACAGATGAAAGGGTTGTTCATGCGATGAAAACGCTTCATCCAGATAAATATGAAAACCTTCTAACTGACAACGGATCACAATTTTCAAGGAAAAATTTCAGGATGAAAAAGTACTGTGAAAACAGCATAAATGGAAGACACATATGGACTTCAGTTCATCACCCACAGACCATGGGCAAAATGTCAAACATGCAGAAGGGATTGAAGAGGTTCCTAAAGCACAGGCTTGACAGAACATGAGAGACATTGATGAGAACATAAGTGCATACATGGACTTCTACAACAATGTTACAACTGTATCCACTATAAGATCGGTGCCTGCAGAGAGATACCGTGGATTCATTGATGAAGGATGGTACACTAGGCTGGTTAAAATGCTTAAATTAGAGTCAGTGCTTCCCATTGACCATGCGCCAGAGGGGGTGACATAAGTGTCTTGGCGCTACACTTACAACATCAAGATTTATTTTCAGTAAAGGTCTTGTACGCTCCATTTATTAATTCTTCAACGTGAGTTTTGAGCTCAGTGTTTTTACTTGCAAAATATCTTTTTGTTTGCTCAATGACCTTTGTCAGATCCATTGGTGTGCCATAAAATAAAAAGGGTGCTATGTCACTGTCAACAGTTCCTGATACATGAGAAAACGGCCCTATAGTCTTACCGCTCATTATCGAAGTGTTTATCGAGGCTCTTACAAAATCACCGATAAACGCTCCTACCTTTATTTTGCCGGTATCAACTTTTTTTCTACCATTAAAAACTCTGATCGTTCCGTAAGTATTTTTTAAATTGCTTGTAGTCGTTCCTGCTCCCAAATTTGAATAACTGCCTATATAACTATCACCAACAAAGCCGAAATGCACTTTGTTTGCAAAATCTTCTACTATTGATCTTTCCAGCTCGCCACCTATTCTGCAATTTTTTCCTATATAAGATGCGGTGACCTTTGCAAAAGAAATTACAGAACCGGCTGAAATATAGGCTGGGCCATAGATTACAGTCATAGCTTCGATCCTAGCACCTTTTTCAATAATAACTGGACCCTTTGAATCATCTATTGTAGAAAATTTGTTTACTTCACCTTCTATCGAACTTTTCTCAAAGGGTGGACTAAAAAGAGAACCTGTAATTTCCCATGAACCTTTAAAAAGAAAACCGTTAACTTCCTTTTTTACTGAATTTTTTACGGATCCTTTTGAAGCTACAAGCGTACTGTTTTCCCATAAAGATTCCCCATCCTTTAGCTGATCAAGCGCCTCTCGGATACGTTCTGGCTTAATTCTTGAGTTTATTATGACATCGAAGTTTTTTGCCTCTTTGAGTTCATAAGCGTCAATTATATATTCAGGGGCTATAAACCCTTCAATTTCTCCAACTTCTTCCTTTATCCATTCTATTAATTTTCTGTATCTGTATATAATAAAAGAAGAAGGTTTTACGAGTGAAAATGGATAAAAACCGTCCGGATAGGCCTCTTCGTAAACTGCATATTTTAACTTCAAGGAATCTCCCCAAATTTTTCAGCAAATTCAAAAGCCGCTTTTTTATAAGAACTAACGTTTCCCACGTCAACAAAGGATTCAACGTCATAAATCAGAACTTTTTCTTTGGCCTTTATTGCATTCATTATCGCGTTATTCATCCCATATTTTTGCTCCGGTATGTATCTTAAAAATTCAGGTTCAAACACAAAAGCACCAACGGCAACCCTGTAGTACAGCTCTGGCTTTTCTTTCCATTCTTTCATAAACCCTTTCTCTTCATCTATAACCCCGTATCTTAGCTTTTCTTTTATTTTGGCCGTTAGAACAGTTACCACGGCTGAGTTTTTCCTGTGAACTTTTATAACATCATCAATGTTAGCATTTATGAGCGAATCAGAATAACTTACAAAAAAGGTATCAAGCTCATCCTTAGCAACCCACTTGAGCTGCCCTGCTGTTCCCAGAGGCTTTTCTGAACTGTTTATCTTTAGCTTTGTTCCTTTATAGCTATCTTTAAGCACAAGTTCATATGCCCACTTTCTTCCGCTTATAGCGATTATTATTTCTTCAAAATCATAGCTTGTTAACCAGTCAAGAATATGCTCTATTACCGTTTTTGAACCAAGCGTAAGGAGTGGTTTGGGGAGAATGAGGCTGTACGGATACAGCCTCGTGCCAAGCCCTCCAGCGAGTATGTAAGCTCTCATATTTTAAACAAAGCAAATCAATCGATAAAAACTTTTTCAGAGCTAACGCCTTCTACCATCTTGAAAGACATTTTATGTTAACTTCAGAATTCCTGTTGAAAAAAAGGCTTCTTTCCGGTATGCAGTCCAGCCTGTAAAACTCTTCACGCATCTTTTTTCCTTTAACCTTCAAGAACTTAATAGCAAGCACAGCTTCTTTTCTTCTATATGCGCCAAACATTTCAAGAAAACTAAAAAGCCTGGTTATTTCAGCTAATGGAACATATATTTTATCGTCTTTCGAAGCTTTTGCTTCTACAGCTACGATCATGTTTTTTTGATCGTTTATCGCTAAAACATCTGGAAGGTGCACTGATGGGCTTCCGAGCCTAATAGCTTTCCAGCCTTTTTTTATAAAAATTTTGACGACCTTGTCTTCCCAGTCATAACCCCTTTTTTTGTTACCCATAGTTCAGACCGACCTTTCTCCTGACGGTCTCCTGAGTTCTTGTAATAAATGGGTTGACGTTTCTGTAGATTGAAAGAAAAATCGTTGATACGTCAATAACGAACAGCTTGTCTATGATGTCATCGTTTTTGCCTATGTTCATTTGATAAACCCTATGTCCTAACGCTTGCAGAGCTTCTGAAATAACTTTAAACCTTTCTGAAACCAGTTTGTCATCTTCTGCTGAACCGATCATCATGATCGGCATGTTATAATACATTTCCCATGCGGTTATACCATTATGTGCAACCTCCATTATGTTCTCATAAACAGAATGCAGTTTTGCGTTTTCACTAAGAAGGTACCTGAACCTTAAAGCATGGGCTTCGCCACCGTTCGAGTAATAAACCCCAACCAAGAATGAATTTTTTAAAAAATCAGCTATTTTTCTGGCCTGTTCACCAAGAGCTTCTTCTTTTTCCGAGAGCTTCTTAAAGTATAATCCTATGTTTTCTGTCATTTTTTGGTTCAATATTTTATCCAGCAATGGAACAAGCCCTGACATTATGTACGGAAACCCTAACCTCGTGCTTTTTTCTTTATTTATCTTTACATAATTAATTTTTTCTTTGATAGCAAATTCTTCTAACCTGCCACCGCCAGTAACTGCATATACTTGCATGCCTGACTGGAGCGCTTTCCTTGCGCATTCCAAAGTTTCAACCGTTTCTCCAGAATGGCTAACAACCACTAGTGTTTCACCTTTATGCTTTTCGCTTGGCATTTCGCCCGGTTTTAAACACAAAATCTTATCCTCCCCATAAAAAAGTCCTGATATGAGCAGAGGTATCAGCGATGCACCGTAACCGCATCCAAAAACTTTGCTCGAAATGTTTACATTAAATTTGACATCGATTGGCGAAAACATTGAGTGCCATCTTTCATAAATCTCTAGCATATCTTCAGCTGAGCTCATGGTTAAATAAAATTTAAAGTGGCTTAAAATCTTTTGTTTTTTAAATTTATGGAACTCCTATGGTGTTTCCTACACCAACAACAAGAACGCTATCTCCTTCTGAGGTTTTTTCTTCTATAAGGGATTTTACTTTCTCAACAGCTTGAAGTGCAGCCCTCCTTACATTATCGTTCATTTCACCTACAGCTTCTTTCAAGGACATCTTTACTATAAAAGCATGAATTGGAACATTATACTGTGTGGCGCTTTCCTCTATCTTGAACCTGTCGTTTCCGGGTCCTCCCATGGCTACGCCAAATCCCTCGATCGTTTCTCCTGTTTCTTCCCCTTCTAGCTTCAGTCCTGCGTCTACAGTTATTATGATTTTAGGCTTAAAGTTCTCAATTACCTTTTTTACGGCATCTCCTGGTCTTCCGACAGTAGAGCCTGGACCTTTTGCCTTTAAAATCAGCACCTTTCTTCCCTTATAGTCTGTTTCTGCTATTTCTGTATCTTCTTCAATTTCTTTAAACTGCGCACCGTTTGCGAGCTGCACTGCAACCAGAGGTCCTAGAGCATCTCCTATACTTTTCCCGTTTATTATAGGATCAAGGCTAGCATAGTATGCTTCTGCTTCTTCCATTATAAAAGGAAGATTTACCTGCAGCATTATAAGCGAATAGTAATCATGATAGTTTTTCGCAGAAAGGTACTGGTGCCTGGCATACTTGTAAATCTCGTTCAAAGCTAGAGCGCTTTCAGCTAAACCGCTCAGGTTCTTGATCTGAACGTCATCAGCCTGAACCAGTGATTTTAGCCTTGTTATGAAAAATCTTTCGTACGTTTTTACTAACTGGTCAAGCTTTTCTATTATCCCATGAGGATCGAGATCTGTTGGAGATATCATAAAAGAATTAACTATTATATTGGCTTCGTTTTTTGCATCTTCTTCTTTGACGCCCCTATTTTTTAATTCGTTTATAAACCTGTCAAGAGAACCTTTGGCCATGTTCTCAAGAACATTAAGATGCTTTGATACGGACCTCATGTTAAGTTCAAGCTGAATCCTCTGACCATATGCTATGAAAACTACGATAAGCATTATCCAAATTATGTTTGAGATATAGACGATATCATTCATAAATGCGTTTGACATGCTCTAAAAATAGGCTACATAAGAATTAAATAAACATTGCTAAATTAATGCATGTATTTGCTGAACATCTTTTCTAACATTTCATGATCCAGCTTCTCATACGTCTCTGTAGTACCTACGTCAATCCAGTAAGAGTTAGTTATGTAACCTCCAACGCTCTGATCCTTTACAAGAGAGGACACCATGTCGCCCATAATGTCTACTTCACCTTTATAATTTGAAAATTTCTTTATTGCTTCTGTTTTCATTACAAGGACTCCTATTGTCGGATTTATGTTTATGGATGGCTTTTCTTTAAACGAAACGACTTTTTCTCCTTTTATTTCGGCCACCCCAACGGGAAGCTTATAATGATCAGAAACTGCTATAGTTGCAGAGAATTTTTTATCCCTGTGAAATTTAAGAAGCTCAGCCAAATTCATTTCTGTAAGTATGTCTGAGTAATAGATGAGCACATCTTCATAACCGTCAAATTTTCCAGCTCTGTAAGCGTTTATAAGCGCTCCTCCGTTACCCTTTAATTCTTCGTTGTCATATGAATAATCTACTTTTATTCCAAAATTTGAGCCGTCGCGAAAATAGTTCACAATTTGCTCTGCTTTATATCCTACTAGCATCGTTATTTCTTTTATTTGATTAGATTTTAGATAATAGATTATAAATTCGAGTATAGGTTTTTGAGATGTACCTATAGGTAACATCGTCTTCTGAAAATAGTAGGTCAATGGCCTTAAACGGGAACCTGTACCTCCGCATAAAAGGGCAGCTTTAACACTCATTAGCTTCTATACCTTCTTTGTGCTATAAAAATTTTTAAGCGTCTATTTTTTCCAGCTTTTCCAGTATAGAATTGACCTGCTCATAAAGCACGTCTAGCTCGTCCTTTTCTACATTTTTTTCTTCTTCCTTGCTTTCTTTAATTTCAACTTGGTTTTTTTCCATTTCTTTCTTGAGCTCGTCAAGTCTCCTGTCAATTTCAGAAATTTTTTCATTTATTATGTTCAACAGTTGATCTCTTAACAGTTGAAGCTCTTTGACCTCTATTAAAGTAGAGATCTTGGAGATTTCTTTGTTTACTGATTTTAATTCTTCCTTGTATTTTTCAATAAGTTTGTTTTTTATATCGGGATCTAAATCCTGCATGCTGTAAACCCTCAAAAGTGCATCTGAAACTATTTCTTTTTGAAACTTCAGAATGTTTAACTTTCTTTTGGCTTCATCTTCTGTCATTTCTGCCCTTTCCTTTTTGCCAAATATATTGAATTTCAAGGTTATACGGTTATTAGAGAAACTGCTGGTTTAAAAGTTTTTAACTTACTGAAGGCTAAGTGTGAGGAAGTTTCATTCTACTAGCTGACAGATATTTTGCAAAAAAGCGACAAACCTACGAGATCTACACAATGTGAATTACCCTGACCTTATGGCCATGGCTTCCCGGTTCATCGATACGCTTACGTGTGGAATACTTGAAAAGTATTCCATCATAGCAGAGGCGTTTTCATCTCAGAGCGTCTCGCCTGTGTCCCACAGGCAAAGCCTCTCCTTCATAATAACCAAAGCTGAAGTCACATTCCTGTCAGAGTTACAACAGGGGCAAGTGAACTCCCTTTCAAACATATCAAGCTTAACGCATTTTCTGCAAACAGGACAAACTCCTGAAAAATTACATCGTAATATATTAGAATGAGTCCCACTCACAAATTTATTTACCCAATTACTGACTAAACCGTTGCCCGTATAATTTTCTGTGCATCTACTTTATCTTTTATTCTATTTTCAAAAATTTCGTCGCATATTAGCAAAAGTTCTTCTTTTGTTAACTGATAGTTAAGTATGTAGCTCTCAAGCCTCTCTATGCTTAAAAGTTTTGTCTGTGAAAAGAACTCGTTTAGCTTTTCAATAAGTTTGGCTCTAAAATATTCTGATTCGCCGAGCATTTCATATGTATCAATGTCCCAGACAATATATACGGATGCCTTTGTAGGTTTTATAGATAAACTCTTAACCCTTTCTTTGATCTTGTCAAGAATAACCAGCGCAAAATCTTCAGCTGATTTCATGTAAATCTTTGAAAGGCCGCTTAAAGGTGAATTTTTCCCAAAACTGTTAGGAATTAAAGAGAGCGTATAATAACCTTTAACATAATATGAGTAAAATATCTGAGCTTTCCCCTTAAGCCAGACTTTCCTGAACTTTTCTGTAAATGCGTCTAAAGCGTCAAGAAGAAACCTTTCTTCTGCCCTGTTAAGATCAGATGTTTGACCCATCCATGATTCTTTTTTTCCCTCAAAAGAACTAGCTAAAACTGATGGGCTCCCTACAGGAAAATAATGAAATCCAAAATCCTTTCCTGCCCTTAGACCGCTTACTGCTTCAATTATTTCTACCATTTGTTCATTTTTGCCAATTTCAACAGGTAGGAGATTTATAAAGTGCTGACCCTTATTTATGTTTCCTGCTACGTATTTTAAATGAAACGTTATAAAAGGCCAATCTGATACGACCTTTAATTTTGGGCCAAAAAAAATAAAGCTTGCCCCGTTTATAGTTATGTCTGCCGGAATAAGATCTATGATATCACTGTTAAACGATGTATTAGTCGCGTTTTTTTCATAAGAATTTGCAAACCTTGTATTCTCATCCACTATCATAAACGGTTCATTTTTAAGCATGGTGTTAACTAAGGTTATACCTTCTGTAGAATATCCATAGAGAACGGCTTTAGTGTTTTTCACCAAAGATATCTTCATGACACTAACTTATGAACATAACGCATCCAATTTGAACTTTGAATTTCAGGGTTTAACGCACAATAGTTTTCGAAACATTTAATTTAGAAATTTTTCATTTATTGTTTTCTCAATTATTGTTAGTTCTTTTATAGCGGTCTAAAGACCTAGCCTTAAAATTAGGAAGGCTTCCAATATAGCGGAAAGATAAAGCAAAGCTAAAGATGCAGCAAAATATGCAAAGGCTTTGATGTACAGAGTTTTTCTGGGAACCGGTGACTCTGCACCATAGAATGCTAAAGCTTTAAAAAGATACAACCCGCCTATCAAAGATAAAATGTAAGAGCTAAATTCTGTAAAAGTATCAGGCGCGATAATCACTGCAAAAGGTCCAAGAAACCAGTATGGATTCTTTGAGAAAAATTGAGTGAAAGACAACCCCCATACAACGGAACTTGTGTTAATTATCGCTATTCCCAGCACAAACGGGCCTATAAACGGAATAAAACTTGCGATATCTATCTTTGCATTGTTAAGAAATATAGCTGTTGCCATAGATAAGACTGTTGGATAACCAGTCCTTATGGAAACTATTGTCTGGTTAGCCTGATTAACCACGGCAGGAAGCATCCGTGCCATATAATAACCAGGCATCACGCCAATAAAAGCAAGAAGAGAATAAAAAAGCAAAATGGATCCAACATAAACCCTTAAAGACCTGAAAGATTCAGAAGAATAAACAGAAAAAGTAAAGATCAAAGCCAGAATTACAGAAAAAGCATACCAGTAAATCTCAGCCAGTGATGAATATGAAAAAAGCAGAATCCCTAACCAGAACAGAACAAACGATATAACTGTAACAATCGGAATAAGAAAATAAGGTTTTTCTATGTTCAAGAACTTGCTTATGTTTGATCTTTCCATTACGTTATTGTTTTTTAAATTATGCGTTTAAACGTTGCTTATAATTTTGTCTTTATTTCAGTTTCTGATGCTTTTTCCTTTTTCTTAAGGATCATGGTTGCGAGTTTTCCTTCAAAATCGCTCAAGATATAAGAATATATTATCTTTGCTTCGTCGGGATCTGCTATAAGTTTGGCTCTTCTTGTATTTTCACCTATAAGAGAATAAAATAAATCTGCCTGCATCAATATCCTCCACACCTGCAAGAGTTTCTGATCTCCAAGCCACTTTACATATTGATAAAGGGCACACATCTTGTCCATGAGCATTGTCTGTGACTTGCTCCTGTACCATAAAGGAGAACCGTCACTGTAAGACGTGTTAAAGAGATATGGCTTCTGAGGAGCATACAGCGTGCCTGTTGTGGGGTTCTTTACTGGAGGAATATAAGCGAGATCAAGCCCGCCATTATAAATATAGTTGCCAACGACTTCTGCGTATTTCTGTCCCTTTGTGGCTATCTCTTCTGCGCTGATAAATATTATACCATCTTTGTTTCCTATATTTTCAAAAGAACCTGTGGTCAAAGCTTCAGAAAGTTCTCTATTTCTTATGGCTATCCTGAGATCCCCTGATACATTAGTATATACAAACCTGTGGTCTGTAAAACCGTTTACTTCTTCCGTTATTAGCGTTTCGATGCCTGCAGCTTTTGCCCCTTTTTCTGCAGATTCATTATAAATCAGGTAAGGCATGACGCACGCTGAGGCTTTGTTAAGTCCGTATTTGCTTGTAAGGTCTGATACAAGCTTTAACTGTTCTCCTATCTCTTCACCAGAATTTTCACAAAGCGGATAGAGCCCACCATAAAAGGTACTGGGTATAACCTTTAGCATGCCCGTTGATGAAGCAGCATAAATTTGTTTAAAGAGCTCCTGATCATATTTATAAGCCATCTCAAGGAAAACGCCTGTAGTTGAAACGTACACGGGCATGTTTAATTTGGCTGCAGTTAAAAGCGAATTTACCAGAGGTCTGTACGAATTTTTATCATAATATTCAAACATCTCTTTAACCATCTTGTTATCAAAGTATCTTTCAACTATGTTTAACTCATGAATTATTCTGACAAACCGTTCGCTAACAAAAAGTCTATTTAAAGGTAACGGAGGATCAAAACTAACTATAAGTGAAGATGCCATTCTATATTTAATAAAAACTAAAATTTCTTTAAAAGAATAATTGTCAAAGTTACTTAACCACAGAAAGCAATAATGTTGAGTTTGTTTTTATTATAAAATTTATATTTGAGACTTTTTTAAAAATGTCATGGTAAAGCTGGAATACGAGGACACCTTTGTGAAAGTAGCTGCAATGATTGGCGATGACGATTATATCAAGGTTGCGAGGGCTATACTGAATAACCCTGACGCAACAGACGAAGAAATAGCGAGCGCAACCGGGTTAAAGATCAACAAAGTTAGGAAAGTTCTATATGATCTTTATGAAAGAGGTTTGATAGCTGGAATAAGGGACAAGGATCCCAAAAAAGGTTGGTTTGTATACAGATGGAGGATCCAGAGGGACCAGGTTGATGTGTTTTTAAAAAGGACCAGAGATGTTATACTGAAAAAGTTAAAAAGCAGGTTAGATTATGAAAAGACTCACGCGTTTTACTGGTGTGGAACTCCCACGTGCAAAAAGTATACTTTTGAGCAGGCTATTGAGTATTTTTTCATTTGCCCGGAGTGCGGTAACCCTCTTAAGCAGGAAGATAATTCAGAATTTATCAAAGCTCTTGAATGGAAAATAAACCAAATAATAGAAGAAGATAAGAAAAACGAGGAAAAAAATAAAGCTGTTCAGGAATTAACCAGTTGAAGAGTAAACTGTAGTGCCTTTCTTTCCTTCAACGAGTTCTATAAGGTCATATAGATGTCCTATTGTTGAGGCTTCTCCGCCAGCTTCCACGAACCTTATTGCTGCTAAGACCTTTGGCCCCATGCTTCCTTCTTTAAAGTGTCCTTCAGCATAGTATCTTTTCATTTCTTCTACAGAAACTTTATCAAGTTTCTTCTGGTTTGGAGTACCATAGTTCAGGTAAGCGCCGTCAACGTCAGTTGCTATTATGAACTTGCTTGCTCCAACAAGAGTTGCTAACCTCTGGCCAGCAAGGTCCTTGTCTATTACGGCTTCAACACCTTGGGCTACTCCGTCCTTTTCTACTATAGGAATGCCACCGCCTCCGCTGGCTACTACTATGAACCCATAGTCTACTAGAGTCTTAATTGCATACCTTTCAGCTATCAATTTAGGATCTGGAGATGGTACAACTCTCCTCCATCCCCTTCCGGAGTCTTCTTTAAAGACCCATTCGGGGAATTGCTTCTTCAATTCATCCACATCTTCCTTTTTGTAAAAAGCACCAACTGGTTTAGTTGGGTTCTTAAATGCAGGGTCGTTTTCATCCACTATGGTTCTGGTTACTATTGTGACGACGTACTTGTCTATTTTTCTGGTTTTAAGCTCGTTTCTCAGTGATTGCTGAATCATGTAACCAATAAAACCCTGTGTTTCTGCTCCAGCTACGTCCATCGGGAAAGCTGGAACGCCATAAACTTTCTGACCTGCATCGTGTCTCAGAAGAGTTGCGCCAACTTGAGGACCGTTCCCGTGGGTTACGACAACTTTATAGCCTCTTTCGATCAGATCTGCTATCTTTTTCGCTGTTATTTTAGTGTTCTCGTACTGTTCCTGGAAAGTACCCTTTTGACCCCTCTGCAGCAATGCATTTCCACCGAGGGCTATCACAATTAAGTTTCTTTCTGACATACTTCTTCGCTTAACCCTTAATTAGGATAAATATTAAGTTTACTTTTTAATAACATTTTTATTTTTTAATGATAGCCGTTCCGTTTAAAACCGTTAAAATGAAATTTTAAGCTATTGATTCTTTTAGTCTTTTTGCAACTTTTTTCCCTTCTTTTGTTAAATCGTAATAAATTCCTTTGGGTTTTTTATCCCTGTTACGTTGCTTAAATTTCAGCCAGGGCTTTATTGATGATGTCGGCAACCATTTCAGAGAACCGTTGTACTTTTGAAGGAGCCCCAGATTCTCCAGATGCATACAGGCTTTCTCGATTTCATCTTCATTGTAAGTTGGTCTCCATCCGCTTATTCCGAGGAGCCTCCTTGACATAAGCCAAGAATTATCTGGACCGTACTTTAAAATATGAACGAGTATTTTCTTTTCGAGATCGTTAAGAGATAAGCTATCTTTATCTCCAGCTTTCGAGATAGGATTTCTGCTCATCTGTTAGTTTTTCGAGCACAATCCCGTTTACGATCAAAAAAGTCTCTACGACCTTTTTATCGATTTCTTCCGGCACAGTGTACACTTTTTTCTGAAGGTTACCTCTGTTTTCGTTAAGGAATAGCACGCTCATAAGTTGAAGAGAAAATGAAAGATCCATTATTTCTATGGGATGACCGTCTGCAGCGCCGAGGTTTACAAGCCTTCCTTCAGCAAGAACATAAACCTTCTTTCCATTTGGAAGTATATATTCTGACACGTTTGGACGAGCTTCTCCAGCGTATTTTGCATTTTCCCTAAGCCAGGCCATGTCTACTTCCACATCAAAATGTCCAGCGTTGCTTAAGAACGCCCCATCTTTCATGTTAAGCATGTGCTTGCCAGTTATTACTTTAGCGTCCCCAGTACAGGTGACAAATATGTCACCGTAACGGGATGCTTCATCCATGTTTGCAACTTTATAACCGTCAAAATAAGCCTCCAGTGCTTTGAAAGGATCAACCTCAACCACTGTAACCCTTGCGCCCAAACCCCTTAATCTTTCCGCTACTCCTTTGCCGACCCATCCATAACCTACTACAACTGCTTCTTTTCCACCGATCATAGAATTTGTTGACCTCATCAGCCCATCAACGACGCTCTGTCCGCTGCCAAACCTGTTATCGTAGAGGTATTTGCCTTTAGCGTCGTTCACGGCTACTGCAGGGAATTTCAGTATGCCTTCTTTTTCAAGCGCCCTGAGCCTCCTTACGCCGGTTGTTGTTTCTTCTGAAACACCATATATGCTATGATAAACCTCGTTTTTTATAGACATTATTGAAAGATCAGCTCCATCGTCGATTATTATGTTGGGTTTAAGCTCAAGAATTCTTTTATGGTTCAGATCATATTCTTGTGGAGTTTCCCCTCTCCACGCATAAACATGGTCTACATAATCAGTTAAAGCTGCTGCAACATCGTCCTGAGCTGTAATTGGGTTGCTGCTGGTAATGCTTACTTCAGCTCCAAGTTTTTTAAGAGAAACTGCAAGGTATGCGGTCTTTGCTTCAAGATGAAGGCTCATTCCAACTTTAACGCCTTTAAGGGGCTGATCTTTTTCATGCTGTTTAACGAGCTCGTTAAGAACGTGCATGCGTTTTGATGCCCAATCTATCTTTTTCTTGCCCTGATCTTTCAGGTTAAGATCTTTAACTTGATGCTGCATGCTACATATATGGTTCTGACTTAAATTAAACGTTTTTATGTGCAGTGAGCTTATAAATAATTATAATTTCAGGTTTTTATCCAAAACAAACCCTACATCATCGCTTTTTATTATCGTGCTGCCGTAAACTTTTTCAAAGTATTCCTTCCAATTTTTATCAATATAAGCGGCCACAGCATCTTCAACGACATAAATTTTGTAGCCCCTGTAGAACGCATCGGCAGCAGTGTGTCTGACGCATATATCGGCATCAAGACCTATAAGGAAGATTGTGTCGATCCCTTTTGACCTCAGCAGATAATCGAGGGGCGTTCCAAAAAAGCCAGAATAAGTGTGCTTTTCAAGTACTTCTTCTCCGGATAGAGGCTTCAGTTCATCTATAATTTGAGCATCCTTTGATCCCCTCATTGCATGAGGTCCCCATAATCTGATTTCAAAATCAGATTCTTGGTGTGAGTCTTTAACATAAAATACATAAAGTCCCCTTTTCCTGAATTCTTCAAGAACCTTTTTGGCCGGATTAACAGTTGATTTTGCTTCAGGAGTAGAAAGCCTGCCGTTCACAAATTCTTCAAGCATATCGATCACTATAAGCGCAGGCCTTCCCATGATATTTATGTACATAATTTTTTATTTAACAGTTACTTTTAAAAAATATGTGAATACCCTTTCCTTAGATACTGAATCTGCAGCCTGTTTTTAAGTTCAACAAGATCCCTCATGACAGCGCCTGCTGTCTCCCTTCCGCCAGCCCCTTTGCCTATGAGATACACGCTTCCCAGCTCCTCAACTTTAAACTCAACAGCATTGTAAGTCCCATCTATGTTCAGCGGGTCATCTCTTGGTATTATTTCGAGAGAAACATGAGGATTTGGAGTTGAACTTGCTATGAGCTTTACAGTGTGATGAGAATCTACTTCGGGTATGTCTTTCTCGATACCGCTGATCTCAACATCCTTCAAAGTGTACTTATCTTCAAAAACATGATTAAGAAGTATAACGAGCTTAGCTGCGCTGTCAGTTCCGTTAAGATCAAGCGTAGGATCTGCCTCTGCTATTCCAAGCTTTTTTGCTTCAAAAAGAGCATCCTCCATGCTTGAACCTTCGTTTATAATTTTAGAAAGAATGAAATTTGACGTCCCATTAAGAATGCCTCTGAAAGACTCGATTTTGTTACCCTTCAGCGCTTTGTCAGCAAAATAGATAAATGGGGTTCCACCGCCAACTGTCCCGCTGTACAGCACAACAAGCCCTCTAGAATCAGCTTCTTCTAAGATGGTCGGCATATAAAGGGCCATGGGACCTTTGTTTGTGGTTATCACGTTAGATCCGTTTTTAAGAGCTTCGATTATATGGGTGTATGCCGGTTCTGCGTTTACAAAATTTGCGGGAGTGCATTCGACGGCCACATCTACAACTCCTTTTTTAATTGTTTCAAGCACAGGTTCAACGTTGAAACCTGATGAAAGAGTTTTTAATGATTTTTTAACGCTCAGCGTTTCTGATGGATTTATGCCTCCTTCCCTGTACACGCAGCCTGATCTGTCACATACAAAAACAACCTGGAGCACAAGACCGTATCTGTTCTTGAAATCCCATGCTCTTTCATAAATCAGCTGATGTAAAGCGCTTCCTACGGAACCATAGCCTATTATACCGATTCTCATCCTTTGATCACGCGTTTAAGCGCTTCTAGCTCGGCGTCGATTGTTATTTCTTCTGCGCTTATCTTCATCAAAGACTCCGGATCTTTTAAACCGTTACCTGTAACAACTGCGACGACATGCTCATCTTTTTTAACTATGTTTAAAGCTGTTGCCTTTGCAAGACCTGCGATAGAAGCTGCGCTGGCTGGTTCTACAAATATGCCTTCTTTCGATGCGAGCCTTTTCTGGTACTCGAGTATCTCCTCGTCGCTCACGCTTAACATTATACCTCCTGATTCTTTTACGGCCCGCATTGCTCTTCTCCAGCTTGCTGGATTACCTATTTTTATCGCAGTAGCAACTGTTTGAGGGTTCTGTACGGGAATTATTTCATCTTTACCTTCTGCAAAAGCCCTGTATATTGGTGAAGCGCCTTCTGCCTGTACGCCCCCTAGCTTCGGCAAACGATCTATAAACTTCATACTTTTCAGCTCTTTAAGACCTTTCCAGAGAGCAGTGATGTTTCCCGCATTTCCAACCGGTATAAATATCCAGTCCGGAACCCCGTATTCTTCTACTATCTCATAAGCTATGGTCTTTTGCCCCTCGATCCTGTAAGGGTTAATTGAATTAAGAAGGTACGTCTCTGTGGTACCTGCCGCAAGAGATCTGACGATCTTTAATGCGTAATCAAAGTTACCCCGAACTTTAACTATCTTCGCGCCTGCGGCCCTCGCCTGAGCCAGCTTGCCAATAGCAACTGAACCTTCTGGCACTACCACAAAAGATGTTATTCCAGCTCGAGCAGCATAAGCAGATAAACTCGCTGCGGTATTGCCTGTTGAAGCGCATATAACAGAACGCGCGCCCAGCTCAATGGCCTTTGTAACGCCCACTGTCATGCCCCTGTCCTTAAAGCTTCCAGTGGGATTAAGGCCCTCGTTCTTGATCCAAAGGTCTTTAACGCCTATCTCGTTGTACAGTTTTACACTTCTGTGAAGGGGCGTTCCTCCTTCGTTTAGCGTCACAGCCTTTTCATAATTAACTGGCAATAGGTCTTTGTACCTCCAAACCCCTTTACCCGTAAATTTTACTTCCTTTAACTCATTCTTATCATAAACTATGGTCAATGGGTCGCCGCAATTTGGACAAAAATACATATTTTTATCTAAGCTTTCTTCATATCCACAGTTTTCACACCTATATCTGGGCAACCTCATAGAATAAAAGAAAAGATATTTTAAAACATTATTATTACAGTTTACATCTTTTCAGCAAAATTTCTAATTTTGAACCTTCTCCATTGATAAAAGGATCGCGTTAGCCTTGTTTTTCATGTTTCTGTCAACTCTGACAACGACAAGACCTTCATTGGGTTGACCGTAAAGCACGTAGCTTCCCTCTGGAGCGTAAATTATGCATGGGATCCCTAACAGGTCTTCTTCGCCATCTATTTCGATTCTTACTCTTTTGGGAGAGTTCAGCGAATTTTTAATGACCTCTATTGCTTCATCGTTTATTGTCCCCGCTTCATTCCTGACCTTTATTATTTCCTCTGCTGCGGTCTCAGTTTTTTCTCTTGTAGACCTCTTTTCTTTGAGATCCACGATCTCTAATTTAGGTTTGCCGCCTGCCAGCACAAAAGATTCAGTCGTCCTGTCACCTACAGTTATGACGAAATCTTTATTTAAGAGGTTTTTTCTGATGTAATCTGCTTCTTTACCTTTTTTAACGAGAATTCCAAGAGGTTTTTTTAGTTCTTCTCTTAAATGATCTGTAAGCCTATACAACGCTTATCGCATACCTTCCTGGAACTTTGATGCTTAGCAGCTTGGCAATTTCTGACTTTTCCACGTCAAGTATTATTATTTCGCCAGACCAGTTTATCGATAGATCTTTAGAACCACAAACTGGACAAACGTTCTCCTTTGTTATGAAATGACAGTTTCTGCAGGCTTTTTCAGATGGCATGTTACATTACCCCTGTTGCTGCTGTTGGGAAATCAGCCTTTTTATCTCTTCTTCTATCCATTCAATTGCACCTAGCATGGGCTGACGGCAAGTTATGCCTATCTTGGCCATACTTATACCACTGCCTATGCTTACTGCTATTATTTTTGCTCTTACCCTGCTTCCCACTTTAAGCTGTCTCTTTGTGTTCTGGCCTATTATCATGCCGCCTTTAAGGTCAACTGTCACATAGTCGTCCATTACCTGGCTTATATGCAAAAGCGCATCCGCGGGGCCGATTTTAACAAAAGCACCAAAATCAGTAATTTCAACAACTTCACCTTCAATAAGCTCACCTAAAACCGGGTAAAACGACAAAACATCAAACTGAACCCTGTGATACTTTCCTCCGTCCCCATGCAGAACTTTACCTATCTTTTCAGCACTTGCGGAAAGTATCTTTATCAAAAACCCGTAATCTCTTGTTACAGTGCTTTCGTACTTTTCTTTTAACTGTTTTATTGCAATTTCATTTATATCTTTATCAAAATCGGGAGGTGGTATACGTACAACGTCCTCAAGCGTTAATATCTGAAACAAATAAATCACCTCTCAAAAATTGCTTTTCGTTATAATTTAAACCTTTTGCCAAATAATTATAAAATTTCATGATTTAAATCTGAAAAAATAATTTTTTGATTACGAAAATCTGCGCCAGAGAGTTTTTAACTTAATCTTTTTTAAAAATAAAAATCTTTGTTTCGGTAAATATAAAAGCGGACTTTTTCTTATTATATCCATGCACAGCAAGATCAGAGTTGTGCTTATAGGAGCTGGAAATGTAACTAAGCACGTTGTAAAAGGTATATACGAGAATGTAAAACCTTGGCATCAAAGCGTGGGAAGCTATGATGTTAGCGATATAGAAGTTGTTGGTGCCTTTGATGTCGATGAAAGAAAAGTTGGAAAGAGCCTCCGAGAACTTTATAAAACCGGTCCCGACGTTTTGATAAAACCGTCAGTATTTTTTTCAGATGAAATAAGCAGAGAAATGGCCGCAAACATTAAACTCGTTAAAACAGATGAGACAGCCTTTAAAAACGAGATAAAAAAGATAGGAGCCGATCAGGTTATAAATTTAATAAATTCCGGACAACAGATGGCCAGCGAACTCATTGCAAAGGCTTCTGCTGAAGCTGGATCTTCTTTTATCAACGCAACTCCTGCGCTAATAGCGCAAAAAGAAATAATATTAAGCGAATTTATCAATAAAAAGCTTTTGATAGCTGGTGATGACCTGCAAAGTCAGCTTGGTGGGACCTGGCTTCATAGAATACTGATGCTGGCTTTCAAGCAGTTTGGAAGCACCTGGGTTAAATCTTACCAACTGGATGTGGGTGGATCCTTTGAAACGCTCAATACGATGGATGAAAGGATCAGAGAACATAAAAAGAAAATAAAAAGTTCTGCAATAAAAAGAGAGGATGAAGCCTCTGAAGTTATAACCGGCACCACAGATTTTGTGCCATTCCTGGAGGATTACAGGATAAGCCACTTTTATGTTGAAGTGTTAGGACCATTTAACGAAAAGTTCTACATAGATGCTGAATACAAAACCCGCGATGGCCCAAACGCGTTTAACATAATAGTTGATGTTGTAAGGGCTTTAAAATACGAAAAAGATAAAGGGTCTTACGGCACTATAAAGCTGATAAACTCTTTTGGTTTCAAGAGTAACGCAGGAGGTACAAATCTGTTAAAAATACTGGAAGATTTTGAAAAAAATTATTTGATCTGATTCTCATACGAAAAGTTTTTATTTTACAATTTTTAAAATATAGTTGAAAGAAAATGACCGATAAATATACTAAAGGACAAACATGGGGAGCTTTGAAGAAAGCATGGAAAGCTTACAAGATAGCTAAAGTCCAGGGAGACAAACAGAAGATGTTAGAATACGCAAACAGGATTAGAACATTACAGGAAGAGCTTGGTTTACAAAAATCAAAGTTTCCAGAATTAGGACTTCAATGAAGGAAAACAAATAAAGAGTTAAAAATACCATTTTTTATTATTTTTTGATCCCGTAGCTCAGCTTGGACAGAGCGCCGGCCCTCTAAGCCGGAGGTCGCGGGTTCGAATCCCGCCGGGATCGTTCTGTGATAAAGGCATTTCATTTTTTCACAAGTGATGGATAGAAATACCTTTTTCCGTTTATCTTCTTCTTTTCATCCCATTCTTTTAGTATTTTTACAGCCTCGTTTGAAACCTTAACCATGGTTTCCACCCCAGCGTTTGGTACGAATTCTCCAGTTTCCCTGTTTGCTATTGCTGCAAATATTGAACCGGCTCTTACTTTATATATTGATGCAAGGGTAAAAAGAGTGGAAGATTCCATTTCCATGTTTATAACGTTTAACTTTTTAAGATTCTCAACTATTTTCTCTGAAAAGTCATTTGTAAAGCCGCCAAAACCTGGCCTACCCTGTCCAAGATAAAAGCTATCTGTAGAATAAGTGATCCCAAGCCAGTATCTCGCTCCAACTGTTTCTGCAGCTTCAACAAGAGCGCTTACAACTTCATAATTTGCTATCGCTGGATAAGCTATCGGTGCATAGGCAATAGTTGCCCCATCAGCTCTGTAAGCTCCAAGGGATATTATAAGGTCCCCAATATCTATATCTTTCCATAGCGCTCCGGTTGTGCCTGTTCTTATAAGAGTATCAGCACCTACTCTGAGAAGCTCTTCTACGGCTATTGCTATGGCCCCCGAACCGATACCTGTTGAAGTGCACGCAAGCTCCACGCCTTTGTAAACCCCTTTATATGTAAGGTATTCTCTTTCCTGGGCTACCATCTGGCTAGAATCCCAGCTTTTTGCAAAAACCTTTACCCTGTCAGGATCACCTGGTAAAAAGACAAACCTAGGTATCTGTCCTTTTTCTATGCGTATATGATAGAGCGCGTCACCAACCTTGGGTTCTTCAGCTTTTTTTGTTCCGTTCATGGACAATAATATATCAAAAATAAATAATAAACGTATTTCTGATAATCTGAAATAATAGATATTTTTATGAAAAATCGTCCTGTTTGCTCAGAAAGAGGCTCATGCTTTCATCTATATCGATCTTCCTTTCAGAAAGCAGCAGTAAAATTGCTAGGAAAATCCTTATAACGTCAAGAGGATTCTTCCCCTTAAGAATATCATAAATCGATGATTTTCCCTTCTCTTTTAAAATAGAAAGCACAGTATCTTCGTACTTTCTGATGGTTTCTATGGCTAGAGTTTCGTTTATCACTGGCAAAGAAGACGGCTCTATGCCTCTTGGTATCATTTCCTGTCTTTTTGTAAGCCCTTTTATCATTTCCTTAAAGGCCTCAATCAGCTCATCCAGATCAGCCACAGGTATTTCAAGTGGTACGTACGGTTGAAGGCTGACGTTAATGTTCAAAGGGACTTCTTCCTTAACCTGATCTCTCCTCTTTGGCTCATACAGTATTTTTTTGACTTTCATCTCATAGATTAAGCTAGAAGTGGAGATCGCTATGCCGCTCAGCCTAAAATCTGCTAATTTAGACTCTTCAAGATACTTCTTAAAAAGTTCCAGAAGAACGTAAATCTTAAGCTCCCATGGGTTAAGCCTCTTTACCAAATCTGGGTTTAGCAAAACCCTTATGCTGCCGCTTATTTCATCGCTGCTCATTGCTTACTTTGCTCATCTCCAGAGGAATAACTTGACTTACGCCCTCCCTTTCATAAACGCCAAAAACTTTGTCAGCTTTTGAGATCATTGTATCCTTTAGCGATATCAGGATGATCTGAGACGACATGGACCAGTTTTTTAAAAAGTTCCCAAGCCTTTCAGCCCTTTCAGCGTCTAAGTTTGCATCTATTTCATCAAAAATATAAAAGTTCGCAGGGTATGAAGATTGGATTGCCATCAAAAATGAGACAGAAAGTACAGCATTTTCTCCTCCGCTTAGAGAAGCAGATTCTCTTGGCTGTTTATCGCCAAACTGGCCGATAAGGAAAACACCTCCATCAAAAGGATTATCTGTATTTTCCAGCTCCAGCCATGCGTTGCCATCAACTATCTGCTTGAATATTTCCCTTACCCTTTTGTCGATTTGTTCAAAAGATTTTATGAAAGCTTCCTTTTTCTGCTTTTCTATGTCCTCGATGAACTTTAATATGGCATCTCTATCCCTCTCAAGCTCATTCCTCCTGTTTGAAGCTTCTTTGTATGACCTGTAATACTCTGTATAATCTTTTTCAGCCATCCTGTTAACTCTTGTCTCAAGGTAATTTTTTTCGTCTTTTAATTCAGATATTAGTGTTTCATAATCACCAGCAAGGTCATAAGGCTCATACTTTATGGCGTCTATTTCTTCTTTGATCCTGTTTTCTTCAGAAATAAGGGTGTCAAGTTCTACCTTGAGCTTTTCAGCTTTCCGGTTAAGATCCTTTATTTCTTTGAGCAGCTTATCTTTCTCCTTTGAAAGCTGTTCTTTTGATGTTTCATTTTCGGATAGCGTTTTAACTCTTGGTTCAAGATCCTTAAGATAAAATTCAAGTTCCTGTTTTTCTTTATCAAGAAACTCCTTTCTGTTTGATAATTCTGAGATCTTGTTTTTATAATATTCTATTTTTTTCTCTAATTCCACAATGCTGTTAGAAGTCGCGTTAATTTTTTCTTTTACAGAACTCAAGCTAAAGTTCAGCCCGTTAAGAGCGTTTTTCTTTTCTATGATCAGGGATTCCAGTTTTTCTTTATTTTTCAAGCTTTCATTTAGCTTTGTTTCAACTTCAGACGTACTTAAATCTAAACTTTCTGCCTTTTTAAGCCTGTTCCTGATCGTTTCTACCCTTTCATTTATTTTGACTATTGTGTTTTCGTACCTGCTTATCTCTGATACGTTTTTTTCGAGCATCTTTTTCAACTCGTTAAACTCCTGAATGTATTTCTGTAAAGCCTCTTCCTCGCTTTTTACTGTATCTTCGATTTCTTTAATTATTTGATTCCCAAGAGATTCCTCGTTCTGTATAGCGGTTTTCTGTTTTAATTCAAGTATTTCGTTCGATATCTCAGCGATCGTTTGGGTTCTCTTTGAAAGAACCTCTGTAAGTCTGTCTATGCTTTCTTTTACCCTCTTGAGCTTTCTTTCATAATTATCAAGGTCTAACTTTAAGGCGTTTATTTGTCCTATTTCGTACATTCCATTATAAATTATCGTGCCATCTTTTAGAACAAATGCTTCACAGCAGTCCCCCTTATTAAAGCAGATCCTGCCAAAAATATATTCAACGAGTTCTCTGTACTTTTCCGGAAATTCGATGTATTTTATTATGGATTCCTCGCATGGGTGATTTTTTATAATTTTATTCATAAATAAAGCCCTTTTTCTGCCCGAATTCTTCAGGAAAGTCAGCGTTTTTTCGTTAAAACTTGAAAAAATCAACGGGTCCTTAAGAAACTCCAGGACCGATTTAATCAGCTGTTCATAGCCCGCTTTTGGTCTTATTATATCGCTGAGCCTCCCCAGGTAACCTTCAAACAAACCGGAATCCAAAATTTCATCTTCATAGTCGTCTTTCTTTATGCTTTTAAGGATCTTCTGAGCCGTTGCATAACCTATTGCTTTAACCAGCACGTCATTAGCCTTTATTATTTCGTTTATCATTTCCTGTCTTCTTTTTTTCAGCTCCTCAAGCCTTGAAACATACTCTGTAGTTTCTTCAGAATTCATGTTAGAAGGAATAGATTCTATTTTGCTCTTTAGTTCCTCGTGGGCTCTCAGTAATGTTTCGTAGCTTTCGAGCCTTTGCTTTTCATTTGTAAGCATCTCCTTCAAATATTCAAGGTTTTTTTCTATCCTGATCCTTGCGTTTATCAACCTTTCAATAGCTGAAGATAGTCTCCTCTGGTAGCTGTCTCTTTCATTTATCAATCTTATGATGTTGTCCTTCTTATCCTGCAGGTTTGATATTTCCTCGTTTAGCTGCAAAAGTTCCTGGTTTAACTTTTCTAACTCTTTCTGTGTTGAATCTATATCTGTTTGCAGTGAAGCTTCTTTTTGTGTAAGATTCTTCATCATCTCTTTCAGGTCAGATAGAGCGCTGGAAGCCTTTTCGACTTCCTCAAGGTATGAGTTGACGTTGAGCTCTATGTAATGCAGCTCAGATTCTATTGAATTTAGTCTGCTCTTTGCATCAGCATAATCCTCATAGAATTTCCTTGAAGATTCGCCGCCTTCAAGCATCTTTATAAGTCCATCGAGCTCCTTCGAGAGGGTATCTGACCTTTTCTGCGTTTCATCTATGGATCTGACGACTTGTTCTTTTTCTCCAGCTATTTCAGCTACTCTCTTTAAAAGGATGGCCTTTCTGTACCTTTCGATCTCTGCGTTTATGAGGTTTAACCTTAAGAGTTCGTTCATTTCGGTTTCAAGCTTTACCATTACTTCTCTTTTTTCGTCCATCTTTGCAAACGTTACAGCAAGCTGCTCATCAGCTTCCTTTAGCCTCTGTAAAGCTTCTGCCTTTTTTTCATCGTAAATTTTAATGCCTATTATCTCTTGCAGAAGTTGCATTCTGTCAGAAGGGGACATTTCAGCTATCGCGTTAAGCGAACCCTGGGGGACTATGTTAAGCCCATCAGAAGATATAGAGGCTGCTGCAAGTACATCTTCTATAGCGTTTTTAGTTGTTCTTTTGCCGTTTAAAAAATACCTCTGCGTTCCGTCTTCCATGAGCTCTCTAGTTATAATGACTTTTTCAGAATTTACTGGAATGGATCCGTTTTCATTAGATAATGTTATGCTGACCCTCGCTATCTTGTTTCTGGAACCTTCGTTTATGAGCCTGCTCATGCGACTCTCCCTTAACGATTTTGGGCTGTTGGAACCTAGCGCAAACCTTATTGCGTCAAGAACGTTTGATTTACCGCTTCCGTTTTTCCCAGTTATAGCGTTAAAACCCTTTATAAAATCCAGAGTAACGTGATCTCTGAACGACTTAAAGCCTTTTAGCTCAAGCTTTAATATGTATACCACACCTTTTTAATAAACAAGCAGTAATTAAAAGTTATTTACTAAAAAATTAGTACTATACCAAAAAATTTAAATTATAAAATTGAAAGGTTTTTACTATGAACAAAAAAGAACTTGCTATAACAGCAGTTTTTTCAGCGGCCGCAGTTATATTTGAAGCGCTTCCTATAAAGATTCCGTTCCCTTTGCTTTCATACCTTACTTTTGATATAGCTGAGATACCGGTTTTCTTTCTTCTTTTTTATAACGGAATTGAGTCAGCTCTTGCTGGATCCCTTTTGCTCGCTATTGTACTGATGGGACTGGGTAGCTTTGTACCGATAGGCCCCGTTTTTAAGTTCCTTGCAGTAGCCTCAGGAATAGCTGGAGCGGCACCATTGTACAAAAAATCGTTGATAGGGTCTTTTATTATTTCAACGCTATTCAGGGTTGTAGTAATGACTTTTGCTAACTATGTTTTGATAGAGTTTTATATGCCTGGGTTTTTGAGTTATGTAAACAAATTCCTTGGATTTAATCCGCTTGAAAGCGTAATGATCCTTACAGCGATATTTAACGTAATCCAAAACGGCTTTTCGATTCTGGTTGCGTACATTCTTTATAAAAAGATAAAAAGCAGGACTGGATAAAAACTGACCTCTACCTGTCACTGAAGGGTCTAAACTTGCTGTCTTCTTTATCATAAAACACCGGCCAAAGCTTTTATGTCAACCCGGTTGTTGTTTTTATAAAGTGATGAGTTGGTTCCACAGTTAAACCGAATCATATCCTTAGATCTTTTACGGTGAGATTTAACCATGTGTTTGAAGATAGTCTTCTGAGCATTTTCTTTTTATCTTCATGATCTGTATCTAAACCTTCTATAACTTCTTGCAGGTATTTTATTGTTGTTTCATAAATTGCGCGATCAACTGGATAAGGCACACCATCTTTACCTCCATGAGCGAAAGAAAAAACAGCAGGATCCCTGTATGATGGTTCTGCTCCGTATATAACTGATGCAGTAAGCGCAAGAGCCCTTACAGCCTTTGCGCCAATACCTTTTGTTAGCAGAAGTTCCTCATAAGTTGAAGGATTAATTCTGTTAATTATATTCATAAGGCGTTTATCAAAGAACCTCTCAAGGTGCAGGGATTTCACCCCATAAATATAGCTGTCCAGCCCCCTTCCGGCTGTCAGCATTTCAAGCGTTGCGTTTCTGTTTTCCTCGGATTCTCTTGATGCGAGATTCAGAACCCTCCTGTTAGGATCGAGCGCAGCTATGCCAGAATGAGGATCGTTGAGCATATCTTTTTTATCATCCCCAGTTATGTGGTACCTTCTTGCATATCCTTTTTCTCCGTTAAGCCCCTGTTGTATAACAGTCCAGCCTTTATTTTCTGAGATGATGAACCAGTGCTGGTATATTGAGTAACCGTCCTGTACAGCAACCCCATCAACCTTTGCAGAGAGCCTGCTAAATTTTACATAAGTTTCTCCGTTAAGGTTGAACGTTTCGCTTATCTTTACAATTTCTTCGGGAGTTTTTTCTGCAGAACCTTTCCCACCAGCTACTTTTATGCCAATCTCAGTTCTGTTTAAAGCTTCTTTTAGAGCGGCCATCGTTACTGTTGTAAGGCCGCTGCTGTGCCAGTCAAACCCGAGTACAGAACCAAACGCCTGAAACCAGAAAGGATCTGATATCTTTTTTAAAAATTCGTCTTTACCCTTATCCTCAACTATCAAGTAAGCTATCTGTCCTGCTAGAACGACCATTTTTTTGTAAAGCCATTCTGGAGCCCTGCCCCAGTGAAGGGGAAGGTCCGCCGTTCCTTTTATCACTGCAATTGAGTTAAGCCAACCGATATTTAATTGTTTTATCCTAGAGCCGTGTTTATAATTCTGCTTTTTACATAAAATGTTTTAAGAAAAAGATTTATTTGTTGATAAGCTAACTTTCTAAAGCTTGAATGTACAGTACCTGAGCAAAAAAGATGCAAAAGAGCTGAGCAAGGCAGCAAAAGAAATTGGGTTTGATTTTGAACCAGAAAAAATTATCGTGATCGATAAGGACTCAAAAATTTTGATAGGTAACGGTATATTTATACTTAGTGAAAACAGACTTCTGCCATTTATAGCAGACAAAAGGGTAGATCTTTTGCCAGAAATATCAGTAGATGAAGGAGCTATAAAACACATAATTAACGGCGCATCAGTAATGAGACCTGGAGTAACAAAAATAGATGAAAAAGTAAAGAAAGATGGAATAGTTAAAGTCACATTCGGAAAACAGGTTATCTGTATCGGATTTTCCCTCTATGACAGCAGTGAAATGGAAAAGCTTGAGAAAGGCGTTGTAGTAAAGAACGTTCACAGAAAGGGCGATAAATTCTGGATTACAGTTTCTGAGTATTTGGCTACACTAAAGCAAAAAAGATGAAAGGCTTTAAGATGATAAGCAACAAATAAACTATTGCAAAACCTAGAAGAAAAGCCATGACCCAGCTCAAGATAACCCACCTCAGATAATCTGCTTTAAATATCCTGGGCCTTGAAGAAAAACCAACGCCTATGAGGCCACCCATGGTCACAGTCGTAAGAGAAGCTGGCAACTTGAGATATGTAAGAACAAGGAGTATTGTTGCGCCACCCAGTACAGCGCTTATTATGCCTATAGGGCCAACTACTATTAGATCTTCACCAACAGCTTTTGACATTCCTGAAGCCCTGAAAGCCCCTAAGGAAGCAAAAACCGCGAGTAGAGCTATCTCTACATAGGTCAAAGAATAAGCGCCAGCGATGAAACCAACATTATTGGCTCCAAGAACAAAAGAGGTGTAAAAAACTGTAACCAGTGCCGAAATTCTGATAACGATGCTAAGTGTTGAAATGGTTACCTTGAAAAGAAGGCGTCTTAATGCTTTATAAAGCACAGCTGAAAAAACTAGAGCTATAAAAGGAGAAATTATCCACCATAAAAATAGCCAGCTTACATTTTCTGATATGTGTTTTACGCCCTCAACAATGAGTATGGCGAGCCAGCCGCCTACCAGAGATTGAGTTATGCTTAAAGGCAGATTGACCAAAGTAAAGGCATAAAAAAGAAATACCTGGACAACAAGAAGAAGCAAACCATAGGTTGCATACATTGGTCCTAAAGTTTTTGCATAGCTTGCAGTATATTCTCCCTGCAAAATTGTTCCTAGAAGTATTCCAAGGCCCACTGTTATGGCAGCCATGCTGTAGTTAAAACCTGCGCTTCCAGCCAGTCCGCCCTCAAAAACAGCTCCGTTGTTCAGGCCAAAAAGGTAGATAAGCACGATAAGAAGCGCTATATCCAGCAAGCCTATGAGGTTCATTTATATCCCTTTGCTATAAGCCTTATAATTATATCTGAGCTGTCTTCAGCTGAATCAGCTATGTTATCCATAAGGTTTATAGCTTCTCTTAAAGTTATGATGTCGAGTACGTCGAGGCTTTTTCCCTTGTTGTGAAGTTCTATGAGAGTTTTATCCTTCACAAAGTCAGCCTTTTCCTCCATGGCTTCAACTTCTTTTATTTTGATCAAAATTTCACGAGGGGGTGATTTTTTCAACATTGATAATACAGTGCCAAATGAATCTACCGTATCTACTATCGCCTGTACAAAATCGTTAAAAAGCGTTTCTTTAAACAGAAAATTAAGGGCCTGCCTTGACACGTTGTACTCATTGAACATCTTCGCTACATCTTTTGAGTAATCAGCCATAAAGTCCATTATCTCAAGAAGATCAAGAAAATCGTCCCTTATGTAAGAAAAAAAGCTACCCGAAGCTATAGCTTCAGCCAGCTTTTCATGAATTTCGTCAGCTTCTGTTTCAGTTTTGTTTATTTTATCATAATAAGCTTGCAAGTCGCCGACGGAACTTACACGCGCCATAAAATCTTTAAAAAGCAGCACCGTTTCTCTTAATTTTGAATAATAGTTATAAATTCCCTGGAGGAGCTCTTTTTCGCCACTACCCATGAGGGAAGAAAAAGATACCAAAATGTTCACCAAACGGAAAAAGAAAACAAAGAACTATATTAACTTATTATTAAAATCTCAGTACGTCATAAGTCCTTTTTCTTCAAGAATTTCATGAAGCTTTTCAACTGCCCTGTAGACTTCTTCCTCTTTTTTTGCACCTGTACAGACGAGCTTACCACTGGCAAAAAGAAGTATCACTGTCTTGGGATCATCCATCCTGTATATCAAACCGGGGAACTGCTCTGGCTCATACATCGTATGTTCAAGAACCTCGGCGGCCTTTTCAAGGTTTATCTTTCCGCCCAGAGAAGCTGACGCCACTATGTTCTGTATCTCAATAATGGGTTCGTTCTTGATGTCAATGCCTGCTTTCCTGAGCTTTTGAACGACTGTTTCAACAGCTTTCCTTGCCTGAGCTTCGCTTTTAGCACCTGTACAGACCATTTTTCCCGAGCTAAATATTAGGGTTGCTGTTTTTGGAGATTTTAACCTGAATACAAGACCCGGAAACTGTTCAGGATGATATTCTACGTCAGGGAACAGCCTTGTTATTGTAATAAGGTCTATAGACTGATTTACTGAAGCCGAAGTTACCACATTTTCAATACTTATTGACGCTATAGTTTTAGGCAATTCATTATATATTTAAAACCCCTGTATATAAATACTTTTTAAATAAACAGAAAAAATCCTTTTGCCCAGATGGGCCGGGCCGGATTTGAACCGGCGACCTTTCGGTTATCAGCCGAACGCTCTAACCATGCTGAGCTACCGGCCCATCAAGTAGCAACTTGTTGTCCGGTTGAACCCCCTCTTAAAGCTTGCGTCAGTTTGTTCTGTACTTCCTGAAGAGATTGCCTGACCTTTTCCTCCTGCTTGCTCAGCACGGTTCTCCTCGTGTTTGCAAGCTCTTTCTTTTCCTGAAGCTCTTTTAAAAGGTCCTGTTTGTTGCTCTTTATCATGATGCTGCCTGCCACTTTATATACCTCTACGTCATCCGGTTGTTTTTGAAGTTCTTCTAATGCTCTATCGAGTTCAGCTATTTCTAGATCAACCTGCTGTTTCTGCGCTAGCAAAGCCTGAAGCGTTTGCTGAAGCTGATCATATCTTGCAAGTTCTTCCTGCAACCATGCGGGAACATTTTCGCTCATTTTACATTAAGCTATTAACAGACGCATTTATAACTCTAAGGGTCGAATTGATAAAAGCGCGGGCATCTCCTATATCATCACTTTCAAAAACAATGAAGAGAATGTTATCTACAACTTTCGAACCGTCAAGAGCTTTTTTTAAAGATTCTAAAGTTCTTTTGTCCCCTTTTAACGATATTTTAATGCTTATCCTTCTACTCCTGGACAAGATCGTAGGCGTCTCCTGCTACCTTATAACCGCATCTTTCGCATTCCCAGACTCCTATCACTGATCTCCTGAAATGCATAGAACCGCATTTTGGACATGCCCTTTTCTTCTTTAACCTGTTCCATACCGAAAGATATCTTCTCCTTAAAGTTAAACCGTATTTTACACCAAGGTTAGGCATTTGATATCACTCCCTCCAATACCTTCCTCATCTCCTCAGATTTAGACTTTGCTAAATCTATTATGTTAAGGACGTCGTCCACCAGAAGAGCACCGTTACCCCCTTTCTGGACAGCGCAGATGTTACCGCTCTTGTCGTATACTATTGTAAGCCTTGCTTCCATCATGCTTTCTTCTTCCCAGGTAGGATCCACAATTACATAGCTGTCAACCTTGGCAAACGTGGTTGAAACCCCAAGATCCTGAACTGGCAGAGGAACCTTTTCTGAACCCTTGACCAGCGTGCCGTTCTCGTTGACCATAGGATAATACTTTGTTGTAAGCAAGGCGACAACTGCTGCATAAGATGAAGCGTCGAAAAGGTTTCCATCCATTCCTATAACGCTTATGTCCACGTAAACTATGTAGACGTGTTTACCGGGTTCTATGACAAGCTTTGTGAAGTCGATCATCTTGCTTTCTCTTATACCTCTGTCTACGACCCTCGCAAGCTCTATCGAATCTTCATCCGGAGGACCGGGCTCCTGGTATTCGCTAGCTGTCGGAAGTATTTCTGCATTTACTATCAGGATCCCTTCGTTGGGAGTATCGGGAAAAGGTGTGCCAACACCTATCTTAACGCCAGCTATCACGTGTGTGTCTCCAAGCTTTACTAACGCTGAACCCTCTGCCTTCTCTATGACGTTTGGGGCTATTGATAACGGTCTGTAGTCAAGAAGTCCCCTGTTATCAACTCTCTTTCCCTGAGCAAGCAATTTAAGTATCTGTTCTTTTCTTACAGCACTTACAAGAAGTTTCTTGCTTGGCATCATTTTTTGTTTTCACCCTGGGAATACTTTTTCGCAAGGGCTTCTTTCTGAATTTCCTTTATTTTTTTAGCGGCTTCCATGGCCATCATCAACCCAGCTTTAAACTCTTCAACAGTCATCTTTCCATCCATCTGCAACAACGTTATTTTGTTTTCGTTGAGCATAAAAGCAACAGGCATGTCCGACTCTCCTTCTTTATCTTCTATATCGTTAAGATCAACCACGAGCGTCCCGTTAACCTTACCAACGGCGACAGCCTCTACGAGATCTTTCATAGGTATTCCTGCATCAGCTAGAGCAACAGAAGCCGCAGTTATGCTCGCGCTCCTGCTTCCGCCATCGCTCTGAAGAACTTCAACAAATATATCTATCATTGTTTTTGGAAAATTTTCGAGTATTAGCGAAGGTTCAAGAGCGTCCCTGATTACTTTTGATATTTCTATTTCTCTTCTTGAAGGCTGAGGGTTTTTCCTTTCTTCAGTTGAAAACGGAGACATGTGATACCTGCATCTCAGCGTTGCTTTTTCTATGTTCATTGCATACCTGTGCGAATCCTTTGGACCATATATTGCAACTATTATCTTGTTTTTCCCGTGTTCAATATAAGATGAACCTGCTGCATTCTTTATTATACCCACGTCTATCTTCAGAGGACGAAGGTCGGTAGGACCTCTCCCATCAGTTCTTTTACCGTTAATTATCAGTTGATTTTCCATCTTTATTCAACACCTTTATTATTTCATTATATAAACCATTTAAATTATACTTCGATTCTATCACGTCTAGGGCTCTTTTAACTGTTTCTATCTTCTTTAAATCTCCCTTTACGACTACTATGCCGTTGGCACCGAGCCTGAGTTCTGCACCAGTAAGCTCCTTTATCTTGCTCGGTATTCTGCTGCGGCTCGTATAAAGGTAATGCGCTTTTGCCGGAGAAATGTAAAAAATGGCGTCTCCGTCAACCTTCCATCTCTGGTCTGGCTGGAGCACTACATCCTTACCTCTTTCTATTCTCTGAACCTTTGCAGCTACAAGATCGCCCACGTTAACTTTCTTTGAAAGGTCAAACTTTGATGGATCTATTCTTCTCTTAAAGAAAGCGTTTGCCATTATATAGCCGTTAACGTATGAATTTATATCGAGCGTGGCCGCAAGCGGCTGAACGTCAGTGACTACGCCTATCACAAAATCCCCAACCTTTGGTATGTAAGGACCTGATAGCCTGATAACGCGAACACGCCCTCCACCTATTTCAGCCCTTCCAACAAAAAGCGATAAGTATTCTTCGCCTTTTTTCAGCACGTTTGCCCATGACCTAAAATTTCCTTTTGCTACAATTTCACCGGGAACTACGAGCTTACTCAATTAACTTTACCAACCCTTCACCATGAGTTAAAGAAGCTATTCTGTCAAGAAATGCTGCCTGAGTAGCAAGTGGTATCGTTATCAAACCGCTCAAGCTTCCATCACTTTCCCAGTTTTCCTGTTTTATTTCTCCGTATTCTTTGAGGACCTTTATAACCTGATATGCGTATTTTGCAGGTATCTTAAAGCTCAAAGTTATGCTGCCTGTCTTTAATGCAATGTAAGGTCTTATCTTTTCCACAACGAGTTTGGCCTGTTCTTCAGCTGGCTTTAAAGGATCGATCGAAATGCCAGCCATGTCCATTGCCTTTTCTATCCTCATTACAGGGTGAGGCAGGTTTGTCTTTGGATCAACATAGCTTTTTGATATTATTGTCATTATCTGTTTCCTTTTATCCTCTATTAGTTTTCTTCTCTGCTCTGTGGTTAAAGGGAGCTCACCTTTCGTGAGTATTTCTTTTTCTATTTCTCTTATATCTTCTGTTCCAAAAGCCTTTTTTAATCTGTCTCTTGGAGCTCTCTGCCCTTTAGAAGAATCTGTAAACACTTCATCTATAACAAGAACCTTGTCGATATCTTTGAGCTTGTTCTGTCTGTAATCAAAGGCAGCATCGGCATAAACTACAATTTCAAATTTTTCTGACCCTTTAACATATTTGATTATTGCTGTTTTAGATGACATTTTTACTTACTCTGAAACTCTTTTGAAAGTTTTGTTACTCTCTCTGCGATATCTGATGCCGGAAGCATTTTCATCTTTCTTTCTTCTTTGCTTATGTAAGCAACTTTAAGGTTACTGGGATCTACTTTACCTTCATTAACCCTTAAAATGCATTTTAGAGCCAGGTCTATTGCATCGTCAAGCTTAACATCCTCTTTATAGTTCTGTTCAAGGTATTCATTTGCTGCATCGCTACCGCCGCCGATTGCTACAGCATCGTACTCAAGGTATGTGCCGCTGGGGTCAGTAGTATATAATGAAGGAGCTTCCTTGTCAATGCCAGCTATAATCAATGATACACCAAATGGTCTAACGCCGGCATACTGAGTATACTGCTGGGCTAGATCACCCAGCGTTCTTGCAACAGTTTCAACCTCAATAGCTTCATCGTAAATAAGCCTGTTGTTCTGAGCCAGAGTCCTAGCGTTGTCAACCAGAACTCTTGCATCTGGGACATAGCCTGCTGCAGCTATCATTATGTGATCGTCAACCTGAAATATCTTCTGGCTTAACCTTGGATTCTGGAGCTTTTTCACCCTTTCTTCCACGGCAAGAACAACGCCATCGTTTACCTTTATACCAACCGCAATAGTACCTCTTCTAACTGTTTCTATCGCATATTCTACCTGATACAGCCTACCGTCAGGTGAAAATATAGTTAATGCCCTATCATATCCAGCTGATGGTGCAAACATCAAAATTCACCTAACATTATAATCAAATCCGGGCTTTTTAAAATTTTTTATATAAATTTTAAAAGACATGTATCAACTGTTTTTATTTATCGATTTTTTCTACTAAAAACCGATTTTTAAAAATGCGCTTTCCTGAAAATGCGCTCTATTCTGAGCTTAATTGTTTTGAAAAAACAGCAATCGTTTAAAGCGTTTATTACGCAATGATAAAGGTTGAAAGAAATAAGCGTTTGCCAGTCAAATGATTTAAGCTTTTTCAAAAGAGCTCAGTTGAAAGCTTCTGACCTTTTTAGAATGGTATTAAGTGCTGTTGCTGGAAAGCCTTCAAACTTTTCGCACTTTGATGGTTACGTTTATGCTTCAGGTATTCCTTACGGAAAAAGGGCCGTAAGATGGATAAAGAAAAAAGGGATAGAAGCGGTGGTTAACTTGACGGAGAAAAACCTTGATTATCAGGGTCTGGAAAATATTCATATTCCTATGAAAAACGGGCTACCCCAAAAACCTGAAATTCTTCACAGAGCCGTTCTGGCTGTTGAGAATTATCAAAAAAATAAAAGAAAAACTCTGGTTCATTGCAGCGCCGGGCTCGGGAGGACTGGAATGGTCCTTTCTTGCTATCTCATATATAAATACGGAATTAACGCAGAAAATGCGCTCAGAAAGTTAAGAGAACTCAGAAAAGGTTCTGTTTCTGACAGGTTACAGGAAGAGTGCGTTTATGCTTACGAAAAATGGTTAAAAGAACAAGGAGGTGACCAGGTGCAGTGAAAAGCCAGCTGACCGTTATGCTGGTTGAACCCGAATACGGAATAAATATAGGTTACGTTGCAAGGACTATGGCTAACTTCGGAATTAAAGATCTAATTATTACTGGTAGAAAAAAGATACCGGAAATAGCTTACAGGTTTGCTTCACATGCAGGCGATATACTGAAAAACGCAAAAATGATGGAGTTTGACGAGGCCCTTAAAAAATATGATTACAGAATAGCTACTTCGGCAAGAGCAAGCAAGGACTGGAGGACAGTAATAAGAAGGGCCAGGTATCCGGAGGAATCATTTAAAAATGCTTTAAAACACAGAAAAGTTCTTCTGATACTTGGCAGGGATACTACAGGATTGACCAACGAAGAAATAATGAAATGTGACGATCTTATTAAGATACCTACAAGCGAAGAATATCCAGCGCTGAACATTTCACACAGCCTCGCAATACTGCTCTATATCTGGTCAATCATGAACAGAAAAACCAAGATCAAAAAGGTAAACGTGCCCCGCGAAGAGGTCGATGCGCTGATAAACTACATTGGAAGTATAGCTAAAGCTGTAGATCTTGAAGAAGAGAAGGCTTACAGGGTAGTTAAGCTGTACAGGGAGATAGCCCTTAACAAACTTGACGACGATCGCGATATGTTAACGCTTTTGGGGTTCTTCAGAGATATATTAAACGCTCTGAACTTGAACATAAACGATCAGACAAATGTTAGGTTTACTACATAAAGTATGTTATTACCCCTTATTATTACATCGCCATAAGATGCTATCTGTTTTTCGTTATCGTCGTACTCTTCCGCATTCTGGAGGTATATATTCATATAGTTGTCTATCTTTATAAGGTTCCCTTTATAGCTCATCCCATTTTTCAGTTTAACCAATACAGGACTTCCGATCAGTTTCAGAAGCTCCTCCATAGGCTTTTTTCCCATTTCTATTTGAAAAGGTTTTGAATATTGCATCAATCGCATGAGAGATAAATTTCTCAAAATAAAAACCTTTCTGTAAATGATGCTTTAATTTTAAAGTAAAATTCGGAGTTAAGGGGACAAAAAAATGAAAGCCTGCAGGATGTTTGTCTTAAAAAAAGTTTAAGACTCTGAACTTAAATATATAATTTATGAGTTTTAAGGACCTCAAAAAAATAGGCGATCACATGGTGCCTGCGGTAGGATTTGGAACGTGGGGAATAGGAGGAAAAACAATGCCCGACCATTCAAAAGATAGAGAATGGGTTGAATCCATAAGGTACGCTGTGGAAAACGGAATGTGGCTGATCGATACTGCTGAATTTTATGCGCAGGGACACGCTGAAGAACTGGTGGGGGAGGCAATAAAAAATTTTGGAAGAGATAATGTTTTCATAATAAGCAAAGTCTGGTACACACATCTGGAAAGAGAACAGGTGCTTCAAGCTGCCGAAAGATCGCTTAAGAGGCTATCTTTAAGCTACATTGATCTATATTTGATACACTGGCCAAGCGAAAGAGTGCCTTTAAGGGAGACTTTATCTGCTATGCAGGAACTGATAGACAAAGGTAAGATCAGGTATGCCGGGGTCAGCAACTTTGACCTTCAGCTGCTAAAAAAAGCAAGGGAAGAGATGCCCAGAAGCGATATAGTTGCTGATGAAGTCAGGTACAGCTTATGGTACAGGGAACCCGAAAAGGAACTTTTGCCTTACTGCGAGAGAGAAAAGATAGCCCTTATAGCTTATACGCCTGTAGAAAAGGGTGCTTTAGCCAGTGATAAATACCTGAGAGAAATAGGAAAAAAGTACGGGAAGACAGCCGTCCAGGTTGCGCTTAACTGGTTGATATACAGGGAACCAGTTATAGCAATACCTAAAGCTGAAAAGCATGAACATATAAAAGAAGATGCAGGCGCTATGGGATGGAGATTGACTGAAGAAGATTATAACCTGCTGGCAGGTAAGGGCATTGAGGATCGGTTCCGAAAAGCAGGGAATGAATAACCAAGTATAGAAATGTTTTTCTTGTGACATCCATTATTTATTGATTAATCCCCAACCCTTTAAACAAGGTGCCGTTAACTTAAGCTCGTTCTGATCACCTCATGCTTGCAATTAACAAAATTGGCTTAATCCATTCTGGAAGCTGATCATTTGAGATTGGCGCTGAACCAATTTCCTCGTTTGTGAATACATAGTTATAGAAGAACCTGAATGCTTTGAACCAGTTCTTTACGTGCTCAAATTTTGGCTTTTTGCACGGGAAAAGGTCGTCAAAAGCTTCTGTC
>Ga0208549_100051_pt1 | contig 61806 bp, 59 predicted proteins | sample BED_host_MetaG_FD_187135 | JGI IMG/M metagenome (GOLD analysis project Ga0208549, IMG submission 187135) | Hot spring microbial mat communities from Yellowstone National Park, Wyoming, USA - BED_host_MetaG (SPAdes) (version 2) | ecosystem: Environmental > Aquatic > Thermal springs > Hot (42-90C)... | reverse complement strand
TCTGTCCAATCAAGGAAATTCCCTATTAAGGCACCTGCTATATTTCTAAGTTTTCTTCCTAAGTTGCTTGTCATTGTTCATATAAGCCTACACATGTATATAAATATTTTGTTTTAATCTGAAATCCAAGTAGCTATTCTTTTGAAAGTAGTTGAACCTATGAAAGTGGTTAAAAGCGACATGATTACAATTGCAGAAAAGATGTTCTGATCAATAAAATTACTAGTTAATCCTATGGATGCAACTGCAAGGCCAGTCTCTCCTCTTGGAACCATTCCTAAAGCGGATGAAAAAGCTTGTCTGAAGTTTTTAAGAACCATGTATGCAAATGGTAATACACCTAAAATTTTGAATATTATTGCAATTAATGTTAACTCTATGCTTAATAACACTACGTGATAATTAAGGTTCATTATGTTTACTTGTGCGCCGATTATTACAAAAAATATAGGTCCAAAAAAGCTAATCAACGTTTCAGTTAATCCTCTTATTTTTTCCGCACTATAACTTTCAGCTAATGCAACTCCTGCAATAAATGCTGCTATTATAGGAGAAAATCCAAGAACGTTCATTATAGCAACAAGCCCAAACAATATTACGAATGGTAAATGGTAAATATATTTTTCTCCAGCTATATTTACAATTCTTGGTATAAGTATTACTGAAATAACGAAGATTATAAACCATGAAATTATGTAGTAAGCTGTTATTGAAACTAAGTTAACAAAAAATCTACTAGTTATCGTTGAAAATGCTATAACAACCGAAAGAAGTATTAAATCCACAACATCGTCTAAGGCTGAGGCTGAAAGCATAAAATCTACACCTTTACTTTTTATCTGTAATTCTTGAAGTATAGCAGCTGCCGCAGCTAAGCTTGTTGCGCCCAGAGCAACTCCTATGAATAAAGCTTCATTTATTCCAAATATATATGTGTAAACTATAGTTGCAACAGAAAAGGGTAAGACTGCACCCATTGTAGCTCCAAGAAAACCCCATATTCCTGCAGTTCTTATAGGCGAAATACCATGTTCTAGACCTGAAGCAAATATTATAAGAATAAGTGAAAACTCGGACAAAAATAAGACAAAATCGTTTATAGTAAAAATATCGTAACCTGTTATACTATTGATAAAACCACCTATTGCAAAAGGACTTATTATCATTCCCGCTATTATTTCGCCTACAAGTAAAGGTAAACCATACCTTGATATTAAACTTCTAACAAGAACGGCAGTAAATATCATTACGGAAATTTCAAGGAAAATGAATACGAAGTTACCTTCCATAATAACTTTTACTAGAATTGGCAATAAATATCTTTAATATATACATTTACATAGAATACATTAAAATATATAAGTCTTATTTAATAGGAATTAAAGCTATTAAATAATAGATTATTCAACTATATAATCAAAAAATCTTTGTTCTCTTTAATACTTTAATTTTGTTAAAATTAAAACCTAACGCATACAAAGTTGATTTATTGTTCTTAATTTCATTAACAAGTCTTATAACTTCAGCTTCTGATAGGGTTTTTGTTGGTTTCTCCCTTATAAGTCCATCAGGTCTAAAGAATAGTGAAAGACCTAGAGCAATACTCAAAAGTATGGGAGATAACCATACAGGATCGAATGGTATAAACGGCATTAGCGAATACTTATAAAGATCAATTATTCTTAATATCAGTATGAACATTATAGCTCCTAAGGTTGTGCCTAAATTGTTAGCAGCTCCTCCTACTACTACCATAACCCATGGATAGAATGTATCACTTAATCTATCGTATTTTGTCGCTATAACTGATTCTGAATTGAGTGCTAGAATCAAACCGCCAATAGATGCTAAAGCTCCTGCAATCATCATAACATTTCTTCTATATATCACGATATCTTTTCCAAGAGTCTGAGCTAAAGTTTCATTGTCTCTTATAGCTCTTAATACTCTTCCAAGTGGTGAATTAACAAGCCTTCTAGCAAAAAAGTATAAAGAAAAGGCAAAGATAATGAGCGGAGGAGAAAGGCAAATGCTGGCAATTGCAATAAATTTGATCAGAAAACCAAAATTGATGATGTTCGATGAACCAACAGCAAATTTAGCTCCAATTATCGTTAAGCAAATTTTGGTTTCGATAATAAAGCTTTGTGAAGAAAAAGGAATAACAATTATTTTAGTAGAGCAATATGCAGTTCGAGCTTTAGAAGTAGCCGATAATGCATATCTTATGGTTAGCGGAAGAGTTGCTTTCCAAGGATCACCTAAAGAATTATTGGAGCATAAAGAATTTGCAAGTTTATATTTAGGTTTGAAGTAACCTTTTTTTAAAAAAACTTAATTTTATAATATCTCTTAAAAAATCAGCAGTTTAGAAATTTATTTTCCTAAATTAATGTACTTTACAAACCAGACAGGTTTTATCAATGAAGCCATCTTTACTATCTGTGGATTATACCTTAAGATGAATACTGGAATGAATGTTGTAATAATTGCATGCAAAGCATTGAATATGCCCAGTATAAGCAATAAAAGTAATACCTGTGCGAAAAATCCTTGAACAACAATACCGGTTGTTTTAGCTATAAGAGAAAGTGAAGGTCCAAATGTAAAAGGAAAGAAGACAAGAAAGAATAGATAGTTTGCTAAACTCATGATTAAAACTCTTGAGATTATCGCAGAGGATAGAGCAAATTTAATGCTCTTAAACTTAGTAATTGCCATAAATCCAAGTATTGTGGATAGAATTGAAGCTGCTTTCATAGCTTGGCTGGCAATAGGTACTTGTGCTCCTGGTAATAAACTAATTACAATGAAATGAACAAGTACAGTGAAGAGCGCTGCTATAGGACCTAGAATAAGAAAAGCAAGGAAGTCTACTATCTCAGCTAAGTCGAATCTTAAAAAAGGCAGAATTGGGAATCTGAATATTGGTAAATCCGTTGCTAAAGTAACAATTGCAGCAAGGGCGCCAAACATTGCTATTGCAGATATTTCTTTACTGTTTAATTTGGCCATAAGTTTGTAAATAACATTAAAAATAAATTTTTAGCTTCAATAAAATTTGTTATGGAAAGAAAGTACGTCTACGAACTAATTAAACTGGCTCAACTCGGGGCTTTCTACAAACCTATTTTAATATCGACAAGTATGTTTGCAAAGGAATTAAAAACTACCCAACAAAATGCTTCAATTAAGCTGATAAAGTTGGAGGAGGAGGGATATATAACAAGGAAAACTTCTAGAAGAGGGCAGGAAATAGCTTTAACTAAAAAAGGAAGAGATTTAATTTTGGAAGTATATTCTGGATTAAAAGGCGTGTTAGAAGGAAAAAAAGAAATTGTAGTTAAGGGCATAGTTCAAAAAGGAATTGGTGAGGGGGGTTATTATATTTCTTTAGAAGGTTATGCGAAACAATTTGAAGAAAAGTTAGGTTACAGACCTTATCCTGGAACTTTAAATATAAAGTTAATCGAACCAAAGAGTAGAGGATTTTTAAACAATTTTACTGGAATTTTCATAAACGGTTTCAGTAATGGAAAAAGAACGTACGGATGGGTAAAATGTTTTCCTGCAATAATAAATAATAAGCTTGATTGCCATGTGATTTTGCTTGAAAGAACAATTCATCCAAGGAATATAATTGAAGTAATATCAAGACATCATTTGAAAAAAGAACTTGGGATAAAAGAGGGAGATGTTGTTGAAATAAGAATTCTACCACAATAATTGTTGGTCATGAACAGAATTGAATTTAATAACAAAAAAATTTGTTAAAATAAAATTTGTTGTAATTATTCTTAATTTGGCAAAATTTCAATTATTGAAATTTTATTTTCATATATGAAATAATTTTATTCAAATTTAACAACGCTTAAAAACTACGAATACATTTTTAAATTACCCACACGGGATCAAAATGAAGGTATATCAGGTTAATGTAAAGCTTAGATATCATTCCAGTAATACCCATATTATCAACGCATGGAGTGGATCTTTTTCTTTAAAAATCGTATACGATTACTTTAAAAGAGTTGGATTAGACTTTGAAAAAAAGAAGAGCAAACCCTTTTTTGTAGAACCTCTTTTATTCAACGGCAAGTATATACTAACAGGATTTTATCAAAGAAGAAACGAAGATTTCCAACCAATTTCATGTCCTTTTGTTATGAAAGATGCAAGCACTTTTGATCTTAACATGATATTTCTCGATTACTCTGTATTTCAATACTTTTTAGAAGCTTTTACAAAAGAAGAAAAACTTGAAGAACCGTCAGGGATATTTATTTCCACTTCGTTATCTTTTCGAGAAAAAGAATTACCAAAAATTGAGTTCGGAAGTTCGGATAACTGGGCAGAATTTAAGATTAAAATTCATTATCTTACCCCGACAAATTTTGCTTTTCATGGAAAGAATCTAACGTTCCCATCTCCAATTAGACTTATCTATGGTATCTCTAAGGATTTATTAAGATTTGAGAAGCAGGAGTTCAAAGAACAAATTGAAAAATTAATTCTCAGTGCAATAGATGTAGATGAAGTGAACATCAGGAAAATATATGTCGATATAGGGGAAGGTAGAAAGGTTCCTTGTTTTATAGGAACTGCAAGCTATTATTTAAGCACAAAAGAGGGTTATATTAAAGCGTTAACAAACTTATTAACATGGGCCGAAACATTGGGCGTGGGTAAATCAAGATCTTTAGGGTTTGGTAGGATAAAAATAGCAATTGAAAATATTTAATGTTTTAAATTTAGATATTGTAAAATTAAATTATAAATAATAATTAATCTTAATTAACTCTTATATTTTTTCAATGCCTAATCTTATTGCAAGATCATATATAAATCTAGGCTTCCAAAATATTCCTGAAATTGATCTAATTATACCTACAACCCAAATTATAAAAACAATCAAAAGATATAGAATGTATATAATTGAACTTAGAATATGTCCAATTATAGGTAAAAGTCTTATTATTAGGCTAATGATATATATTGCAGCATATCCTATAATGAAAATAACAAAAAAAGATATCGAAAGATAGGACCAATGTTTCACATATTTTGAATTTGGTTTAAGTATTAAAGCTGAAATTGCTCCAACTATCGTCGCAGCCCAAGCTATTAAAGCCCATACATTCTCGTCAGAACTTTGGGACATAACAATATTAATCCAAAAAGACTTTTAAAGCTTGTACTGAGGATAATTTTTTCTTATGTATGATTTTGTTATTATACCATTTAAAAGATCTTCATGTATTTTTTCCACATCTCTTTCATTAGGATTTCCATATCCCCCGCCTCCAGCAGTTCTTATTTCTATCCATTCATCTTTGTTTAAAATTAAAGCGCATTTTGTATTTACTCTTCTAATTCTTTTGTTTTTGCACATCAAAACTACTGTGTTTTCTCCTTCTTTACCTCCAAAAAGACCCCATGGCTTATTCTTACCTCTATCTGCTAATATTGTAAAGTACATGCCGTTTTCTAAAGCAACATAAGACCTAATGATTCCTGAACCACCCCTGTATTTACCTGCTCCTGAGCTATCTACTCTGAATTCATATTTTCTCATAATAATAGGAAAGTTTCTTTCAATATCCTCAATTGGGGTATTCATTGTATTTGTCATATTTGCTTGAATTCCATCTGTGCCATCCATACCGTATCTTCCTCCTAATCCTACTCCTATTGTTTCATAAAAGGCCCATGTCTTCCCTTTGTATATTCCTCCTATCATAACATTATTCATAGATCCACCTGAAGCTGCAGGCACAATTTCAGGCATTGCTTTACTCATTGCCAAATAAAGAACATCAGCATTTCTTTGGCTTGTTTCAACATTGCCTCCAGCTACAGGATATGGAAATTCAGGATTTAGAATTGTTCCTGAAGGAACAATTATTTCAATATTTTTAAAAGCACCATAATTCAAAGGTAAATCTTCTCCGAGCAATGTCTTGAATACAAAATGCACGCCTGAAATTGTAACACCTAATACCGCATTTAGAGGAATATCAACTTGCTTATCTGTTCCTTCATAATCTACTTTTATCCTATTTTTCAGTATTTCTATTTTAACCTGCAACTTTAAATTTGTATAGTCAGGTTTCTCTATGTAATCTATAGCTTCGTATGTTCCTTTCTCAATCTTTTCAATTTTGCTTAAAAATACTTTCTCTCCATATTCAAACGCTAGTAGATTAGATTCTTTGAACTTTTCTAAACCATACTTATCGATAACTTCTAGAATTCTTTTTTCACCAGTATAGTTAGCAGCTACTTGCGCCTTTATGTCTCCCAGCCTTTCATAAGGATTCCTTGAATTTGATGAAATGATTGATAATATATCATGTTGAAATTCATCATTTTTTATAAGGAATACTGGATCTAACACTAAGCCTTCTTCAAATATTGATTTTGCATCGAAGGATATGCTTCCTGGAACCTTACCTCCGATATCTGAATGATGTGCTTTATTAGCTACAAACGCTACCAATTTCTTACCATAAAAAACAGGTCTAATTACTGTAATATCGTTCAAATGTGTGCCTGCTATGTATGGATTATTGAGAACAATCATGCTTTTTTCCTCCCACTCTATTCCTTCCTTTTCTAGATATTCCATTGTCTTCTTAATGCCCCAAGGTAGAGATCCCAAATGAACAGGTATATGCTCAGCTTGTGCAATCAATCTTCCTTCGTCATCGAAAATTGCAGCAGAATGATCCATTCTTTCCTTAATATTTGGTGAATATGCTGCATTTCTTAAAGCAATTCCCATTTCCTCACTTGCAAAAAATAAGGAATTGCTAATTATTTGAGATGTAATTTTATCTATGTTCATTTTAAGATTACAAGGTTAGAAAACTTATCAATGTACCATCTCCAGCCGGGCTTTATTAGCGTGGTTGAATCGTATTCTTCAATTATAGCAGGACCTTTATCTTCATATCCTACAGCAATTGTATCTCTTGCGTAAACAGGAACTTCAATGAAGGTTTCATTCATAAACACTTTTCTATATCCTATTTTCTGAACCTCTTTATTTTCTTGTTTATTTTCTAGGAGTTCGATCTTTTTAACCTTTGCTATTGCAACAACTTTAGCGCTTACCACTTCTATTGGGTCTTTTGAACTATAACCGTAGATTCTTTTATGTTCTTTATCGAATTCTTCTTTTATGTTCATTCCGTCGTTGTATTTTAAAGTCAATTCAAAGGATTGACCTTTGTATCTAACATCTACAAAATCTTCAAATTCTATCTTATTGAAACCCTCTTTAATATAAGATTCCATAGCTTTTTTCTTTAGCTTAATAAATACTTCCTCCAAATTTCTTTCGAAAACGGATTCGGAAAAAACTCTTATTATATCTACAGTTAGCAATCCAAAAGCTGAAAAAAGTCCAGGATGAGGAGGAACTATTATTTCATTTATTTTTATTTCTTCAGCTAAATCACAAGCATGTATAGGTCCTGCTCCACCAAATGCTATCATTGAATATTCTCTTGGATCTCTACCTCTTTCAATGCTAACTATTGATATCGATTTTGACATGATGTTATTTATTATTCTAATTATTCCCAAAGAAGCTTCAACATAACTTATTCCAAGCCTATTTGCTATTCTATTTTCAATTGCTTTCTTTGATAATTCTCCATAAATTTTCATCTGGCCTCCTAAAAGAAATTCGTTATTTAACCTTCCGAGCACAATGTTAGCATCGGTCACTGTTGGTTCTTCACCACCTCTGTTGTATGCAACAGGACCAGGTTCAGCACCTGCACTTTTAGGTCCTACCCTTAAAGCTCCTCCTTCATCTATCCATGCTATAGTTCCTCCTCCTGCACTTACTTCAGAAAGATCAATAAAAGAGTACCTTACGGGATAGCCACTACCTTTAATTACTCTACCGCTGTGAACTTTCCCTGCAACTTCATATTCATTAACCATGTCTGGCTTGTTGTTTATTACACTTCCAACCTTGGCTGTTGTTCCTCCCATATCAAACGTGATGACTTTATCCTTATTAAGAATCTTAGAGAGATACGCGCTCGCAAGAACACCAGCAGCAGGTCCTGATTCGATTATAGATATAGGTAGCTGAGAGGTATATTCGATAGTTTCCAAGCCTCCATTGGAGCACATAACATATAAAGGCGCTGTAATATCTCTTTTGATAAACTCTCCTTTAAGCCTATTTAAATAATCTGAAACTAAAGGTCTTAGTATCGCGTTTACCACAGTTGTACTCGTTCTTTCAAACTCTCTATAATTGGGATCTACTTCACTGGATATTGAAATATACTTCACCTCTTTTTCTAGAAACTCCTTTACTTTCCTTTCATGTATTGGGTTCAAATAAGAATTTAGAAAGCAAACAGCTAAAGAAACTATTTTCTCTCTTCTTATAATTTCTTTTAATTTTTCAATTTCTTTTAAATCCAAATCTTCTAGTATTGAACCATTGCTTAGCACTCTGCATTTTATTCCAAATCTATATTTTCTTGGTATCAGTGGAGGAGGTCTTGAATATCTTAAATTGTAAAGTTCAGCTCTTTTCTGTCTCCCTATCTCTAAAACATCTCTAAATCCACGATTTGTTATAAGCGCGGTTTTTGGTAGCGAAGTCCTTGTGAGTAAAGCATTAGTAGCTATTGTTGTTGCATGGTTAATAAAAAGAACATCTTTAGGATCCAGCCTTAATTTATCTATTGCCTCCATTACCGCTATCGATGGATCCTTTGGGGTTGTGGAGAGCTTCATTATGAATATCTTTTTATCAACATTATCGTAAACTACGATATCCGTAAAGGTTCCTCCAATATCAATCCCAATTTGATACCTAGTCATTAATTTATATGATAAGCATTTTAGAATTAAATAAAAATAGTTTTAAGAAAAAGATAAATTTCTGGCTCGCTATAAATTCTCGGAAACTAAAATTGTATATACATTAACAGGAGTCAAAGATTTGGATAGTCGATAAAGGAAATTATGAAGCTAGGAATCCAAATTAAATTAGAAAAGGTAAGTTATGGAGCAAATTGACTCCACCTTAAGAATTAAAATGAAGCTCAGATTGAAATCTTCGAACGATTTAAGATTTTTTATTCTTAATATAATCGATGATTTTAGGTATGTTTATTTTTAAAGGACAAACTTCCATGCATTCCAAGCATTCAGACGAATCCTTAACAAAATTTGCCGGTTGCAGATCATTAAATACTAGATAAGACCACATCGCTCCCATTGGTCCATTGTAAGGCGAATGTCCCCAATCTTCACCATACTCTTTATAAACTGGGCAGTGAAAATGACATCTTCCGCATCTTATGCAAAGTAAGGCTTCTTTAAGTATTTCATCCTTACTAGCCTTTATTCTTCCATTATCTACTAAAATTACGTTAAGTTGCTTTGGCCCATGAGAAGGAGAAACTCTTCTTAATTCTATATCTCCAGTAAAGCTTGGACTTGATATAACGCTTATATATGCAGGAGGGAAAAACCCTGCATAAGCAGATTGTACAATAGCTTGAATTATAGCATCTTGAAAAGTTGGAACTATTTTCTCAACACCTGCCACAACTATGTGTGTTGAAGGAAATGAGGAAGTAATTCTTGCATTGCCCTCATTTTCAACTAATATTATTGAACCTGTATCAGCAGCGATTGCATTAGCTCCTGTAATACCTATATCAGCCTGCGTGAATTTGTCTCTCATATATTCTCTTACTAACCTTACAAGATCTTCAATGCTTGAATTCTTATCAACTTGAAGATTTAATTTCTCTCTTAGTAATTCTGCAACTTTTTCCTTCGACATATGTAATGCGGGGGCAAGTATATGGAAGGGCTTCTCGTTAGCTATTTGAACTAAAAATTCACCTAGATCGCTTTCAATCACTTCGTTTCCTAAACTTGTTAAGTATTCAATGACTCCTATTTCATGGGCAGTCATCGATTTGCTCATTATTATTTTCTTGTTTTTACCTACAAGATTAAACAATATTTTATGTGCCTCTTGAGAATTCCTTACAAAGTAAAAGTTTCCTCCATTTTTCTCAATTGATTCTTTGCACTTATCTAAGTAGTATTCTAAATTTTCAATTACTTTCAATTTAATTTCTCTAAGTTTTGAAGATAAATTTTCAATATAGCTATAATTATTCAGAATTTTTGAAACCTTATTTATGTTATTTTTTATAGCAACTTCTAAGCTTGCTTTCCAATTAGTCGTCATCTAAAATTTTTTAATTTATCTTAGATATAGAACTTTTCAGTTATTTATTCTACAATTTGGCTATTTTTGTGGATTTAAACTAGAGAAATAAGTTTTTACCAGCTCTAAAGGTATTTTATTCTTAAGCTTAGATACTGTCTTGGCTTCAACTTCGGTAATGTATTCACCTGTTAATTTATTCGGGAATCTTACTAGCTCATCTATTATGTCAATAGCTATTGGAAGGCCTGTTAAATTGTTAAAAAATGATTCTGAAGAAATGATTCTTAACAGCTCATCTAAGCTTAAATCAGGGTGCTCAATTTCGCATGTAGGAGCATTCCTAAATGCTTTTACCTGAATTCTTCTTAGATTTGTAGCATAATTCGAATCTATGTTAAGAGCTTTAAAAGGCTCATAAAATTTGTTGATAGCTTTTTCTAAGATATTTTCTTCTTCGTTTTTATTTACTAGCAATGAAATTTCATTATATACCTGAACAGGGTGTCCTTCTGTTATTTCTCTGTAATCAAATAACGTTTTGGGTTGCATTAAATAAGATAATATAAGCCTATCCGGTATATCGCAGTACGTTTTATCTTTGTTCTTTAAGAAATACCAAGCACCAATTGCCCTAGTATGAGTTCTTTTAACTACACCGATTACTTTCTTCTTTTCGATTAGTTTATTGGTTATCTCAACTGTTTTAATGAGCATATCTTGCAATTTCTCGCTAAGTAAGCCTAGTTTCTTTAACCTAAGCATACTATAGATGAAGCCAAAAAAGCTTCCATCAATTAAAACATAATCACACTTTTCAACTAAGCTTAGAGCACATTTTCTTTCAAGATAAGTTAAGATTAGACCCAAAGCTTTTTTGGCAACCTCTTCTCCTACATTTCTGTATATAATTCTTCCAGCTTTAGCATCATTATGAAGCTTTTTACCCTTTATTATTACATAACCGTAAGTATAAATCACGCATCCAGCTCCTATACTTTCTTTAGATGTCAAAGATTTACATCCATCTACAGCTCCTATCAATAAGCCTGATTTGTTCTCAGCAAATTCCTTAAAATATCTTTTAATTTCTTCCTTTATCACATTCAATTTATTGTTTAATGTTTCAATTTTTACTGAAATATTGTTGCTATCCATCTCTGCTAATTCCATGAATTGGTTTTGCAAATCAATGGATATTTTACTCCACTCTAATTCTTCCTTTATTTCCTCAAATGACATTTTGGGCTTTAAAAGTTATTAAAAGCGGAACAGGAAATATGTTCATATTGCCAGATATATAAAAACGGCCCTCTTCCAAATTCAGCAATGTCTCTGGGTTTATACCGAATGGTTGCAGCATTTCCTTTGCTCCACCTTGACCCGTTGCATCTAGTGGATGAATTTTTCCGTAGAAATTCGTGTTTAAGTTTCTTCTTATTGATGCATGTATTCCTATCTCACCTGCAACTCCTTGGGCTATTAAGGTTAGGCTTAAATCATGCTTACGGCCCGTTGCTGCCAATTGTCTAAGTTCTTCAACAACCTTTTCTTGAATTCCTGAGGGATTAAACGGTGCATATTGAGGAGCTTCATCTATTACAAGAGCTATTTTGAGCTTCTGTTCTTTCCTCATTCTTCTTTTTAATTCTTCAGCTACGCTCAAAAACAAGGATAGCTTAAGACTCTCGTTATTTGCTTCAGATAAATCGATTACCACGATTTTATTCTGCTTCAAATTATCAATTATTTCTGAAATTTCAAATTTTCCACCTATCAATGGATCAAAATCTTCAGGCTTTAGTCTCATTTTTGTTAGTTCAAAATGGTAGTCTTCTCCTTTATGGTCCTTCGATTTGTTTTCTTCTAAATAACTCAAGAATTTATTGAATGCACTGTTAGCATCTTTATATTTCATGAAGTCGTTTTCCAATAAAAACTTCATCGCAACATTCTGTAACGTCCTACTTCCAAAGAATTTATCAGTCTTGTTCAATAGATATTCGTATATAGATTCTTTGGATAACTTTATGGAAAATATAGGTATAACATATTCAAAATATTTTGCGTAGTCAGATCCATCCCAATCCAGTACAAGGACGTTATAATCATTTTTTAGATAGAAAGGAATTAAAACATGCCTCGCAAGCCATGATTTCCCTGCACCTGTAGTACCAAATATTCCTATGTGTTGATTTAAATGTGAACTGTCAACTAAAATTTTCCACTCATCATGGCCCTCTAAATATGCATCTAAATAAGAATAAGTCTCGCCTTTTAAAGAGTCAAAGGGATTTTCCTTAGGCAAATAGACTGGAGATCCTGGCTTAATTATTTTTCTATTCTGCTTTATTTTTCCATTTTCAATTACGCCTATTGTTATGAATTCAAATGAATAAACTTCCCTTGAACTAGGAACTTCCCCACCTATTTTAGCATAACTTAAAGTGGGTCTAAAGGAATTTGGATTAAGTAAGTCGTTGATGCCTTTTCCATTCCTTAGAATTCCAAAAACTTTCTCTCCAGAGTTATCTATGAAAGCTATTTCTTCACTTTTCACCTTTGTTTCGTATCCCTCAAACAATATAATCTCAACCCTCTCTGTAAATGATCTCGTAGCAACAATTCCGATTTTCTCCACAATATTAATTTAAATTTTATTATATAAAATCATTATTTAGTAATTAATTAAAAATTAAAGATTTTATTTCATGGAAATGAAATATTCTTCTTACTGAATTTTTTAAATAGTCTTATTTACATAAAATTATTTCATCGAATCAAAAATATTTTAATATGTTGAATAGATACTAAACATATGCTAATGATTGCAACTCTTGGATTTGACGAAAAATTCATTACGCGTGAACTTTTAAGAAGAGGCGTTGATGAAAATACAAAGCTTATAATTTTTACTTCAGGTAAAGAAGAAAAGACCGAGGAAGCCTATGCAACTATAGTTAAGCTATCAAAAACGATACCTTTTCAAGTTGATCGTAGGGATTTCGATATAACCGACCCATATACTGTTATACTAGAAATGAAAAGTATAATAAAGCAAGGGATTTCCCAAAATGTAGATAGAATTGTGTTTAATATCAGTGGAGGTCAACGAATTCTTATATTTTGCTTAATTTGTGCTATAATAACTACAGGTGTAATGGGAGAGTTGGTAATTCAATCAGAAAGCGGGACTTTCTATACAACCTTTCCAACAAGCATTTTATTCAATGAGAAACTTGATGAAATGGATAAACAAATTTTGAATTTTCTAAATAATAGGGGCAAGTCAAGTTCGAAGATAATTTCATCTGAATTAAAAATTCCACAGGTTACAGTTTGGAGAAGAATTAAAAGGCTACAAGAACTTGGATTGATTCAATACAAAAAAAGAGAATACTTTCTTACCGAACTAGGAAGAATACGCACTTAACCACGCTTAATTCTTCTATTTGTTTCAGCAAATATTGTAGCAGAAATTCCTAATACGATGGAAAATATAATTGGATAGAAAATTAACAAAACTATGCTTGGCAATCCACTGAGGTATGATAATAAATTTGCTAAATTCATTATGACCTCTGGTGAATAAAGTGCGAAAAGCACTGCGAAGTTAGCTACAATCCCTATCAAAAACCCAATCATCATAGCCTGCCTGTTCTTAAATCTAAATAAAGGTAATCCTGCTATTATAGCGGCATAAATATGCGGATAAAATATTAAGATTATAAAAGTAAGAACAATAGAAGATATTATTGCAAGTATTCTTGAAATTCTCATGGTTTCAAATACCATATAGCGATAATTCTATTCATCGTGTCGTTTAGATATTGAAGGTTAAGCCATATTTTTACTTGCGCGCTGAAATATGGGCTAAGTATGTTTTCTGTTGATCCTCCAGGGAAAACCATATAATACTTTCCATCCTTTATATCTGCAATCATTCTCAGCGAAGATCCTAAGGTAACGTAAGGAAAAGGCAATCGAATTATGTATGGAATATAACCTGGAGCTAAAGTGTAAGAATCTCCGTACATAGGATAAGGTCCTAAGGATAACGCCGGTATACCAAGTTGGCTGTAGAATTCAATGTAATGTACTTTACCCCAAGTCCAATTGCTTATATTATTACCCAATTTTGAAGAGATAAAGCTTACTGCAGCCGAAAATGCCTTTTTCACAAAATTCGAGAAGCTACCGTTAAACAAACTGGAGTTTGGTTCATATTTTGCTAAGTACAAGAACAATGATGGTATTATACTATCAGATTGTTCTGTGTAAGACTCAAGCCCTAAAGGTTTAAGAACTCTAGCTAAAGATAGATTAACCATCTCAGAAATTAAGTAACTGTATATTGTAGGACCAACCAATTCTGTAGAGAAGGTATAATTCCAATTAAATAGAGTTTCAGCTGCTTGTTTTTCTAATGAGCTCATGTTTTCAGTATTTAAAGCAGCCTTGATATAGGGCATTAACATGTAAGACCATGAATCGAAAAGACTAGTTTGAAGCTTAACCATATCTTGTATACTAACAGGAGTCTTGTTTTTCATATATAGGTAAATGTCATAAGCTCTGCCGTTTGATACCCAATAGCTCCCTATAAAAGGATAGGGATAGTTTATCCATGCATCTGGTTGGTTTGGAGCAAATGCGAACCCTCTTTTAGGATTAATTGTTTTAGGAAGATATTCAAATGGAACAAATTTTACAGGATCAAAGCTTGTTGTACTTCCGTTTAAAGGAGCTCTAGATCCTATTACATAAACAGTTTTATTATTTGGCAATTTCTCTTCTATCAAAGGATATAATCCAGCATCTATTATGCCAGCATCTTTATCACTTGCTATTGCAATATTCTGAGGCGGAATATTCCATAGCTTAGCTGCATTAATTAGATCCATGAAGCTCGAAGAATTGTCAAAGTAGAATTCAGACAAAATTGTAGTCATTGGAAAATTGTTTGCAGTCCAGTAAAGGCTTATTCCCAAACTTCCATTGGAATATACTAAAGGTCCATGCTTAGTATAGTAAACAGTGTAAGTTTTTCCCAAGATTGAATAATTATAGCTTTGCAAGGGTAGCCAGCTTCCATTATAATAATAATAGTTTCCATTCAATTTCTCTACATAAGCATTAGAAGAAGAACCAAAGGAAGTTGTTAGCCCCCATGCAGTATGTTGTGTATGACCTATCAATACTCCAGGTATTCCAACTAGTGACCATCCTGTTACGTTTATTCCTCCACCTATTAATTGAAGGTATATCCAAAGGGACGGGGCGTATAATGTTAGGTGAGGATCGTTGGCTAAGATTGGACTGTGTGTAGAACTAAAATTGGCTGTAATTATCCATGAATTACTTCCTTCGTCGATAAGATTAAAGTAAGGATCTGATATTGCATTAAGGCTCTTATTCATTATGTCAACAAGCACTTTATAATCTGATACACCTGTTGCCCAATTTGAATACCAGTTTAAGCTGAAAAGATATTGCGGAGATATTCCTTGGCTACTCAAGCCGAAATTTCCTATTGAACCATCACCAGGCATAACAGTCACGTTTTCATTGGTGAAATAAGGATATATCGGATTCAATAGGTTAGCCATAGTAAAGTTTGTTTTGGCATAAAGTATTGCAGACTCCAGCTCATCCCTGAATCCATGAGTAAGAGACCAAGCCATGAATTGTGCAAAAGTTAGCACATAATATGGACTGTATAAAAAGGGTTGTCTATTGATTAACTTAAATTGCAAAGGCAAATCTCTATAACTTAAAGAATTAATATATGCATTAACTCCATCAGAATAAGCTTGCAAATAAGAATATATTGTAGGATAGTTGCTTTTAAGATAATTCAAATTCATCATAGCGTTTCTAGGCAATCCTATCAAATCTACTGCCTTATCCGAATCGATACCAATCGGTCCAATCCAAGAACTTATGTTGCCTGAAGAAACTAAAGCAAAAAGTTCCATTTCAAATAATCTTTGACTTGCAACATAATAGCCTTGTGCAAACATAAGATCATGCATGTTAGATGCAATAATTTTTGCTAAACTTGAATTTTCTATCTCTATAGTAACGTTAGAAATTAAACCGCTTAATGAAAGTGTTTCATTCTTATAATATAGGTATGATCCTGTGCTCCAAACCCCTGAATAAGGATTTAAAAATATATAACTGTTACCGATGTAGGAAATAAATATCAATAATATTATTAACAACGCAAATATCCAGTTTCTCATTGTGTTTAAATAGCTAAAAATTTAAATAAATTTAAATTTTACTAAGCTAATTTTCTTTCTTCTTCTCTTAGAACGTCTATCAATGTTTAAGATGATGTTATGTTGCAATCTTCAAAGAAACGATGTCAAAATTATTAGAAGTTTCTTTCTTTGGTAGAAGGTATTTTTATGATATCTTTCCCAATTTTTAGTCTATTTTTTTTAAAAAATTTATGAAATTCAATAGAATCCTGCTTTGTTGGCTTTTCCATATATAGCTACGCATAGTTAAATCATCCTAATAAACTATTCCTACGAATATGTCTAGCACTTTAATCTTAATCTTGAGCTTTGCAAAAATAAGATATTCGATATTTGAAAAAAATAAAAAATTTTTAACCTTTTATATGTTTTTAGGCAAAGAACATAAGAATGCTATGGTAGTTAGCGCTATATTGTTTATGCTCTTTGTAATTAGGAGAATTGTTTGTATAAATTCGCTGTATATAATTTGAATTGTTTTAGATAAGGATAAGGAGCTAGTTTTTACGGGAGGATATAGATTTGTAACGTTTACAGCGAAGAATACATCAAGGTTACTGTTAGGTTTTCTTATCTGATCCACGCTTGTAACCCCTGGTATTACAACTTGTGTTAAAGGCTTTCCAAGGGCAAGCCATATCGGGTTTTTGCTATTTGCATCGGCAATTGCAGGATTCGTCGTTGTTAAAGCGCTTTCTAAGGCACTTAATGAATTCAAGCAATTAGCTGTAGCGTTACTCAATGAAGTTGGTAAAAATGGGACTGTAAATTATAGCTTTGTAAAGATAAAAAAGGGAGGTCAAAGAAGGTTTACTCAATATCCTTTGCAGGAAGAGATATATTAAGCGCAAGATATCATTCAATTCTCAGTGTAATCTTTGAAGTTCTAAGCAAATATTACGATGAGAAAACCATAAATGAATTTATAGAAAAGGTTGCAGAAGCTACTGTTTCAAGATCAAACATGGGTGCTAAGAATTTTTAGATAGACTAGGTTTCTATGTTAATTTTGAAGAATATGATGATAAAATTATAGTCGAAAGCAAAAACTGTCCTCTAATTAGGGTAGCTTATAAAAATCCATATTTATTATGTGAATTGGCTCATTCAACCCTGTTATCTAAATTATGCGGTTATAGTAGGGTGAGATTGGTGAAAACTATAGCTAAAGGGGATGAGAAATGTATGCATGTAATATATAAGACTTAGCTGACATCCTCATTGCCTAGGAAGTGTCCCTTTTTAGAAATTCATTGGTTCCCAGCATCGATACAGAGCTACATTTCTCATTTGCTAGAATTTATAGCTCAGAGCTTTTCCCATTTGATTTGGTTTAAATAAACCTTAACTAAAAGGGTTCTTGCTAAAATCTAGATTCTTAAGAATCCTTAATTTAATAATTGCCATGCTGAATGCTCCTCCTTAAGTCCCATTAAGCTTTGATCAAGCTTAAGAGAAATCTTTGAATTACCTAAAAATTCTTTTAAAATAATTAAAATAAAATTTATTCATCTCTGGCCTTAAGAAAGCTATGTTTTCAACATTTGTAAGTATTAATTTAATTAGCTTTAATATTCTGGCTATTTATTAGTTTAAAACTCAAATTATTATTATCAAATATGGTCTCTGTAAAATACTATGAAAATTTACCTTCAAATTTTCCAAAAGACGAGCTAGATATTTATAGGGTTGAAGAGTATGAAGATGGCTCATTATTAATAAGGTTCGATTTGCATAGAAATCCTCATTACATAAAAATAAGTTCAGAAGAAATAGAGGTTTATTCAAAATACTTAAAAGACGCAATTTCAAAAATAAATTTAGAAAGCTATAGTTTAAAATCATTTTTAGAAGAACTTATATATTACTTCATTGCGGCTTTAAACAATGAAAGATTAGAGTTGCTATCAAATTATGAGAATCTTCTCGATAAGATTGCTGAAGGAAAGTTAAAAACTACAGCTGAAATTAGGAAGCTCAGAAGAAAAATTGCTGAATTATACAGTGATGTGCTTTCTTTATATCATGTTACAAGAAAACTTAGCAAATTTGTTGATCATGATTTAATTACAAGAAATGAAAGCCTTGCCCTTTAGGGCCTGGATGAAAAGATTAAATATTTTAAAAAGATATTTTCTTCAAGCATGGCAACAACGCTTCTCCCCAGCTTGAACGAGGGCTTTATGGGACTGAGGGAGAAGCATCCAGTATACAGCAAACTTTTTATTTTATTTTTCAATGAGGATCGCCATTTTTTTGGGATTCTGAGAAATATATATGGGGGTGGTTTTCTGTGCCACCTTACTGCTCCTCATATGCGAGATGTAGCTACGAATCGATAGTGGGAACGATGAATCGCATTGAAAAGGGAACCCTCGACCTTTTCAATGCGTGGAGGAAGTCAGAGATGTTGAACTTATAGTTACAAGAGTTGAAGCAATCTTAACACGTTCTGCAGATCTTTACAACATGTATTTAACTGAGGTTCAAAATGAACCTAATGTCGTTATCAAAAAACTTACCTCAATTTCTTTCATATTTCTGCCAATAACTGCGATAGCGAGTCTTTATGCCGTTAACTTTCCTTCAATACAATCGAGTTTCTCTGATATTAGTGCCTTAATATTTACACTTCCCTTGATAGCTTTAGGAATAATTCTAACGGTATATTTAAGGAAAATAAATTGGCTTTAGTTAAGAAATTATTAAATTTTTTATTCTTAGAAAAATCGATATTTATTTTGAATAATTTTAAAAAGACCATTAATTATTCTTCACTCTTTATGAATTCCTTGACAATTTCGAAGGCTTCCTTTATAGAAATAAGTTTTGCATCACTCGCCCTTAAGGGCATGGAGAAGTCAGATTAAAAGCTCTCTCGTTCAAATTATTAAGGATGAATAGCAGAAAGGATTTTCACGCAATATCTTACACTCAGAAGAGGATTGAAAGTTGGTTTCAAGTTAAATTCTGTATTTTGGAACAGGCGGATTTATATTTAAGTCTAATATATTTAGCATGTGCGTATACCCGTAGAAGTTAGGCTGTATGTTAAAAGGAATGATTGCTTGGTCATGAAATCTTTGGAAGATAAAGTTTATCAGATAGAAAAAATAGTTCCAGGTTCACATATTTCAAATCATATAATTAAAGGCATTCTACCTGATAGGATTAAATTAAATCTTTTGAATAAAGGTGTTAAAATAATAACGATAGGCAAAGATAAAACTTGGGCTAGAGCTCCAAGCTGTTCTACCTGTAATTTGCTTAGTATGTCTGACGTCTTAGTCTTAGATGCTATTAGCTTAAGTCAAGATGAAATAGTATATCGAATGATTATTCCTTCAGCATTAATTTTAAGGGAACTTTTGAAGAAACTGAATGAAATGGGTTTTAAGCCTAAAGTTGTGGGAAAGAAAAATATACTTGAAGAAGATAAATCTAAGCTTACTCCTAGACAACTAGAGTTAATAATACTTGCTTATAAAAGAGGTTATTTTGATGTTGAGAGAAAGATAAGTTTAACGGATATTTCAAAAATGTTAGGAATAGCTCCTTCTTCTACACAAGAAATTCTTAGGAGAGCTTTAAAAAAGATAATCGCTGAATATTTAGTTAAGTTAGGAAATAGGGTTGTTGACAAATAAATAGAAATTCAATTATTTCGAATTTAACATAAAAATTAGAGATATAATATTATGAACGTTATGGAAACTATTCCTTAAGGTTGACTCTACATTTTTCTTAAAGCTTAGGTTACCCTTGTATCCTCAATCTGAAATATATTATGTTAATATATATAAATGAAAATAAATAAATTAAGTTTTTTATATCATATTATTAATAAAATATTAATAAAGCTTAAATACTTTTTTCTGGTGAAGTAGAGAAAAAGTGATTATAATCAACAAGTATCTTCCACTTCCACCATATTCAACTACTGAATTTTGGGATTTTGAAAAGATATCTCATATAAGATCTTTAGCTTTATTTGGAAAACCAAAAAGGATTTATGAAAATAGAAACCCATCTTTAAGGATTCTCGATAGGATTAATTTCATAGGTATAAAAGATTACAAGATTGATGAAGATCCAGTTTCTAACCTAAGTTGCTATGTTGCAAACATACGATTATCTTCACCCCTTTACTTGGGTGACATGTCCTATGGATCTTTGAGTGGAAATCCCAATATTGCTATAGCAAAAGTCGCAGATTTGGCAGAGATTTTAGCTGGAACAGGAGAGGGAGGATTGCATCCAGAGGTATCCAAGTATAATAGAATATTCATTCAATGGGCTTCAGCAAGATTTGGTGTAGATATAAATGTATTGATGAAAGGATGCGGTGTAGTAATTAAAATAGGTCAAGGAGCAAAGCCTGGAATAGGAGGACATTTACCAGGTTCTAAAGTTACTGAACCAATTTCATTAACGAGAAGAATTCCAATAGGTATAGATGCAATCTCTCCTGCACCCCATCATGATATATATTCCATAGAGGATTTAGGTCAAAGAATTGAAGCTTTAAAAGAAGCTACAGGAAAACCAGTATTCGTAAAGGTTGCAGCTACGAATTATATTCCTTACATTGTTTCAGGAATTGCAAGGATGGGTGCTGATGGAGTTATAATAGACGGGCATGGAGCTGGAACAGGAGCTGCACCAGCAGTTGTAAAGGATAATGTAGGAATACCTATTGAATTAGCGGTTGCTTCTGCAGATAAAATCTTAAAAGATGAAGGATTAAGAAAGAATTTTTCAATAATTGCTGCAGGAAGAGTATCGTGTGCAATGGATGCTGCAAAATTAATAGCTTTAGGGGCAGATGTGGTAAGTTTAGGAACCGCAGCTCTATTAGCAATGGGCTGTTTAATGATACACAAATGCCATCTAGGTTCATGTCCAGTAGCGTTAACAAACAAAATAGACGGAACAAAAATTTTAGATCTTGATTTTGCAACTAAAAACTTGTACAATTTTGTAAAAGGATTTAGTTTGGAACTTGCTAACATTTTGGATAATATAGGCCTGGCTTCCATAGAAGAATTGAAAGGGAGGAGGGAATTGCTTTATGGCAAAGGCTTGTCTGAAGATGTTTTAAGAATACTTGATATAGAAGGAGAATCTGAAGAATTGAATTTCAAGATGGGTGAACTATGGAATAAAAGAAGAAAAAATAATTTAAATGAACTAATGAAAAAGGGTGACGCAGTAATAAGTAGCATGGGTAGCACGGCACCTCCTGATGTTGAATTACCAGCGCGTATATTGGATTGGATTAGAGCTGATGGTGCCCAAGTAACAAGACCTTCGATTGATCCGTATAGAGAAGAAATTGATACTAGCTTTATCTTAAATAAAGGAAGAATAAAAATTTCCATACCTATAATATTTAACGTAATCGATGCTTTTGATGAAATAAGGAAAGCAATTTCATGGGCTTCATTAGCATTGTCTTCTTTAATATTTTCATATAATTCAGAAGAACCTTATTCTTCCATTACAGTTTCTTTAGATGGCAATGGAATAGCTAAATGGTCCAAGATACCTGAAGCTGGTTCTTATTTATTGGTCCCATCAAATGAGGGTATTTTCGATGATGTCTATGAAATTAAAGATATTTCTGGATATATTGTAGATGAGGATTTGGGAAATGACGAGTTAGAATTGATTGTTTCAGATTTGGATACATTTCTTAAGAAAAGAGGAATTAGGAATAACTTTGATATTATAGCAAAGTCTAGCAAAATAAGAGATGCAGGGGATGTTTTTAAACTAATAGCCTTAGGAGCAGATGCTGTAATATTATCTTCAAACATTTTTGAGATAGCCTTGGAGGGAAGCTATAGAAGCAATTTGAAGGAGAAAGCTTTCAATTTGATGATAGGTTTAAAGAGGGAATTAGCATTGTTGGCTGGAGCAGCAGGCATTTATAGTCTTCAATCAACTCTAACTGGAAATAGAGAGCTTCTTAGATCGATAAACTTGAATAAAAAAATAAGGGAAAAATTAAGGATAAAGCAAGCAGGTTCATTATGATCCATCCTTCAGGTTGCGGAGTATTGGGAGTTTTAAGGAAAGAAAATGCAGAAAAGATAGACGGTTACAAAATACTGAATTCTATTAACAGGGTTAGCTATAGAGGAAGCGATAAAGGTGCAGGATTTGCAGTATTTAATCTAGGCGAACAAAATCATTATATAATTAAAGCCTTTTATTTTGGCATTCCTTCAGAATTAGAAAAGAGACTTAAAGATGTAGGTTTAGTAATTGAGAATTTTGAAGTTGACTTCTCAAGTGATAAATATTGCGATTGTACATTTAAAATCAGCTTAGGAAACACGAAAAAAATAAAAAATGTTATCAAGGAGATCAACAAGGAGTTATGGAATGAAGGAATGAAAGGAAGAATATATAGCTATGGAACTTCTTTGAAAGTTTTCAAAGGTATAGGTTATCCTGAAAAAGTTGCTTATAGTTATAAAATAGAGGAATTAAGAGGGGATCTATGGTTAGCCCATACTAGACAGCCTACAAATTCTCCAGGCTACTATCCATACTGGTCACATCCTTTTTCAGGCTTTAATATAGCTGTTGTTCATAATGGAGATTTGAGTTCATTCGGGGCAAACATGGAATACCTTGAATCTAGAGGCTGGGAAGGTTTCGTTGGTACAGATAGCGAAGTAATCGCTTTCCTTTTTGAGGAATTGTTGAATGAAGGTTTAAGCATAGAACAAGCTGTGAGAATATTAATAAATCCTTCAAGGAGACAAAAAGTTTTGGATGACTTGACAGATTATCATTATAGAGGAGCAAGACTTGATGGACCTTTTACTGCAGTAATAGGTTATGAAGACGACCAAGATCTTTACTTAATTGGGATAGCGGACAGATCCAAATTCAGGCCAATAATTATTGGAGAGGATGAACACTACTATTTTATAGCAAGCGAAGAGAATGAGATAAGAGAAATAAGTCCCAATGCAAAAGTATGGCGTCTTAAACCTTGTTCTTACTTTATAGCTTCGATGAAGAAAAGTATAATTAATTATGGAAGAGATTATGAGGAAATTCAATCATTTTCAAAACCACCTACTTTAATTCCTGAGAAATATGACATATTAGCTATAAACATGAATTATAGAGAATTAAATCAGAAAATATCAGAAATATTGATGAATAAAGATGAAGCTATAATAGCTGGTGTTATGGGACATAGATTCATTGGAGTTAATTTGCCTAGATTGAAGATAAATCACAAGAAGTTAATTCTATATGGTGTTGTTGGAAATGCCATGGCGAATCTTAACGAATCCAATGATTTCTATGTTTACGGAAACGTAGCAGATGACGCATGTGATACCATGCATGGTGGTAAAGTTGTTATTTTAGGAGACGCAGGAGATGTGCTTGCTCAAACATTCCAAGGTGGAAAAATATTTGTAAAGGGTAATGCGGGTAACCGTGTAGGAATACAAATGAGGGAATACAAAGACAAAAGGCCTTACTTAATTATAGGAGGGCTTGTAGACGATTACCTAGGAGAATACATGGCTGGTGGGGTTATAATGGTTCTTGGAATAAACATCAAAGGTGAACCTGTAGGAAATTATATAGGAAGCGGAATGGTTGGAGGTAGGATATACATAAGAGGAAAAATTTCACTAAACAAAATAGGTCTTCAGCCTGATAAATTTGAAATGCTAAATTTCCTAAAAGCTCTATACATAGAAGAACTTATTGGTAATGATGAATTTGAAAAACTTAAAAATAAATCATATATTGAAATCATGGTATCTTTAAATGAAAAGGCAAAAATTTTTGCAAAAAAGTTATATGAAGAAAAATTTGGGGTTCCTAAAGTTGAATACAGAGACTTAAATGAAGATGAAATAAAAGAACTATTGCCAATACTGGAAGAGTATGAAAGAGAAACAGGAAATAAATGTTTGCAATTTTTAAACGAAAAATTCACTATCATAGCTCCGCATAAGAAAATTACTACTCTTTTGCCCGTTATAGAAGGTTGAGGGTTTCACTTCTAGAGAAGCTTATTAGTTTCCAGCATTTATTCGGAGCTACATCTCTCATTTGCTGAGCAATGAAAGAATCAGAACTTTTTATATTATCTGGTCCTGAATAAAAGGAGCCTTCATATAAAGGGTGGCAAACCTAAATCTGTTTCTATAAATAATCCTTCAATAAAGAGTAATAATGATATTCCTTCATAGTCCCATTAAGCTTTGATCGAGCTTAAGAGAAGTTTCACTGAATGTCTTAAAAATTCTTTTAAAAAATATTGTTTAAATTAATCTATCAAGTTCTGAATTGCTAGGCTTTCATTTCTTAGTAATTAAAATCGGTTCTTGGATAGGATCCAAGTATTTTTAGAAAAGTAGTTTTTTTCTTTAGTCCGTTCAAACAATCTATTATTTTTTCTTCATTTATATGCCCTTCAAAATCAACATAAAAATTATATTCCCAAGGTTTGCCCTTAATCGGCCTAGAAATTATCATTGTAAGATTTATATTTCTTATCGCAAATTCCTCCAAGGCTTTATAGAGTGCTCCTGGCTCATGTTTAGTTGCGAAAATTATTGAGGTCTTATCTTTTCCGCTAGATTTTGCTTCTTTCTTTCCCAATACTATAAACCTAGTAAAATTATTCTCTTCATCCGATATATTTTCAGCGATTATTTTCATATTGTATAACTCAGCAGCTCTTTTACTAGCGATGGCTGCTGCATCTTTAATGTAATTTTCAGAAAGCATCTTAACACTTCCAGCTGTATCATAGTATGGTATAGCTTCAAGGTTTAACTTTGAAATAAATTTTCTGCATTGAGCTAAAGCTTGAGGATGGGAAAAGACCCTTTTAATGTCTTTAAGAGTATTTTCATGGTAGCTAATCAATGCATGCTCAATTTTAACGTAAATTTCTCCAACGATCTTAAGATTCGTTATCAATAAAAGGTCACAAGCTTCATTTACACTTCCTTCTATACTATTTTCAATAGGAACTATTGCAAAGTCTGCTTCATTTTCAGCAACATAAAAAGTATCAGCTAAAGTTTTACATGGAATTATCTCGATATTTGTGCCAAAGTACTTAATAGCAGCTATTTCGCTATAAGCTCCTCTTTCACCTTGAAATGCAATTTTCATCTTAAATTAATAAAATTTAGGTTTTATTGGAAAATTTAAGCATTACCTTTCATGTTTCTTAAAAGTAGGCTAATTTCTATACTGATTAATTCCTTTCTTGCAAAATTATTAGATTAACTTTTCTTGTTAATGACATTAATCAATTTTAATTAAACATTTGATGAAAAATTTTCATTGCCTTAAAGATTTTTTGTTAAGTTTTTGACATGTATGTAAAAATTACTAAAACAACTGTTTTTCTGAGTGGGGATTCGTATAAATTACGAAGTTTTAGATAGAAAATTCAAATAGACATGCCATATATGAAAAACATGCACAAAAAAGATTATTTTTTAAAAATTTTTTCATCATACTATTGTAAAAAAAGCTACAGTACTTTATTACAAAAATATAAACGAGACTTGTGCATATTTGCAAGTCTTCGTAGAAATATCAAATACTATTCGGAGATCGAGTCGAAGTATTTTAAGGCCTTCCTCTTTTTCGCAACATTCCTATTCTTTGTTTTTCTAATAAGAAAAGTGCTAGCTGTTGATGTACAAAATTCCTATAGCTCCGGTGACACTGCATGGCAATTAATTACAGCAACCCTAGTAGGTTTACAGTCAATACCTGGTTTAGCACTGATGTATGCAGGTCTAGTAAATAAAAGGCATGCAATAAACACTGCTCTTATGGTATTTTATGCATTCTCAGCTACTACTGTAGTATGGATATTGTGGGCATATGGAATGGCCTTCGGTTATCCATTAATTAAAGGTTTCATCGGATTTCCTAAACCTTATACCGATTATATATCACAAGGAGCTCAAGCAATAATACCTTCAGCTGGCATAACCGCAAACTTTCCCATGGCAGCAATGGTCTATTTTCAATTGGTATTTGCTTCAATAACAATCGTAATATTAGCAGGCTCAGTTTTGGAAAGAATGAACTTTAAAGCTTGGCTTATCTTCGTTCCACTCTGGATAACATTCGATTATAGTTTTATTGCTTTCTGGATATGGGGTGGAGGCTTTCTATTCCAACTTGGGACTCTAGATTTTTCAGGTGGATATGTTATACACCTGAATGCAGGAATTGCAGCTATTGCTGCTGCCTTAGCAGTTGGTCCAAGAATCCATTCAAAGTATTTTCAAAGACCTAATAATCCATTGCTCGTTTTAGCAGGTGCTGGAATACTATGGTTAGGTTGGAATGGATTTAACGGAGGAGACCCCTTTGCTGCAAATACTGATGCAGCAATAGCTATCTTAAACACAAATTTGGCCACAGCTATAGCGGTGGTTACATGGATAATACTCGATACCATTTATTATGAAAGAACATCATTGATAGGTTCGGTGAATGGAATGATAGCTGGATTGGTAGCAATAACCCCTGCAGCTGGAATAGTTTCAGGCTATAGTTCAATAGTTATAGGGATCCTAGGTTCTTTTTTTGCATGGCTATCAATGAATAAAATTCAAAGAAGGTTAAAAGTTGATGATAATTTAGGAGTATTTAGTACGCATGCAATACCTGGTTTGACAGGTGGCATTCTAACAGGTATTTTTGCTGAGCCTGCTTATGCATCACTTTTTGGCATTAACGCTGTTGGTGCAATATACGGCAACATTTATCAGCTTTTAATTCAAATTCTTGCAGCTGGAATAGTAATTGCTTATAGCTTTTTAAGCACCTTAGGAATACTTCAATTAGTTAAATTAATAACTCCATTAAGAATGAAGGAAATTGAGGAAAAAATAGGCGATCTTGCAATTCATGGCGAGGTTCAATATGAAGAATTAATACGGTATGGTAATAGTGAAGATGTTAATTTAGGACATTCAAAAAACAAAAAAGAATAAAGTTTTTGTAAAATTAAGATAGTTTTATTCGATAGGTTAAACTAAATTATCTAATAACAATTTTCATGAGTTTCTTATGTATTACTGACCTCCCCACTACTCTAGCAGGTTTAGGGTTCCACTTCTAGAGAAGCTTATTAGTTTCCAGCATTGATTCATGGCTACATCTCTCATTTGCTGAGCAATGAAAGAATCAGAGCTTCCTACATTTGATTTGGTTTAAATAAACCTTCATTAAAAGACCGACAAACACAAAATCTGGACTCTAATAAGAAACCTTAATTTAATAATTGCCATGCTGAATGCTCCTCCTTAAGTCCCATTAAGCATTCATTCGAGCTCAAGAAGAGCGTCATTGAGTTTCTTAAGAGAAATTTATAAAATAAATATTGAAATCAATTCATTCTCCTAAAGCGCGAGGTTTTCATTTCTGTAAAGAATGATTGTTATGAAAATTCAGCGATGCATAGAAATAAAGATAAATCTTATTCTAAGAGAAGTGAAGGGTTAGGTTTAAAAACTACATAGGTAACAATAGGAATAAACGAAAAAATTTGAGGAAGCTGTATTAAATATATATTTTTAGGTTAAAATATTCCAGCCAAAAATAATATAGAAATTGCCCAAGAAGGTATTGCTAATGTGAACCAAACAGGAATGCTCCATGAAAAAACTTTGGCTCCATCTAGTATTCCTAAAGGTATAAGATTAAAAGCAGCAAGCCATACATTGATGAATAGTCCATAATAGCCCAGTAAAGCCAAGAAATAGAGACCGTAAAGATTGCCTGCTAAAAAAGCAACAAAGAATACAAAAGCTAAAATTAAGTTTGTTATCGGTCCTGCAGCAGAAATTATTCCGTTTTCTTTCTTTGATATACCATAGCCAAATATTCCTCCAGCAGGTATTATTACTGTTGCTCCAGGAGCTGCAAATATGAATAAGCCGAAGGAAATAATTGTAAACAATACTGCTAAAAGCAATCCCTGTATTGACATCCTAAACTCAGCCCAATGACCGTAAAATCTAGCAACATACTTATGAGCAAGCTCGTGAAGCACAAAACCTAGCCCAACTGTAAACAGGCTTATTAAAAAGAATAGATAAAAACTTCTAACTCCTCCCAAAATAAGGTACCTATAAGAAAATAAGAAGCTGAGCACAAACCATGATATGAGAATGTGTTTTGTTTCGGTTAACGATCTTCTTCGTCGCATATAAATACCGCCCGAATAATAGGACTTTATCCTTTTTGGTTCTCCAAAACCTTTCATATTCCCTTATTTTTAAACGGTAAAATAAAGTTATTCTTTTTTGTCTCATAGAAAAATTTTATTATTGTAGAACTTTTTTAAAATTTTTTGAAAAGATCGCTAATTTTTTATAAAATTTTAAAAAAACTATGCGTGGGGGGGGGGAAGAGTAGCGAAAAGCTTATATATTAAACGTTTTACATGTCTTCAACTTTAATATGAATGAAGAAAATTTCCATGAATATTTAAGAGAGTTAGCAAAAAGTTTGGAAAAGGAGAATTCAATAAAAATTAACTTTATTAAGGATGTTAAAGTTGTAGGAAAAAGCAACGTTTCCCATAAGATAGATTTCTTGATGTTCACAAAAGATAAAAATGTTTACATAAAAAATGTCTCTTCAACCGAGTGGGAAAAAGAAGCAATAAGGGCAACGGTTGAAGCTATTGATATTGGATCAAAAATATATCTTGTAACTAAAAAGAAAGATTTAGATTTAAATGAAATTAATAAAAAAGTGAATAATAATTTTATAGAATTCGTAAGCATTGATGAATTAAAGGGCAAAATATCAAAAAATATCCTATAATTTTAAAATTATCTTTTCTTATTTTTAAAAACCTTTATAACTTGTTTTCATTTTTTATATTTTTTAAACGAAAACATTATATAAATCCATTTAATACTAATTATAAATGGGGAAATCAAAGGAAAACAATAAAAAAAGCGCTTCAGAAAATAAAAAGGAGTTGCAACAGTTAATCAATTGCATTCTGAAAGATCTCCTTGGAGATAATGAACTTGAAGCTTTTTATTTCCATTTGAAAGTTAGAAAAAATGTTGATAGGGAAAATATAATCGAAAAGTTTGACGAATTTCTTTCATTCATTAAGGAAATCTTTAATGCATTGTCTGATCAAATTATAATTAGGTTCATAGTTGAAATACAGAAGAAATATAACGTGAAGCTACATACAATTGAAGATCTCTTAGATTTTGTTAAAAGGATAACTAGCAGTTAGGTTTAATATTAGATTAGACATTTTAATGGCAATGCCTTGTCATTCAATGAAATTGAAACATGATAAGGGTGTTAAGATCTCCTAAAATAATAGATATCAAGTGTAATGTTAGCTTTAGAAGGTTGATTTCTGAAACAATTTCAACATGGAGTAAGAAAACTCCTGATGAAATAGAGAGGGAACTAAATCAGGAAGAACTCATTAAACGAAGCAAAGACATAGTTAGTGCAGTAAAAGATGGATATTCATCGATCTTAGAGATGCCAATTATACATGTTTCTGTAATATTACCAAGAATATCAACGTTATCCTTGGTTTCGTTTCCTTTAGGTAGCAATTTTCTTCAGCAATCCTTAAGATATACTTTGCCTTTGATAAAGGAGCAACAGGAGAAAATGGTTGTAGCATTTATTCCTGAATCTTTAAAATATAAAGAGCATAAGATTGTGAATCACATTGAAAAATCTTACGCCATTTACAATGAAATTTTAAAAGAAATAGAAGTTCTTGAAACAAGGAAACCTGAGGAAGATGCAAGATATCATTTACCTTTATGCATTGGAACATTCATCAGCTGTAGCATAAACTTAAGCCATTTAGTAAACATGCTTTCAATAATAAGGTATCAAAAAGAAAACAAAATGCCTTATCCTTCAATTTGGGAGGATACAGTAAATATCATTTACAAGGGTTTAGATGAAGAATATTTTAAATTCATTGAAGATGTAAGTTTTTCGATAAAGTTGGGGAAGTTTTATCCAAACGCTTATCCTTTCATTTCATCTCAAATAGCAAGAAAGTTTGAAAAGGAATTTGAATCAAATGGTAAAAACGATGCAAGGCTAATTTCCTATAATATAGAGTCTTTAAAGTTATTCTCTAAAGAAGAAATCAAAGATCTAATTACTAGAGGTATTAAGGAAGGGAACTTCAAGGAATTTAATGATATATTTTTCCTTTTCGCAACAAAGGAAAGTATTGTAAGTAGACACCAAATAATTAGACATAGAACTGTACAGCAACAAAGCATTAGCATATACGATGCAAGCGAAAGAATGGAAATGATAATACCCCCTTCAATAAGGAGATTAGGGAAAGAAATCCAAAAGAAGTATGAAGATTTCCTTCAAGAATCTATAAGTCTTTACGAGGAATTGAAGGAAGAAAGTTATGATGATGCGATAATGATTTTACCTTCTAATCTTGCGTTAATATCCATTTTGAGATTGGACGGCTACAATGTTTTTAATTTCAGAGGATTCTTGGGAAACAGGTGTTGCGAACTTGCTCAATCTGAAACTCAGATTATTGCTAGTCTTATCAATTCAAAAATAAATGAAGTCCTAATAAACGAGGGCTTTAAAGAATTAACAAATATTACCCATGCAAATTGTTTTAAGTTAAGAAGATGTCCTGAATTAGAAGAAAGGGCAATATTCTGTACAATATTCAAATCTAAAAGCTTTGAAAAGCCTCTGTTTTCTTAATATTTTTGATCAATTCCATCTTAATGAAATGAATTTCAAAATATAGAGATTTTTTCTTAAACGTTGCTTAAAAATATATATACCATTTTGACACTCAAATAGTTATAACATTAATGAGCGAGAGATTAAACAAGCACATCGATTCTGACTATTCTCTGAGGTGGTTACAAAAGGTATATGGAAGGAAACAGAAGGATGTAACCAGGACTGTTCCTAAGGTAAAAAAGGCAAACATAATAAAAACTGATTGGCAACAGAAAGCAGTTGATTTCGTTAAGAAAGCTTTCGCTGAGTTAAATAATCCAGTAACTATAAGACAAATACATTATTATCTCGTCGGTCTTGATTTGCCAGACTATAGAAATGATTTAAAGCATTATAATAAGCTTGTTGATTTTATGCTAAAAGCTAGAATACTTGGAATAGTAGATTGGAATATGATTACAGAGACGGAATCATTGTACTTTGAACCTATATTATGGGGTGTCTCTAACATTGATGAAGCAATTCAAAAAGCAATGGAATCCATTCCAGCTATGGGTAAAGATCCATGGGAAGAAATAGGAAAGTCTGTATATGTTTTCACTGAGAAGCGAGAATTATTTGGACAAATAAATAGTGTATGCGAAAAATATTATGTTCCTTTAGTTTCTTTTAAAGGTTATGGAGCAGTATGGACAAGAATTTCAAGGCTTGCACCGAAGATAAAAGAAAAGCTGGATAAAGGTCATAAAGTATGGGCTTTAGTAATTAGCGATCATGATCCAAGCGGTCTGGATATTAACAGATTTTACATGGCTTTGCTAAAAGTTTTTCATAAATTTGATTTGGATGAAGTGAGAGTAGCACTAACGGCCAAACAAATTATAGATTATAACCTTCCGCCAAACCCTGCAAAAGAAACCGATCCAAGGTTTAAATGGTATAATAAAGTTTTTGGTGATGAAAGCTGGGAAGTAGATGCACTTGTAACAAAGGATATTAAAGAAATGCAGAAACTTTTGGAGAACGTTATTTTGCAAATAATGGGCAATGATAAAGCAAAGTGGGAGAGTGTTGTAAATGAAAACAAGAAGCTTGCTGATGAGGTCAGACAAAGACTCAAAGACAGACTGGGCGGAGGAGGAAACAATCAACAGGGAGGAAATCAATAAAAAATAGGTAAAACTTAAAAATATATAGAAGTGTGAAAAAGCAGTATAACAAAAGAAGAAAAAAAGACTCAAATAGAAATAGATTTATTGTATTGTTTGTCGCAATAGTTTTAGTTATCATAGCTATTTATTATTTATTTTTCCAGGGTCATTCTACAACTTCAACGGGCGTATATGCTACGAATCTAACTTATTATCCTAATAATTCTCCAATAACACAGGAAGGCAAACTTGTATTCATTTACGTCGGTGCTGAATATTGTCCATATTGTGCTGCAGAAAGATGGGCAATAGTAATGGCTCTTTCCCATTTTGGTAATTGGAGTAATCTTGAGCCAATTTATAGTGCCCCTCCCCAAATAGAGCCAAATTATCCAAATATTCCCACTTACACCTTTGTAAACGCAATATATAAAAGCGATAAAATCGTTTTTTGGGAAGTTGAACTTTACAATCGATATGGAAATGTTTCTCTTCAAAAAATGAATTCAATAGAGCAACAGTTGTTCAATACTTATGATCCTTCAGGTGGGATTCCATTTATCTCAATAGGTGGAATATACTTCAGAATAGGCTCAGGAGTTAGCCCTGCTTTATTCGTTGGACTAAGTTTTCAGGAAGTTCAGCAACAAATAAATTCTAAACAAGGGCCAATATATCAAGCTGTTTATCAGGAAAGTCAACAGCTAACCAATGCAATTTTAAATGTTCTCAACATTCTTTCAGGTCATGTGATACTTTTCTACGACAATAATTTTACAATGCATACTGCTTTTAATTTAAATTCTAATAAAGCTTATGAATAAACTAAGAATATCGATATTGGCTTTTTCTATTGTGGGATTTGGAGATTCAGCTTTCATAACTTTTTTCGAATCCAAAGCTTTAGCAAGTTGTAGCGTAAACATATCTCTTATAAGTTGCGAAAACGTGCTTAATACCCCTTATGCAAGCATATTTGGCATTCCATGGTCTTTATTAGGGATGATTTGGTTTTTAGCTTTCTTATTACTTTCTGCTACTAAATATGATAGCTTTTATGCCTACCTGACTTTCGTAGTTTTAGGAACCAGTTCTATCATATATTTGTTGTACCTTGAGTTTATTGTCGTAGGATCAATTTGTCTATACTGCACCGTAGCTCATATTTGTGCAATAGGTATTATACTCTCTTCAATATATCTAATTAGGAACTCATCGCTTAACAAAAAAGAATTAATCTAGATTGAATGAAATACAGAATTATCTAACTTAGCTTATAACCGAAAGCCTCTTCTATTTTATTTAAAATTTTAACATCGCTTACCATATAGGCTTTTTCCAATTCTGGGCTAAAGGGAACAGGAAGGGGTGGTGAGGTAACTCTTACAATAGGACCATCTAAGTAATCAAAAGCATTCTCCATTACTGTCATTGCTATTTCAGAAGCTATGCTGCAATACTTTACATCATCAGAGGCTATAACAACTTTGCCTGTTTTTTTGACCGAATTAACTATTGTTTCAACATCCAAGGGGACAAGTGTCCTTAAATCTATTATCTCAGCATTAATGCCTTTTTCTTCAAGTTTATTTGCGGCCTTTAAAGCTTCATGAACACATCTTGAAACAGCTATTATAGTTAAATCCTCTCCTCTCTTTTTTATTTCTGCTTTACCTAAAGGTATTGTGTATTCTTCTTCTGGAACATTGCCTTTACTCCTGTATAATACTCCGCATTCGATGAAAAGTACTGGATTATCATCCCTAATTGAACTTTTAAGTAAACCTTTTGCATCATAGGGAGTTGATGGTAGGACAACTTTTATTCCCGGGCTGTTTACAAACCATGAAGGATAAAACTGTGAATGCTGTGAACCATGTGCTCTTCCTAAGCTATACTGAGTTCTAATAACTATTGGTACCTTAAGTTGTCCACCACTCATAAATCTCATCTTTGCTGCCTGAGTTACAATCTGATCCATTGCAATCATAGCAAAATCCATATACATTATTTCAGCTATAGGTTTTAGGCCTCCTAAAGCTGCTCCTATTGCCGCTCCTACTATCGCAATTTCTGAAATAGGTGTATCAAGAACTCGATTTTCTCCAAATTCCTCAATCAAACCTTGAGTAACTCTATAAACTCCTCCGTATTTTCCTACATCTTCACCTAGGATTATTATTTTATCATTTCTTTTCATCTCTTCTCTCAAAGCTTCCCTTAAAGCCTCAACAAAAGTTATTTCCCTCATTATTCAACGTAAACTAATTTATAAAGCTCTTCGAGGTTAAGCAACTCACTTTCAAAAGCGAAATTTACAGCTTCTTCAATCTCTTTGGTAACTTCATTTTCTATTCTTTCATAATCTTTTTCATCCATGATTCCCTCTTCGATAAGTCTTTTTTTGAAAATTTTAATAGGATCTCTTTTTAACCATTCCTCTACTTCCTTAGGATCTCTGTATTTAGCTTGATCATAAACACCGTGACCTTTCATTCTATAAGTTCTTGCTTCAATGAATATTGGTCCGTTTAAGTTTCTTATCTCAGTTACAGCTTCCTTTGCCGCTTTATAAACGCTTACTACATCGTTTCCATCAACAACGATGACTTTCATATTATAAGAGGAGGCCCTTTCAGCTACGCTTCTTGAAGATAGACTTCTAGTTATATGTGTAAACTCTGCGTATAAATTATTTTCACATACATACAAAACAGGCAACTTCCAAAGGGAAGCTAAATTTATTCCCTCGTGGAATGCTCCTGTATTCGTAGCTCCATCTCCAAAGAAGCAAACAGTGGCTATTTTCTTGTTTAGATACTTGTTTGCAAGAGCAAGTCCTGCAGCAATCGGTATTTGGCTCCCAACGATGGCCGTAGCATAAATTAATCCATCTTCTAAACTTATAGCTGCATGCATCGATCCTCCCAATCCTTTACAAGTACCAGTTTTCTTTCCGAACATTTCAGCCATAAGCTTTTTTAAGCTTACGCCCTTTGCTATTGCATGACCGTGGCATCGATAACTTGTTATAACGTAATCTTCCTTGCTTAATGTGCTACATATACCTACAGCAACTGCCTCTTGTCCTAAATAAAGATGTGCAGGTCCTATCAAGGTCCCTTTTACGAGGAATAATTCCTCTATTTTTTCTTCAAACTTCCTTATTTCAACCATTTTTCTTAAAAGCTTTAAAGGATCGGTATCTATTTCACTCAAAGACGCACCCTGAACGTTTCTTATTTCCATGTTAAAAAAATATGTTCGATATTTTAAAATGTTATTCTATTGAAGTTTATATTTAGGCTTTGCAATACAATATGATTGTTATGGACGAGGTTGTCACCACTATAAACCTTTCAAGATATTTTGGTAATGTTGTTGCCCTTGATAATATTAATATAACAATAAATAAAGGTGAAATATTTGGTTTGCTAGGGCCAAATGGCTCTGGCAAGTCAACATTGATTAAAATTCTTGCTACTTTATTGCTTCCATCGAAAGGCGAAGCATATGTATTTGGTTTCGATGTTAAAACTCAATATGACAAAATAAGAAGGATGATAAACATTGTTGCAGGAGATGATAGGCCTGGCTACGGAATATTGAAAGTAAAAGAAAGCTTATGGTTTTTCTCTCAACTTTATGGTTACGGAATAAAGGAAGGATGGAAGGTTGTTAACTCATTAATTGAGAAGTTTAATATGCAGGATTTTGCAGAAAGAAGAATCAATAGATTATCTTCTGGAATGATGCAGAAATATAATTTCGTTAGGGGAATTCTCAATAATCCTAAGCTTTTATTTCTCGATGAGCCCACGATAGGTCTTGATGTTAATGCAGCTAACGAGATAAGGAGTTACATTAAAGAATGGATTAAAGAAGATGGAGAAAGAACTATTTTACTTACCACACATTACATGGCTGAAGCCCAACAACTTTGTGATAGAATAGCAATAATCCATAAAGGGAGAATTATAAAAATCGATACCGTTGAAGGCCTTCTTAAGTTAGTATCTAATGAACATGTATTTGAAATAAAGACTCCTCTAATACCTGAGAAATTAATGGATAGTTTAAAAAAGATTGAGGGAATTAAAGCATTGGATAGCGAAAGCGACGTATCTTCCTATACTACAAACTTGAGGATAGTAGTTTCTGACGAATCAATAATAGCTGATGTTATTAGCAGTATAAAAGCTTCAGGTACGAAAATACTTGCATTGAGCAAGGTTGAGCCTACTCTAGAGGATGTATTCTTGTATTTAGTAGGGAGAAAATTAAAATGATAAAAGAAATACTTAAGGTAGCTTATGCAAGAGCTTATGTTAGAATAAAAGGAACAAATAGAGACATAACTCATTACATAGCTGATGTTTTCTTACCTTTATTTGGTGTGTCTGCCATATTATTTGCATACAAAGCACTGAACGCTCCAGAAATATTTTTAGCCTCTGCTGCAATAGGCGCTTCAATGATGGCTTTTTGGTATAACGTTCTCTGGAGTATGGCTTCACAATTTTATTGGGAAAGAGAGCATGGAAATTTAACGTTATTCGTGGCAAGTGGGTCTCCTTTGACAGGGATTCTTTTGGGAATGGCTTTGGGCGGGGCTTTTAATATGACTTTAAGAGCAAGCGGTGTACTTATACTTACAATAATATTGTTTAACATTAAATTGAATCAAGCCGCAATTTTACCTACATTTTTACTTTTTATCCTAACACTGACTTCGCTTTACTCTTTGGGGATGATCTTTGCTTCGTCATTTCTTAGATTTGGTAGAAGCGTTAGCAAAGTGAACGAGCTTTTGGGAGAACCTATACTATTTCTCTCAGGGGTTTACTTTCCAATTGGAGTTTTTCCTTTAGCTATACAAATATTAGCTTCTTTTGTTCCACTTGCTCTTGGTATTGAAGGATTGAGAGAATTATTGGTTTTGAACAAATCTATGAATGATGTGATATGGATTTATTTGCTTCTTGTTTTTCTAACATTTCTTTTTTCATTTATTGCGATTAAGTTGCTTAGAAAAATGGAAAAAGAAGGAAGATCAAAAGGAACTTTGACCTTAAGATGGGAGTAAAATCATTTATTAGAAAAATACTATCTCTAGTTTGGCTTTCCTATAAGATCGAGGCCAATTGGACAAGTATAGGTAACTATTTAGCTTATATTACGGTAAGACCGACTTTCACATTGTTACTTATGATTTTTATTTTTGTCGCGGTCAGAGGAAATCAGCAGTTCGGATATTTTATACTAGTAGGTCAGGCATTCTATAATTTGATTGGAAGCGGTATAATGGGGGTAGCATATACGCTTTGGGATGATAGGGAACATTATAGAATGCTAAAATATATGTATATAATGCCTGTAAATTTTTCGATATATCTTGTAGGAAGAGGACTTTATAAATACATAGAAGGCATTCTCCCTTTAGCGATATCGTTCATAATAGGATCTATAATAATCAATGTTCCATTTACGGAATTACACATTCAATGGTCTCTTCTAATTTTAAATTACCTTTTAGGATACGTATGGATTGTTGCACTTGGACTCTTAATTGCTTCATTAATGTTTTTTACCACCGAATATGGATGGATTGTTATAGAATCTTTAATGGCTTCATTGCTACTTTTCGGTAATATTATATTTCCTTCAGATCTGTTGCCATTTCCTTTAAATCTGATTTCCAACGCTTTGCCCATAAAAATTTGGATAGATCTAAACAGGGAATTAATAATTGGGGACCTTAATTATTTCAACTTCCAATTTGTTGAATTGGTTATAATGTCTTTTTCATATTTGATTGTAGCACTTTTAATTTTCAAAGAAAGTGAAAAAATAGCAAGAAAGAATGGATTGATAGACATTGTCACAACGCATTGATGCGGGGGGTGGGATTTGAACCCACGCAGCGCTTACGCACAGGATCTTAAGTTTGGCACCTGTTTTGGACCTGCCCCTTTGTCCTGGCTCGGGAACCCCCGCCTACTCTAAAATTATTATATTCTCAATATTATAAATTAAATTGTAAATGCCTCGGTAGCTTAGCTGGTTATAGCGCTGCACTGGTAATGCAGAGGTCGCGGGTTCAAATCCCGCCCGAGGCTAAATTTCGTCTTAGAGTAAGTTATAATTTATTTATAAATATTCTATAACTATGTTATAATGCTGTTTCCTGAAGAGATATTTGTAAAATTTTTCTTACCAAATATAAGAATAGTACTAGCGAATGAACTTAGTAAAAAAGGCTATAGCCAAACTCAGATTGCGGAAATTTTGGGCATAACTCAGGCAAGAGTAAATGGATATCTTAAATCAAATTACAATCAAGCAATCGAGGGTCTGCAAAAAATTGGAATTGATAATGAAGATTTAAGGCTGATTCTTGATAATTATTTAAGCGAAGAGAGCATAAATAAATTTCATACTTTAAGAATTTTATACACTTTTTGGCAAAATAAATTAATTAGTGGAAAAATCTGCAATTTTCACTATAAGGTATCAGGATTGGATTCTACTTGCACTATTTGTTTAAAACAAGATTTAGCAAGCGACATGATTGAAAACCTTAGAATGAAGAATGAATTAAAGGAGGCATTTAAAATTTTAAGTTCCTCACCTTTCGTATTCAAAATTATCCCACAAATTAATACTAACATAGTTTACTCAAAAAAGAAGGCTGAGAAGATACAGGATATCATGGCTTTTCCTGGAAGAATAATCAGATACATGAATACTCTTAAAATTTTAGGTGAACCTGAATTTGGAGTGTCTACTCATTTGGCAAAAATGCTGTTGCTTGCTCATCTAAAGAATAGTTCAATAAGATCCTGTACTTACATAAAATACGATGAAACCATTCTTAAAATAATAAAGAAACTAGATTTAATATTTGATTTTAATTTATTAAAGGAAAATAAAGAAGACCCGGTTGTGTATTCGTTCAAAGAGTTTCTGAAAAGCAAAGATCCGCCAACCATCCTGATAGACGAAGGAAGAAAGAATTATGAGCCTGTTTGTTACATATTCGGAAAGAATCCATATGAAGTTGCAAAAATAGTTCTTCTTATCGCTGAAAATTACACCTTAAATTTTTAGTTCTGACTGTATTAAAAGAGTTTGAAACAAAGAATAAAAATAAAGTGGAAATAAATGCAAAGATCGAAGTAATTTTTAGACTATAAGATATCAACTGACCTCCTCCCCACCCTAAAAGGTTGAGGGTTCCCTTTTAGAGAAGTTCATTGGTTTCCAGCATTGATTCGGAGCTACATCTCGCATCTGCTGGACAGTCGGGAGGATCAGAGCTTCCACCTAATCAGGTTTTAAGAAACCTTCATTAAAAGGGTTGCTAACTAAAATCTGGATTCTATAAAGAATCCTTCATTTAATAATTGCAATACTGAATGCTCCTTCCTAAGTCCCATAAAGCCCTCTATCGAGCTTAGGAGGAGCGTCATTGAGTTTCCTAACACATTCTTAAATTTTAATTATTTAAGCCTTTTCATCCCCGCTCTTAAGGGTGAAGCTTTAATTTATATGTTCTTTCATTATCGTCTAATTAAATTTGAATACATTTATTATTGGATTGCTTTCAGCAACATTTTACTTTATATTATCAATAGCGTCACCTTTTATGAGTAGAATCGGCGATAAAAATGGAAAACCGTTGCAAATGATAGCGTTGGATTGCTTTCATGGTTTATTTCTCTTCTAATATTAGCCATTGGTATACTTGAAAGGAACATCATTTTAATATCGATTGGGATTGGTTTAGGAGGATTTGCGTCGTCCTTTTACCATCCCATGGGTGGTGTTGCCATTATATTAAATGTATTTCCATCATTTATAAAGTGAGATATTGAGGTTAAAATAAGGACTCTTTTTTTCATTTATTTGCAATAGCCTTAACTTCAATATAATTTTTCAATTTATTTCTTATTCTTGCAAAAGTGCCAAGAAGAGTTTTGGCTTCTCTTTTAGAAAGATATGCTCTATCCAACAGTCTCTTATAAACTATCAAACTATGCTCAAGCTTAATACCTGTTAAATCACACAGTACAAGCAAATCTCTTAAGAATTTGAGAATTTCCTCCTTATCTTTTTTATCAGCAATTTCGTAATTGATGGTTCTTATGTTTTCATTTCTTCTCATTTCATAAAGGAAAACAGCAACAGACATCGCGAGATTCATAGAAGGATACTCATCTGAAGTAGGTATGAATGTTAGGATATCGCATTTATCTATTTGTTCATTTGTTAAACCTGTTCTTTCGTTTCCAAAAAGAACTGCTATTTTTCCTTTTGTAACATTTTTTATTTCATAAACAGGTATTCCCATTCTTCTTAAATTTCTCTCATTACCTATGTTGGAAGTTGTTCCTATTACGATATCTATATCTTGAATTGCTTCATCAATATTCTTGCAAATTCTGGCTGATTTGATAATGTCTGAAGCATGAGAAGAGTATTTTATTGCTTCATCTCCAAAGGATGCTGGATTTACGATATAGAGTTCTTTAAATCCGAAGTTTTTCATAGCTCTTGCAACTAATCCTATATTAAATTCATAGGTTGGTTCTACAAGTACTATTCGCACTTCAAAAAAATTTAATTCTATAAACTATATATAACAATTAGTTAAAATTATAGTATCATATGCCTTTAAGACCTGGAAGATGCTATAGTAAGCTTGACACAATGCCTTATACTAGAAAAGAGTATATACCTGGTTTTCCTCCGCCTAAAATAACCAAATTTGATTATGGAAATTCTAAAGGCGATTTTCCTGTTAAAATTTCTCTTTATTCATTAGAAGATGGACTAATAAGGCATAATGCATTGGATGCTGCAAGAATTATTGCAACTAAGACTATGGAGTCAAAGGTAGGGGCAAATAATTATCATTTAAAGGTCATCAAATATCCTTTCCACATAATTAGGGAAAACAAAATGCTTGCTATGGCGGGTGCTGATAGATTGCAAGAAGGCATGCGTTTATCTTTTGGAAGACCTATAGGTACTGCTGCGATAGTTGATAAGTACGATAAAATAATGTATATAAGATGCGATAAATCTTCAGTTGAACTTGCAAAATTGGCCCTTAAAAGGGCAGCTTCAAAGATTCCTGTTAAAACAAAAATAGTTATTGAAGAAGGAAATTAATCGTTTATAAGACTTTTAATTCTTTTTAGAACTCTGTATAAATCTTCTGAATGAATTACCTCATCACAAATCTTTAGCAATCTTTCATCTTTAGGATTAAAAGCTATACTATAACCACATAATTTTAACATAGGAACATCGAACTTTGAATCACCTATACCTATGCAAACTTCTGGTTCTAGATTAAAATTCTTTAGCACTTTTCGCAAAATTCTTCCTTTATTATGCGGTTTCACGTTTATTCGGAACTTTCCACAAACAACTCCATTCTGAAAAATTATGTCATTAGCTACGTAAGCATCAAATTTGAATTTTTCATGAAGGTATTCAAGTAAAGGAGTAAGACCTCCACTTATTGCAATGACCTTTAATCCTTTTTCATGAAGATATTTAAATAGTTCATCGCTTCCTTTTCTTATTTCAACACTTCTTATTATTTTAATGAATTCTTCATACCTGGTCCCCTTCCAAAGGGTTATATCTCTCCTAGCCCATTCAAAGTAATCAATTTTCCCGTTATGATAAAGATCATAGTTTATCTTCGCTTCCTTTACCACGTTGAGTTTTTCATGTATGTACTGCCATACGCTATCTATTTTTGTTAAGACTCCATCAACATCTGTTACAAAACACTTGAATTTTCTTTTATTCAATTTCTTCCTTTAAAGAACCCTTCAAGGTAGCTTTTATTTCTCTTTCTCTGTATTTGTTTCCAACTTCATCTAAATATTTCAAAATCTCTTCACCGTTGGAAAATTTAGCTTTTTCAAATAATATCATTTTCTTATATGAATCTTTTTCCTCGATTAATTTACCTTCCACGTATCCTCTTAGTTTTGCTATTGTATCAACTTCACCTTCATTTAAATCTGTGTTAACGTAGAATGTATAAATTTTTGTTAAACCATCTTCAAAAAATAACCAAACAGTTGCTAAGCATGAACCTGTTTCCAAATACATTTTTTTAAGAATATCCCTATACCTTAATTCACCAATCGGTTCAGGGAATCTTTTTAAAAAGATTATAGTATCTTTGCTCAGATCTTCTAAAAGCTCATTGAGTAAATATCTTGCATCTTTACTTTCTTTAATTATTTTCATCTTTATTTTATTAGCAATAGAAGCTTTATATCCTTTAAATGGGCCAGGTGGGATTTGAACCCACGATCTTAGGCTCCGCAGGCCTACATCCTAATCCGCTAGACGACTGGCCCGTTAATATAAAATTTATTTTTACCATAAATTATATTTGAGGCTGGACCCGTAGCTTAGCTGGATAGAGCGGGAGCCTCCGGAGCTCCAGGCCTGGATTCGAATTCCAGCGGGTCCGTTTTTAATCCAAACAAATCTTAAGTTTCATTTCAAATTTTTGAAATAAATGTTTAAATGCTTTCAAAATTATTCACAAACTTAGTATAGTGGGATTACAGCAACGTTTACAGCTAATCAGGTTCATTCTAGATAATAAATTAAAAATTATTAATCCTAGGATAGAATCTCATTCAATAAAATATGATATTCTGGAAAAAGTAAACATAAAGGAATCTAGGATACTTGAGGAATTGGTTTCTGAAGGGAGCTTAAAGAGGAAAGTTTTTGCAACTATAGTTAGATGCCCAGCTTGCGGTTCGTTTTTTATAAGCAGTTTTTATAAATGTCCCTATTGCGGTTCTTTGTTAATAGAGCATGAATCAATAGTTACACATAATTCTTGTGGATATACAGGAACTTACTCTACATTTAAACATGATGAAAAACTTGTTTGTCCAGCATGCAAAAATGAAACAAATAAATCTGAAATATCCATAAGAGCAAATGTTTACGCATGTAAAAGCTGTAACAGAAATTTTCTTGAAGGAAAGATCATTCATTATTGCAGCGAATGCGGAAATAAGTTTGAGCCTGAAACTACCTTAGGAAGCATTGAGACAATTTACTCCTATGAAATGGATGATAAGTGTTGGGAAAAGGTAAATAGAACATATAAACCATGGATAGAAATATACGATTTCTTGTTAGAATTGGGCTTCAATGTAAAGGATTTATCTAGAATTAAAGGTGAGAGCGGGGTAGAACATGATTTTGATTTAATAGTTGAAAAGGGAGAAAAATACATTGCATTTTCTTATACAAGTAAGATAACAATGGAAGATATGTTAAAATACTATGTAAAAGCTGTGGATATTAAAAATACTTCAATTTTTATTGTAACAGATGACGTTCAAGATAAGTATATTGACGAAGCAAGAAAGAAATACGGAATAAATATAATATCATTGCAAGAGAGCAATATCATAAAGAAGTTAGAAAGACAATTAAAAGAATTGAAAATAATAAATTGATATAAATAATTTAAAACCGTTTGTTTATTACAAGTTATTCTTTGGTTTATGAAGAGAAATATTCCCCTTTAGGCCATATTTATCACAGACCAGTAAGGGAGTCGAATATGATACTAAACGTACTCAGCGATAATATGCATCTAAATCGGGCTCAGAAGAAGCTTCGCTTAGCTTTCTGATAATATTAAGGAAATTTAAATTCGTGATTGGTATCCGTTCATCTATGATGACTAGAATTTTCAACGCTCTTACTTCTTCACTGCTCTAGAAGGGTGAGGGTTCACTTCTAGAGTAGCTTATTGGTTTCCAGCATCTATTCCGTGCTACATATCTCATTTGCTGGACAGTCGGGAGGATCAGAGCTTCCATTTGATCAGGTCCTAAATAAAAGGAACCTTCATTGAAAGGGTTGCTAACTAAAATCTAGTTTCTAATAAGAAACCTTAATTTAATAATTGCAACGCTGAATTTCTTTAATAATTCCCATTAAGCTTTGATCGATCTTAAGAGAAGCGTTGCTGCATTTCTAAGAGAAATTTACAAATAATATTTAAGTCTTTTCATCCATACCCTAAAGAGCGACACTTTCATTTGTGTAAAGATTTTTCGATTTATGTCACTAAGAAATCATCCTTTTTACGCAACCGAGGAGATTATTAGCTTGAAATAGTTGATTGATAAATGTTTCCTCTGTTCGTAACAATCTCTACGTTTGAATTGGAGAAATAATTAGAAGAACTAATTGGAATTTGTATTAATTTAATTGTTCCAGGAGATATAAATAGGTTCGTGTTATTAATAAAATACTTAGTAGAATTAAACAATATAATTTGAACCAAATTTGAAGTGAAAGGAGAGTTATTCAATACATATATGTTTAAATAATTGGGCGGATTACTTATTATTCTAAACGAGATAAAATCAACATCTAATTCCGTACTGACGTTAATATTAATACTCTTAGAAGTTTGTATCTGCAATTTAAGCTGAATTGTTACATTTGTTTTGCTGAATGTGGTATTACTTAGACTTAAGCTTACAGAATCAAAAACAAATCCAGTATTGAATAAATACCTACATGATGATTCTTCTGAGGAGTTTGAATTTAATGTTGTTGACACTAAATTTATATTTGATGAGTATAAAGACAAGATTAAGTTAAAATTTTTAATACCGCCTTGAGGAGTACAATTTAGCTTAAGATCATATATCAAGTTAACCAAAACTAAATAATTAGGTTTTTTGTAGAGTTGATTAATATTAAACGTAAAATTAACACTTAAGGAGTTTATTAAGGTATCCCTATTCTTGCTTGTAATTGTGGTGGTGTTTGTTAAAACAATATATCTGTCATCAAAGGGTTTGTAAACATCATAAAGAGCATAACTTGCACTTTCATTTTTGGATACGCCCATGTTGACTGGAAGATATTCATCATAAGCTGCAAGAATTATATCTAACTTTTCTAAGTTATTTTGTGAAGTATTTGAAACCTTACTTAAGCTTGAAGAAACAAAATTTACGATTTGATTTTGCATATAAAAGAATGCACCAAAGAAAGCTAGCATTATTATAAGGAAAATTAAACTTCCTATTACTGTGCTTATGCCCCTTTTCACCAATTTTACTTACGATTATCCATATAAAAAGTCATTTTTTCTATTTAAAAATATTTATAGGTTAACATTTAAATATTTCAAAAACTTTAAATAATCAATGGTAAGCATTTTAGCAACACCTGCCCCTTATGTGCTACTAGGTCTAGTTTTGTATTATATTGCATACAGGCTATATTCAAGATGGATAGATAAAAGAGTTTGGGATCCCGATCCTAAGAGACCAACACCTGCTACAATGTACATGGACGGTGTTGAATACTTTCCAGTAAATAGATATGTATTATATGGTTTTCAATTTAAGAGCATTGCAGCATTAGGACCAATAGTTGGTCCTGTTTTAGCAGTTCAATACTGGGGATGGCTTCCATCTTTGCTTTGGATTATAATAGGTGTGATTTTCATTGGATGGGCACAGGATTACAGTGCAATGATGCTTTCGGTAAGAAATGAAGGAAGATCTTTTGGTCCAATAACTTACAATTTAGTAGGTAGAAGGGCTAGATCAATACTTCTAAGTTATCTTTTCATATATTTCTGGTTATTAACTGGGGCATTTGTATATATATTAGCTACGGCTGCAAACGGATTTGCAGGCACTTTTTACACGATATTCGCAACATTGCTAGGTGGTGTCCTTCTTGGTCAACTAGTTTTCAAAGCAAGATGGAATATATTCTACGCTACAATACTTGCGCTGATAGTTGTTGTAATAGGATATGTTATAGGCTACTTAGTACCTTTCCCGCCATCCAACTTCCTTGGAACATATGGTTCTATAATGTTCTGGGCTATAATTTTTGCAATAATATTGGGTATTGCAGCAATAGTTCCATTACCAACCCTAATTCTTCCATTTAACTATCTTGCTTTCTTTCCTGCAATAACATCGGTAGCACTTGTTATTCTATCTGCATTATTATCACCTCTAACAGGTATAGGATTTACTAAGAGTGCTTATGTAGGATTTACAGCAAGCTTTACAGGTTTTCCATTATGGCCGCTTTTATTCGTAACAATAGCGTGTGGAGCAATTTCAGGTTGGCATAGCCTAGTTAGCAGTGGTACTACTTCAAAGCAAGTTGAAAGTGAAATAGATGCTTTACCTGTGGGAGGAGGAGCAATGTTTACTGAATCAATAGTAGGTCTATCATCCTTTGCAGCAATATCAGTGGTAGCTGTTACAGCACTTGGCGCAAACGGTTATGTAATAGGTGCAGCTACATTAGCTTCAGGATTGTTCGGAAAGACACTTTACAATGCTTTCGTGCTTTTCTTTGGAGCTTTCCTACTTTTCATGGGTGTTACCGTTGAACAGCTAGTAATTAGATACTGGAGACTAGTCTTAGCTGACTTTGTAGAGGAGAGAAAGGGCGCTATTAAAATATTAGGGAACAAATATGTTGCTACAATAATTGTTCTTGTTCTATCATTAGCATTAATCGCAACGTTTACCTTTGATTATATCTGGGAATACTTCGGAGGAACAAATCAATTATTTGCAGGCTTTGCTTTACTTTTAGTCGCAACCTATCTAACAAAAGTTAAGAAACCTAGTTGGTATACTTTGATTCCTGGCTCATTCATGTTGGTAACAACAATTTCTGCAATCGCTTACACAGCTTATCTATTTATAATGCACTCATTTAATACAGCTAAGCCCTTAACAGCTCTTCAACAGCTATTCTATACGTATCTAACAAGTATAGGAGTAACTCCATATCCTATTGTCGCAACTTTCGATGTAATAGCTTTTATCGTAGGTGTAGCACTCGTTGTATTAAGTACTGCAATGGGTTACTATCTATATAAGTCAATAGTTGCATATAGAAGAGAAGCGGGAGTAACACAGCCAATTGGTGGAAAAACAACAATGTTCAAGCCTGGCGAAGATAAATGAATTAAATATTTTAATTTTTTTTTGATTATTTAATTATTGCAGATATGATTTTTAAGAGGAAAGAAAGTAATGAAGAAAATAAAAAGAAGACAAATCCTTTAAAGGCTTTCATGTACGGTTTCGCTTTGCATGGAAACGTTACTTACATGCTAAGAACAAGAATGTACATGGAACATTTATTCATGCTTATGACTTTAGGCGATATGCTTGGTTTTCCTATCCTACCACCTTATTATTCATTAAGACTCCTGCCCTATATGGTTCCAAATATTAAATCCTGGAAGATGAGGATGTTAAGAGAAAGAGATATTACAGATTTGATTTCAGGATAAAATGGCTTTAGGGGCTTTCTTAGAAAAAAATCCTCAGCTAAGAATTTTAATTTTTGCAGGTAAAGGAGGGCTAGGTAAAACAACATGCAGTGCAGCAATATCTTACCATTTAGCTTCAAAAGGTAAAAAAGTTCTTTGTTTTAGCACGGATCCTCAAGCTTCATTGAGTGATATATTTGAAATAGACGCATTTGGTAAGGGTATCATAGAAGTAACAAAAAACTTGTTTTTAATGGAGATTGATGCGGATAAGAAAATAAAGGAGTATCAAGAAGAAATTAAGAATAAAATTAAGCAAATGTATTCTTTAGAAAAGATCCCAGAAGAGATCGAAAATTACATAGATTCTGCTTCTGCTGAACCTGCTATGTATGAATCTGCTACATATGATGCCATGGTAGACGTTGTAAGCAAGGGTGAGTTTGATTATTATATTTTCGATATGCCACCTTTCGGTCATGGAGTAAGAATGATATCCATGGCTGAAATTCTTAATCTTTGGATTGATAAAATTTCTGAAACGATGAAAGAAGCTGCTAAATATGAGGAAATAATTGCTAGAATGAAAGGTGAAAAAACCAAAGAAAATGAAATCTTAAAAGAATTAAATTATATTCGAAGTAGAATAAATTCATTCACTAATCTAATAACAAACAAGAATACAACAGGATTTTTTATGGTAATAACGCCTGAGAAGCTAAGTATAGATGATACAGAAAGAGCATTAAAAATGTTTAGAGAATTAAGAATGGAACTTTCAGGAATAATAATAAATCAAGTTTATCCTATGGAATTGGTCAATAAAAACATTCCTGAACTTCTTAAGAATAAAATAAAATTGCAAATTGAATACTTAAGGGAAATAAACCAAAAGTTCGGAGAAAAAGTTGTAGCAGCAATTCCCATGTTTGAAAGGGAACCAAAAGGACTAAAAATGCTTGAAAATGTTTCCAAATATTTAGCATCGATTGATTATCACATTGAACTATTGAGTAAAATATGAGCATAGCTAAGATATTAAGCGAAGGACCTAGGTTTATTTTCGTAGGAGGCAAAGGCGGTGTGGGTAAAACTATAATAGCAGCGGCTATAGCGTTGTATTCGTCAAAAAACAATCAAAAAACTTTACTTGCTTCATTGAATCCAGTTCACTCTTTAACTAACCTATTTAAGAAAGACCTTACTTCTGGAAAAATTCAAAAAATAAGTAAAGACTATGAACTTTATGCGGTGGAAGTTGACATTAGCGATGTTGTTGATAAATACAGAGAAAATGTTTCGACAAGACTAAGAGAATTTCTTAAATGGGCTGAAATACCTTTGGATCCAACGCCTTTCATAGATATAGCAACAACCAATCCAGCCTTTCAGGAATCCGCAATGTTTGATAAAGTAATGGATATGATTTTAATAGAAGGCAAAAATTTTGATAGAATAGTTTTTGATACAGCTGCTGTTGCAAACGCAATCAGATTACTTTCCTTAAGTAACATATACGGGCTCTGGTTAAAGAAAATGATCGAAAGCAGAAAGGAAGCTCTTGGATTAAGAGCTCAGCTTTCTTTCAGAAAGGATGAAGTTATGAAGGAAATTCAAAAAGATCCTGTCATGAATGATCTTATTCAACTCAATGAAAAGTTTTCTAAAGTTAAAGATATCCTTACGAATCCATCTTATACAAGGTTTTTCTTTGTAACTTTACTTCAAGCATTACCAATCTCAGTTGTTATAAGATTTATGAATAGTGTTAAGTCATACAATATTCCTGTTGGAGGTGTTATAGTTAATCAAATCATAACAAGGAGCGATATGGAAAAAGATGAAAGCAACTATCTTAAGGCTAAATATGAAGAACAACTTCATTATTTTGAACAGTTGAAGAAAAATGTTGGGGTAGAAAATATCGTAGGGCATGTTAGACAATTCTCTCATGATATAATAGGCTTAGACGATCTCGAGCTTGTTGTAAAAGACTTGCTAGAGTTTAAAATAGGATGACCACTTTTCTTCAAAAAGTAAAACTATTTCTTTACGGTGCGTTTTTATTTGAACTTGAAACTCAATTGAGAAAGCTTAAAGCAACTTATGAAAGAACTTTTATGTTACTTTTATATGCAGATATGCTTGGCGTCCCTGTAATAACTAATTATTATTCTTTTAGATTATTGCCCTATATCATTAACCAACTTGAACCTTGGAAAAAAGAAATACTCAAAGAGTTTGATATTTTAGAAGCAGTTTCAGATATTCATTAACAAATTTATATTTTTAATTATATCTTTCTATTGTGAAGCCTAGGATAAAAATTGTAACATCAGTTCCTCCTAGATTGGGGCATTGTACACATTGTGAAGTAATCATGAGAAGATTTTCATTCAATGATGATCAATTAAAGGAAATGCCTTTTCATATCATACTTGAATCGAATAACGTTTTAAGGATATTAGAAAGGATTAACCAGATTAACCCCAAGGAAATAGTTCAAATTATACCAACTCTCAGTTTTGAAGGGATGATATATTCTGCTAAATACAAAATAAAGAAGACACCAGCTATAATAATTGACAATAAGAAAATATTTGAGGGAAATATAGGTGAAAGGGAACTTAGTTTTCTTGAAACCCTATTAAGTACAGGGAATTAGTCTATTTTTAAATTATTGATATATTTTGCAATTTCTTTTAGCTTATCGTAATATTTGAAAGGAAGCATTATGAGCAAAGGAGGATTGACATTTCGTATAGAAATCCTCCATACATATTTTGGAGGTTCATCCAAATAAAAGTATTTTCTTGAAAGTACGGAAAAGCCGTTTTTAATGTAAATTTCTTTCCATCCCCTTCTTAATAGCTCTTTTCTTAACATTCTTCCTCCACTTAATTTAAGGTTTACAATCTCTATTTCGTTCGATGTCTTCTTTTCAATTTCCCCTTTTAATATAATCAGATCCCTTCTTCCAAAAGCAATTGAAGTAATCCAAAGAAATATAATATCTGTTGAAACCAAATCCACAGCGATATTAAACTTTGTAATATCGTAAAGCTTTCTTCCCGAAACAAATAAATTAGTACCTACTAGTTTTACACTTTCTACTTGGCAAATGCTTTTTAAGAAGTTAATGAAGATATTGTATTTATTTCTTTTCACTCTATAAAGAACGGTAGCACTTAAAGAGTACCATGCTACCATTATGATTACTATGATTAAAATTATCGTGTTAATGTCTAGCATGCTAAACTATAATATTTTAATCATCTTTCTATTATATGTGAGAGTTGTTGTAGCTGCTTTGAATCAAATAATTGGAGCAGTTAACTTTGTAATTTTCTCAATGCCTGATGGTTTTAAGTTGAGATTGATAGGAGAAATGCCCGAAATAAATTCTTTTACTTCATTAAACGGTATCAAATGGGTAACAGATGGAATAGGAAACTACATACTTAGCTACGAAAACAGGGGGTCATTCATGGAAATTCATGTATCATCATCAAGAAAGATTAAAATTCTAGATGAGAAGGTTGAGCTTCAAGATCATGAAATTTTTTCCAAAGAAGGAGAGTTTAAAATATCGATATTTAATCCCAAAACCGAATTAAGATCTGCATTGGCTATTTACTGTCCTATTACAAAGAGATCGATCAGGATCACATTGCATGGAAAGTATTCACAAGAATTTATAAATAAAATTACGGATATTATATGCCATTAGCTAGGTCTAAAAATTATGAAAGTTATAATAATGGGTGCAGGTCACAATGGTTTAATATGCGCCTCTTTTCTTGCTGAACAGGGATTCGATGTCCTAGTTTTAGAAGCAAACAACAAAATAGGAGGTCTCACAGACACATATGAAATAAACGGTATAAAATTAAGCAGAGCATCTTACGTACTTGGGTTGATGCCAAAGTTTTTAATAAGCAAATTTGAAATTCCAATAATTGAATTTGATCCGGTTGAAGTTATACTCTTTAAAAATAGGGTAATCCCTCTTTGGAAAGATGCAGATAAAAGAAGAAAAGAAATGGCTAAAGTTGGAGAAAATAAGTTTCAAGATATGGAGAAAAAGATCTTTGGATTTAAGAAACTTCTTTATGATAAATTTACCTTTGTTTTAAGACCTCCTAGCAAAGAGGAAGTTCTTGAAGAAGCTAAAAAATATGGTTATGAAGATTTTCTTACAACTAATTGTTATGATTTTTTATCAGAATACTTATCTGAAGATTTTATCGAGTTTTTTATATATCCCAGCTTAAAATCTTCTCCAGCTTATGTTTTAGCTTATCTTTACAATTATGATTGGTCCTTAGTAAAAGAAGGAATGGGGAATGTAGCAAATTCAATTTACAAACATGCCTTGAATTTAGGCGTAAAATTCCTTTTAAATCATAAGATAGATGAACTCATAATCAAAGATAACAAAGTAAAGAAAGTAGCTTCTAATGGTAAAACTTTTGAAGCTGATATATTTGTTTCTGCAATGAGTCCTCTTAATTTATTTAAACTTCTAGGTTTTGATATAAGCAAATTTGGAGTTGCAAGATGGAAAAAATACAATTTAATTCTTAAAGAATACCCAAAATTCAATGATAATCTAAGAGATTTTGCATATTCAATAATAACAACAGAATGCTGTGAGTTAATATTCCCTTCAATATTAGACAAAAGCAGAGGAGGGAACGTTCTTGAGTTTATGGGAAGCTTAAGAGAATTATTTGAAGAATTTCCAGATTTGAAACACAAAATACTTTACATTGATGAATTAACCTCAGAAAAAGCAATGAATATTTACAATATTTCGAACGGGCATTTGGATCACATTCCAATGAGGGAACCATATTTATTTGACCAAAGACCTTCAAAGGAATTTAACTATACAACACCTATAGAGAACTTATTCCAATGTAGTGTGGGAACTTATCCTGGCGGCCAAGTTTCTGGGATTCAAGGATATAATGTGGCAAATCTAATAACAACTAAATATAAAATAATAATGTAAATATTAAATGATTAAATATGCATACTATATAAATTTTCTTTTAACAATAACAGAAAGCTACACGTTAACCAGTATAACAATCAAGACGTCATCAGTTATCAATATTCAGAACAAATGGTCAGTTAGAAAATCATTCAACCTTGACTTTTTCTCTCTTTTCTATTTTTTCTCTCTTCTCTATCTCTTCAGTATATCTTTGGAGAGTTTCAATTCTTCTTTGAATTGCTGAATCAATAGCTTTAAGAAATTCTATGTTGGCATTAATTAGATGCTTTAAAGATTCTTCATACCCCCTTGGCCAGTATCTTATCATGATTCCCATAATATCAAATAAAGGAACAGGTATTGCTACTATTTCTCTTCTTCTTTCCTCTTCCTTTTCTTCAGGCATTACTCAAAAATAATATGTATTTTACCATTAAAGAATTTTGCTGATTTTAATGAATATTTATAAGCAATAAAAGGTAAAGGTAACATTATTCTTGATTTTCCAATTTCAGTTTCAACGTTAATTATAAGTTCATCACCTATCCTTTCAATTTCTAAATCTTCTTTCTTTACAAGAGGTGCTGGTACTATGATTTCTATTCCTTTATCTCTTTCTTTGAATTCTATGCCTTCATTTATCGAGTAAACTTTTGAAGGATCTTCATTTTTATAAAGTTCATCAGCAAGCATTTTTAAATCCTTTATCCCTTTAACCTCTTTCCTAAAGAGCTGAAGCTTCTTTATAGGTAAGTTTGCAAATTCCAATTGGCATCTATTAATATATTCATCTTGGATCTTTATCCATTCAGAAAAATATTCATCCTTCACTTCACTTGGAAGTATTTTGTTTATAATAAGAAGATCAGTGTTTATTCCGTAAATTGATGATTGTATGTAAGTTCTTTTTGCATTTTCTATACTAAACGAATCAGGATTTACTATCAATCTTAGACTTGTTCCTGAACGATCGGTAAGTATTTTCTGTGCTTTTTCAAGCAAGTTTAGGAGCTTCAATTCTGTTTTTATTACCTCCCTTGAAGGAACATTTACTCCAATCACAGAAGCAAAAGCTCTTCCAAAATCAGCAAGTGGAGCAACCAGCCCCATAACCCTTCTGCTTAATCTTCCTAACATATGGGGGAAATAAAGTAACTTTAATGCATCTCCAGAAGGGACCATGTCAAGAATTATTACATCGTATTTGTTGCTCTCTGCGTAGATCACCAATTTTAAAAGAGCTGCAGCTCCTGTTGCCCCAGGGAAGTTGGCAATTTCGTAAGCTAATGCTTCATCTATTCCTTTGCTTTTGAAAACTTCGCTTAAAAATTCAAAGAGAGCTGAGTAATTTTGCATCGCTTCAAATACAGGATCTATCTGAATAGCTTCAAGATTTTCCGCTATTTTAGTTTCAATGTTTGTAATTTTCATCCCAAAGGCATCGCTTAAGGTATGAGCTGCATCCGTAGAAACTATTAATGTCCTATATCCTAATTCCGCACATTTGACAGCAGTTGCACTTGAAATAACCGATTTACCTACTCCTCCCTTACCTGTATATAGAATGATCCTCATTTAATCAACATGAAGTAATTAATTTATCAATATATTTAACTAAAACCTTATTTTCTTATGACATCTTACGAGACTGTTAAAAGGCTAGTAGAGAAGCTCAATTCAAATGAAACAATAAAGAACGAACTAAAGAATTGGAATAAAACCTTCCAATTTAACATAACAGATTCAACTAACTTTTACGTTGAATTCAAAGAAGATGGTTCAGCAGTGGTTAAAGAAGGTAAAGCTCCTGTTGCAAATACAACGTTTACAGCTTCAGATAAAGTAATGGATGATATATTGAATGGTAGACTTGATGGAATACAAGCTTTCTTCTCAGGACAATTAAGGGTTTCAGGAGATTTAATGTTAGCACAAAGATTAGTTAGTGTAGCAAGTAAAGCAAGGTAAATTGTCGGAAATTAAAAGAGTAGCAGTAATTGGAGCAGGCGAAATGGGTCATGGCATTGCAGAGGTTATTTCACTCTCAGGTTGTGAAGTAAATCTTGTAGATATAAAGGAAGAAATCTTATATAAGGCAATAGAAAGAATAAAGGAAAGCTTAGAAAGGCTTCTTAAGAAAGGAAATATAACAAATCAACAGTATGATGAAACAATAAAAAGAATAAAAACATTCCTTAATTTAGAAGAAGCTTTAAAGGATGTTCAACTAGTTATAGAAGCCGTTCCTGAAAATCTTCAACTTAAGAGAAATATCTTTAAAAAAATTGACGAGGTAACTGGAAGGGATGTAATACTTGCTACAAATACATCCAATATTCGTATAACTCAGATTGCTGAGGGATTAAAATATCCAGAAAGGGTTGTTGGGATGCATTTCTTTAACCCGCCGGTAGTAATGAAGCTTGTTGAGATAATTAAGGGTGAGTATACAAGCGATGAAGTATTAAACATAGTCTATGAATTTGCTAAAAAATTGGGAAAGGTTCCAGTAAAAGTTAAAAAAGATACCCCAGGTTTCATTGTCAACAGAATAACCGCTCCCGAATCACTTTATTTCTGTTTCATTATTCAATATGGAATAGCTAAGCCTGAAGAAGTTGATGCCTTTATAAAAATGCAAGGACTGCCTATGGGACCCTATGAACTAATGGATTACGTGGGATTGGATATTGTTTATGAGTCTTTAAAATACTACTCAACTGAACTCTCTCCAGAATATGGTAAGTGCAAAGTTTATGCTGAGCTTGTTGAGAGCGGTAAATTAGGTAAGAAATCGGGGAAAGGTTTCTATGATTGGTCTTCAGGCAGGCCAAGCTTTACCAACGTTAAGCCTACAGACAAGGTTTATTTACTCGACATCCTTTCTTTAGAAATAAATGAGGCTGTTAAGCTAATAGAAGAAGGGGTTGCAACGCCTGAAGATATTGAAACTGCTGTAAAACTTGGATTGAATAGACCGTTTGGTCCAATTACTGTAGCAAAAAATTTAACAAATCAAGAAGTAAAGCAAAAGCTTCTTGAATTGTACAATAAATTTAACTGCAGTGTATTTTATCCAGCTAAAAGCATAGAAGAAGGAAAAATGAGGGAAGCAATTGAAGGAAGATTATCATATCAGGAAACAAAAGTTCAAAAGGAAGCAACCAAAGAGGCAATATATAAAGAAATCCTGCTAGATTTTCCTGCCGATAAAATAGCCCGAATAACAATAAACAGGCCAAAACTTAATACTATTTCTTCGAATGTTTTAGAAGAATTGGATAGAGCTTTAGATTTTCTCTGGAATAACCAGGATATTAGGATAATAATTATCACAGGCCAAGGTAATAACTTCTCAGCTGGAGCTGATTTATCTACTTATATTGCAAATTCTTTCCAATTTCTAGAATTTTCAAGGAAGGGACAAAGAGTTTTTAGAAAAATTTCTGAAATTCCTAAAATAACCATAGCTGCCCTAAAAGGCTATGTCTTAGGAGGAGGGTTTGAGCTTGCTCTAGCTTGTGATTTGAGAATAGCAACAGAAGACTGCGTTCTAGGCTTTCCTGAATTGACACTTGGATTGCTTCCTGCATGGGGAGGATCTCAAAGGCTTGCGAAATTGTTAGGAATTTCAAGAGCTTTAGACATGATATTAACTGCAAGGAGGATAACAGGAAAGGAAGCATACCAATATGGCTTAATTTCTAAACTTGTTCAAAATATTGATGAAGAGGCTTTAAATTTTGCCAAGGAGTTGGCTGATAAAATTGCTCCCGTAGCTGCTGCTTTGGTGAAAAGGCTTATAAACAAAGCCTCTGAAGTTCCTTCAGATGTAGGACTTGAAATGGAGTCCTTCTCAGCAGGTGTAATATTTGGCACGGAAGATTTAAAAGAAGGCATCTCTGCTTTTCTGCAAAAAAGAAAACCTGAATTTAAAGGAAAATGAGCAACGAAGTTTATCTTGTTGATTATATAAGAACAGCTTTCTCGAGATCAAGACCAAAAGAACCTGAGAAAGATGTTTTCAATTCACTAAGAATGGATGAAGCTTTAGCAAAGCTAATAAACCACGTAATAGAGAAAAACTCGATAAATCCAAATGAAATAGATGATGTAATAACAGGATGCGCTATGCAGGCAGGAGAAAATTATCTTTATGGAGGTCGACATCCTGTCCTTTTGGCAAACTTGCCAATTAGTGTTCCAGGAGTGGCTGTTGAAAGGGCATGTTCTTCATCCATGATGGCAATATCAATAGGTGCTATGGAGATAATGAGTGGGAATTCAGAAATAGTTTTGGCTGGAGGAATAGAACATATGACGCATGTTCCCATGTCTGATAATCCTTGCATAATGCCTAACTTTAAGCTTCTATTGAGACCTGAATACATGAAATATCAAATGAACATTGCTTATTCAATGGGTTTAACTGCTGAGAAGTTAGCGGAAGAAAGTGGGATAACTAAAGATGAAATGGACGAATATGCTTTAAGAAGTCATAAGCTAGCTTATCAATCTCTTCAGGAAGGCTGGTTTAAAGGCGAAATATTGCCCATACAGGTTGAGTATAAGGGGGAGCTTATTATAGTTGATAAGGATCAAAGTATAAGAGGCGATGCAAACCTTGAACAAATTAAGAAGTTACCTCCCGCGTTTAAAGAAGGAGGAGTAATAACAGCTGGAAATTCATCTCCTCTTAATGCAGGAGCTTCTTTGGTTTTGCTTATGTCCGAGAAAAAGGTGAATGAATATGGATTAAAGCCTTTGGCAAAAATAAAGGGTTTTTCTTGGGTAGGCGTAGAGCCACAGGTAATGGGGAAAGGGCCTGTTCCTGCAACAAAAAAGTTGTTGAGGAAGTTTAAGCTTGAAGCTGGAGATATAGACTATTGGGAAATTAACGAAGCGTTTGCTGTAGTTGTTCTATTTGCTATTAATGAACTTGGATTAGATTTAAGTAAGGTTAATATACACGGAGGCGCAATAGCAATCGGTCATCCCTTAGGTGCTACAGGAGCTAGAATCGTTGGCACGCTTGCAAGAATATTGAAAGAAAAAGGGAAGAATCTGGGAATAGCAACTCTTTGTGTAGGAGGTGGTCAAGGCTTTTCAATGCTGATTGAAAGAACATGATCAGCTTGCCATCAGAAATTGAGGAAATTAGAAAGAAGGCAAGAAAGTTTGCTCTAGAAAACTTCACAGAAGATATTGCTGAGAAGTATGATAGAGAGGAAAAATTCCCATTTGAAATATGGAGAAAAGCTTATTCAGAAGGACTCATAAATTTCAGCAACCCATGGGGAATGCTTGTTACTTTAGAGGAGTTTTGTCGAGTTGATCCAAGTTTAGGGATTTCAGCTTTTATCCCAACATTTGGTTCTGAAATACTTTTACTTTTTGGCAATGACTATCAAAAGAAGAAATATCTTGAACCTGTTCTTAGAGGTGAAAAGATTAGCGGTGTAGCAATAACTGAACCTGTTGCTGGAAGCGATGTTGCAGGAATAGAAACAAGACTTGAAAAATTAAACGGTAAATGGATTTTGAACGGTCAAAAAATATTTATAAGTAATGGAACAATAGCGGATCATCTCTATGTTTTAGCTCGTTCATCTACGCCCCCTTCATGGGATAAAAGACACCATGGATTATCTTTAGTTATAGTTGAAAAAGGGATGAAAGGTTTTAGTTCAAATCAGTTGAAAGGTAAGCTTGGAGTAAGAGCAACGAATACTGCAGAGTTGAAATTTGATAACGTTGAAATACCTGAAGAAAATATAATAGGTGAACTAGGAAAAGGCTTCTATTACATAATGACATTTTTCAACGTAAGCAGAGTATATGTTGCGACTCAAGCATTAGGGGTTTCTCAGGGAGCACTTGATGAGCTGTTGAATTATATAGCTAAGCTTAAAAGAGAAAATAATTTAATTGCTGAAAAAGAGGGAACTTTGTTTATTTTAGCAGAGCTAGCTACAAGAATTGAGTCAGCTAGAGCATTAACTTACAAAGCTGCTGAATTAGTGTTTAAGTTCATGCCTGATCCTATATTAACAAGCATGGCAAAATACTATGCCTCTGAAACAGCTAGCATGGTAACAGAAAAGGTTATCGAGTTTATAGGAAATGATGGAATAATTAGTAAGCTTGAAAGATTCTACAGAGATGCAAAAATAATGGAAATTTGGGAGGGAGCCACTGAGATAGAGAAGCTAATCATTGCAAGGATGATGATGATTAGAAAGAGAACGGAGAGCAATGAGTGAACAAGAAATAGAGATAATATTAGAGAACGTCAAAGAGTTTATAGAAAAAGAAATAATTCCATATGAAAACAAGCTTGAGAAAGAAGGGATAGATAATGAAATAATTCTTAAACTTGCCGAAAAGGGGTATTTAGGAATAATATTACCTGAAGAAAAAGGCGGGACTGGGTTAAATGAATTCCAATATAGTTTAATACTCAGAGAATTCGCAAAAGCATCTCCTTCAGTAGCAGTTTTTCTTTATCTTCAGAATAGTGTAATAATCCCGTTATTATTAAACAGTGATACTGAACTTGCAAATAGAAAGCTAGAAGAAATTCTTCAAGGAAAAATCCATGGCTCACTTCCTTTGGAAGATCTTACTCAATATAGAAGAAATTATTTAGAGTATCATCCAGAAAAAAGGTTGTTAAAAGGAATAAAAGAATTTGTTCTGAATTCTCATGCAAATTTCCTATTAGCTTTAGCTTCAAATGGGGATATTCTAGTATTTGTTGAATGCGATAAGTTGAATAAGATTGAAAATAGAAGACTTGGGCTTAGGGCTTTGCATTTTTCTAAATTTTTTATTGACACTCAATTGGAAGAGGAACAAATTATAGTTCGAAATTCTGCAAAAGATAAATTAGCAACAATTTACGAGGAAAGTGGCTTACATATTGCTTCCGTAGCTTTGGGCATGAGCAAAGAGACTCTATTCAAAGCAAAAGAATATTCAAAGAAAAGAAAAGCTTTTGGAAAATATCTTCATGAATTTCAGCCAATTGCTTTTAATATATCACAAATAGAGATTGAAATTGAAGCAATTGAAAGTTACTTAAATCAATTAATAAAAACAAAAAATAAAACAAAGGCTTTAGGAGCTAAGTTGGTTTCATTTGAATTGGCAAGAAAAGTTTCAAAACTTGCTTTACAGATACATGGAGGTTATGGTTATTTTGAAGATTTTAAAATCGAAAAATTTTATCGAGATTCGATGGCTTTAACAGTATTATTCGGGAATTACTTGTCTGATAGAACAAAAATCTCCAAGTATTTAATTGACCAAACAAGTGCAGAATATTGAATTTTAAATAAGAATATATTTTTGCATTATATTCATTTATTATGAGCTATTACGAATACCAGTTAAATTTAAAGAATCTTTTCGTAAATGTTCCCAGAAATTTCCCAAACAGGGAAATAGTTTACAAAAATAAGGAAAGATATACATACAAAAGATTCTTTGAAAGGGTTGCTGGATTGGCAGCTGGTTTGGATCAAATAGGTGTTAAGCAAGGAGATGTTGTTGCGGTAATAGATTGGGATACTAACAGATACTTAGAGGCCTACTTTGCCGTTCCAATGATGGGAGCAATATTACATACCGTTAACATTCGTTATCCTCCTGAAATAATTTATTATACAATGAGGCATGCTAATGACAAATATGTAATCGTTAGGGATGAATTTCTACCTTTAATAGAGAAAAATGCATCCTTATTCGATTTTGTTAAAGGATGGATCGTTTATAACGAAGATAGGAAAACCGTTAGCACTTCGCTAAAGCCTTATTATGATTATGAAGATATTGTTCAAGGTAAAACTTTTGAATTCCCAGACCTAAATGAAAGAACAACCTCAACAATATTTTATACTTCAGGAACGACAGGGATGCCAAAGGGTGTCACATTCACGCATAGAGATTTAGTATTGCATACTTTAGTTAATTCTTTAGTTACAAGATATCCTCCATTGGAAGTAACAGAAAAGGATAATTTCTTAATTCTTGTTCCAATGTTCCATGTTCATCAGTGGGGAATGCCCTATTCAGCTATACTTGGCGGTAATAAATACATTCTTCCTGGAAGATATGAAGTGGGCATGATTCTCGAGCTAATTAAGAGAGAAAGAGTAACTTTCTCTGCTATGGTTCCTTCGATACTATACATGATTTTGAACGCACCAAACATAGATGAATACAAAGATTATTTGAAGGGATGGAAGGTAACAATAGGCGGTGCTGCGCTTCCTAAAGGATTAGCTTTGAAAGCAAAATCGTTAGGAATAACAACCATATCAGGATATGGATTGTCAGAAACAGCCCCAGTATTAACAATAGCCTACTTCAATGATTTTGTAAGGGATCTTAAAGAAGAGGAAAAAATAGAATATATGATTTCTACAGGCATTCCTTTACCAATGGTTCAATTAAGGGTTGTAGACCCTAACAATAACGATGTTCCTTGGGATGGAAGTACTGTGGGAGAAATAATAGTAAGGGCTCCATGGAATACAAAAGGTTATTATCTGGATGAAGAAAAGACAAAGCAGCTTTGGAAAGATGGCTGGCTACATACAGGAGACCTTGCAGTAATAGATCAATATGGGTACATAAGAATAGTAGATAGAGAAAAGGATGCTATAAAGAGCGGAGGAGAATTTATACCCTCATTGATACTTGAAAACGTAATAAGTGAGCATCCACTTGTAGGAGAAGTTGCTGTCGTTGGAATGCCGCATGAAAAATGGGGAGAAAGACCTGTTGCTTTCATAGTTAGAAAAGGAAATGTTGATGAAAAAAGCATAATTGACCATTTGAATAAATATGTAGAAAAGGGAACCATTCAAAAGTGGTGGATTCCTGATAAAATAATTTTCGTGGATTCCTTACCAAAAACAAGTACAGGTAAAATAGATAAAAAAGAACTTAGAAAAAACTTTTAGAATAATTTATCCATATTGTACATAAAAGCTGGTTCCGTCGCTTGTTAAACCAGAAGGAGATGCTAAAACCTTTCCGTTATA